>Ga0302210_10001453_pt1 | contig 9969 bp, 28 predicted proteins | sample II_Fen_E3_2_FD_198793 | JGI IMG/M metagenome (GOLD analysis project Ga0302210, IMG submission 198793) | Peat permafrost microbial communities from Stordalen Mire near Abisko, Sweden - II_Fen_E3_2 | ecosystem: Environmental > Terrestrial > Soil > Wetlands > Permafrost | place: Sweden: Abisko... | reverse complement strand
CACTGGCGACCGTAACACTGGCAACTGGAACACTGGCTACTGTAACACTGGCAACCGTAACACTGGCGACCGTAACACTGGCGACCGTAACACTGGCGACCGTAACACTGGCGACCGTAACACTGGCTACTGTAACACTGGCGACTGGAACACTGGCAACTGGAACACTGGCGACTGGAACACTGGCAACTGTAACACTGGCAACTGGAACACTGGCAACCGTAACACTGGCTACTGTAACACTATTACGCCAAAAGTTATGCTATTTAATAAAGAAAGCAATATTTGTTTTGATACAGATTTGTATTATAAAATTTACAACATTTTTTATAAATATTCAAAACCGTTATGCGAGTGGATTTCAGCAAATAACATGACCGATGAAGAAAAAGAAACCAACAAAACATGGGAAATTACACAAGGCTATTTAAAAGTTAATGAAGAAAAAAACAATGGATTGAAAGTCGCGCCAGAAGATGAAGAATTTATCAAAGGACTTCCAAACTTTGACAATCAAATTTTGCTGGAATGTACTGGTATCGATTTGACAAAAAAGAAAGTTAAAATATGTATCGATGGAAAAGATATTTTAATTTCTAAAGAAGAATTTGAAAGTATTAAAAAGCAATTTATGCAATAAATAAAGCCCTATTAACTTAGGGCAATTTACTAAGCATTTAATGAGTGTTTAGTAAATTTTATTAAAGGGGTTAAAGATGAAAAATATTGAACATGTGTTTGAGCCGTTTTTTAATTTGCATAAAGAAAAAAAATAAGAAACGAATGTATTATTAAAGGAAGAATTTATTATTACGATTTTATGGGAAGCACTAGAAAAGCTTATGCCAAATATAATAATTTAAAAATTGTTTATCTTGGCCTTGGAGGTGTTTATTCTATAAAAGGAAACAAACAGCCAATGGGGTTAGTGGGTCATTTTTGGGTATATAAATGGAATTATGTTTCAAGAAAGGAAAAACATAAATTAGACATAACTTGGATTAGAAAAAAATACGGGTTAAAGGCTTAAAAATGCATGACACACAAAGAGAATACGACACAGACAAAGTAATAATGAAAATGTTTGCAACTTCACCTACATTTTTAGAAAAATGTTTAACATGTGATCATTATGTGGGTTGTGATAAAGACGTAGGAGATCAGTTATGTGGTGTGGATAAAGACAAAATTGTAACGTGTTTGTCGGTTGAGATTGAAATGCAACTTGCAAAGCTTAGCGGTTGCGTAATGTTTGAGGAGATGAGATGAAAGTTTTAGGCATATCAGAAAATGGAAAATATATTGCGGAAATAACGCATACAGAAATTGAGCAGTATTTGAATTTATATTATGGAAAACTAGAAAAGCTAAGTGTTGGTAAAGAAATTGACTTAGGAGATGGCTATAAGCATTATGAAAACACAAGAAGAGCTTTAGAAAAAACACAAGATTTTTTTAAAGCAAATATTGAAAATATAAGCGCTATTACAAATGCAATGCTTTTAACATCAAAAAAGGAAACAAAATGACCTATTTAACAGCAAAATACTTACAACGGTTACAAATTGTTATTTTAAAAAGAAGAGGTGTAAAATGACAAAATCACAATTTATGCAAGATTACATTAAACCCAAAGAAATGGTAACAGTTAACGCTAATTTATTGCAAGAGCAATTAAAATTAAATTTGCAATATGAACGTTTAATTAAACAAAAAGACGATGAAATAAGACGTTTAAAAATTGGGCTAGATTATCTTAGGCAAGAAAATAACGAGTTAAAAAACGCACGTTATGTTGATTTAAGGGGATAACATGCAACAACCATTTAAAGCACTTTTTTGGGTTATAGGTATTTGTTGGCTTATAGCTATAACTATCGGTTCTAGTTATTGGGATTTGCCATGAGTAAAACAGACAGTTTACAATTAAATGCTATTTATGCCTACATAAAAAAAAATAAAAAGCCTTTAGTTTTATACACTAAATGCAACGTATGCAAGAAAAAGTTTAATAAATATGAATTTTACACAAATACACACGTTTGTAAGTCATGCTGGCTTGAATACGTTGGTATGACGCGATTAGAAAAAAGGAATTTGCAAGATGAAAAAGTGGGTTAAGTTTGGTGGTTTTTCTTATTACTCACGTGCGCTTGGTAAGTCAGACAACTTTTTGTTAATGCTTAACAAAAATAGAGGACTAGGATTAGAGCCTAAACAATGCCTTGATTATTATGTCGCAACTATTAACAAGCAAAACGATTTTAAAAGTAAATTGCAAGAAATTTGTTACTGGTTGGAAGATCATAAACTTGTTTTTGAGTTTGGTAAATTGACCGTAGAACATAAAATATACAAAAATGAGAGATCAATTTATGTGTATTTAACTCGCTGGTTTGAGTATAAACAAAATTTAGTTGATAAAGGTACATTCCAAAGATGGGCTGATGTCATAGAGTTGTTTGATAAATTTAAAAAGGATATCCAATGAGTAAAGTACTTGAAATATTAAAAGACCATTATGACGAATATCCATCACAAATGTGTTTAGAAGCAATAACAGAGCTTGAAGCACAAAAGGCTAAGAGTTGTAATGGGTGTTATTGGAGTAATGATAATTACAACGATTCAATATGTAATCATTGTTTAAGAAACGATGAAATGAGAGATATGTATGAGTCAAAGGCATAACAATGTATGACTTACCCATACTATTAAGCTTCATGTCAATATTTGCTTTATCCACCGTTAGTGCAGAATACGAAGCAAAAGTAAATCAAGAGTACGCAGAAATGCAAGAGGTAGTCGGTGAGGTGTTCCGCAGTGGAACTGAATTAACTTTGAGCTATAACGAGCTTAAGAGACAATGTAAAAGGGGGAAAAGATGATAATAGCGTGGGGTATGTTTATTTTAGGAATTGTTTTTACAGTAATTTGCCTTGCTCCATTAATGCAAGGGGTCAATAGTGGTAAATCTTTTACATGGGATTTTAAACCATTTTTAATATCTGTTATAGTTGTGTTGTGTTCAGCGCAATACATTTGGGGGTAAAAATGTGGCTCTTAATAGTATGGCAAATAAGCTTTACGCAACCAATAGTTAAAACACATTTTGATAATGAGCGTGAATGTTTATACATGGGCGCACAGTTTGAAGTTGCTTATAAAGAAAGTAAGCCAATAGAGTTTAAATGTTTTAAAATGGGAGAGTAAATGTTCAAAGTATTAGAAGGTGCAACTGCACCAACAAGAGCGACAAAGTATTCAGCGATGATTGATCTATACGCTAACGCTGATGTGGTCATAGGGGCGGGGGAAACGGCTATAGTGCCACTTGGCATTATTATTGATTTAGAAGATTTATTTGATATTACAATTCCAAGTATGAACGTACCAATAGAATGGATAAAACAAGAACGTAATCAATTTCTTGCTAGTCACTATTTGGAACTTCATCCTCGCAGTAGCTTGAGAGCTAAAGGTCTTATCATTGGAGTTGGGGTTATAGATTTGGATTATAAAGATGAGATTGGTTTGATTGTGCATAATCCGTTAACTATTGATCATTTACAAGTTGTTTATAAAACTGATTTAATTCCTTTTATAATTAACAAAGGTGACAAAATAGCACAATGCACACTCGTAGAGCATAAAGGATTCTTAATGGGTATTGAAAGCGAAACAGAGCGTACTGGTGGCTTTGGGCATAGTAGTGACAAATAATGGAACACTTATTAAAAGCAACCATAGCAAACCAACAAGCGCAACTTACCAAAAAAGACGAGCTTATCGAACAACAAGCAACGGTGATTAAAAATCTTACCAAACGCATAGCGGAGTTAAAAGCTAAGCCTATAAAAAGGAGACGGAAGAATGACAACTAAAGAAGCAATACAAGCTATGCTTGATGGGAAAAAAGTAAGAGTTTGTGGGTGGGATACAAATTTTTATGTATATATTTCTAGCGATGGATATATTCGTGATAATCTTGAACATTTGTATAATTTTGAAAATACTTTAGGATGGGAAATATACGAAGAGCCAAAGCCTAAAGAAACGGTGACTATTGAAAAATGGTTATGCTGTGCCAAGGATGATATGTATTATGTTTTTGAAGCATCTTTGAGCCAAATAGAATATGCTTCACATAATAAAATAAAACTTCTTGGCACATACGAGGTGACATTATGATTTGCCCAGAATGTCAAAACATATACCCACCGCATTATAAAAAGTGCATTAAATGCGATGTAGAGTTAGTGAGAGAAAAGTTTGCGCCACAAGACACGGAAGAGCAAGAAGTTAAGGAGCTAATCACTCCTTTTGTAGAGTTTACTCCTTTAGATGATTTTGGAGCTTTGACAAATGAAATTTAGCACACAAGAGCTTTACGGCATAGACCCTAAAGATTTAGCAAACATGAGGTATTATGACGCGTTGCAAAAAGTAAGACAAGGCGCAATCGCACACAAAGAGAGGATTATCAACAGTAAGCCACTACACGAGCTTACAAGCGAAGAGCAAGAAATGGTTGTATATCTGGAAAAGACGATTAAAGGTCGTGAATTTTTAATTGATGAAATGGAGTAAAAGATGTTTAAAAATGTTAAAAATTATTTGTATGCTTTTTGGTTATGAGGTTCGTTAGCTTATGCAGATTTAACAATATCAAACTATAAATATTGGATTATTATAGTTCCTACACTTGTTTTAGTTTCTTTTTTAAATGAAAGGAAATAACAATGCTACAGAATAAGCCACTTAATGAGGCGTTTAGCTGGATTACTAATAGCAAGAGTCAGTTAATGGCTATTATGGATTTATTGGATACTACAGCGTGTAGAGATAAAGAGAATGAAATGTTTAAGTTAGCAGATCAGATCGTGAGGGATATGTAATGCAAATACTTTTATACACTTGTTTAGCAATTCATGCTATTATGTTTGTTACGCATATAATCACAAAAGAGTACAAAGTATCTATGTGGGTATTTATTTCTTTTACGTGGTTATTAAATTCTATATTTAAGTAAAAAAGGTGTTCAAGATGAGTGAAATAGATTTATTTTTGCAATATGGGCTAATCCCAATGTACATTAAAATATGGGTTTATGTTGTAGGTGCAATATGTGGAGTTGCTAGTATTTTGATGAAGTAAAAAAGCCCGTTGATGAGACGGGCTAAAAGGGTAAAGGTGTGAAAGATTGAGGTAGGATTGTATTATATCACAATTATTGACATTTTTTTACTTCTGCTCTAACTTTCTCTCCATCTTCTTTAAATTTTAATAATTCACTCCATAACCATTTAACCATAGACTCTTCTTGTCCAGCTTGAAAAGTTTGGTAATATATGTCAGGTTGAGGTTTAATATCAGGAATACACTTTTGTTGAACACTTATATATTGGTCAGTTGGTGTGCTTGGTTGATCTGTTCCGCACCCACTAATGGCTAAGGCTATTAACAAAATTAACAGCGTTTTGACAACTTGTCGCATTTTTATCTCCTTGCCATTTATTTAAAGAATCTCTAATGATTTTATACTTTGCTTCAATTTCTGTTTTTTCAGCTTTAACAATCTGCATATTTTTGTCTTTGTCAATAGCATTTTGCTTGGCAATATCGTTTACTAAATCAATCTCTTTTCGTTTCTCTGATACTTGTTTTAACAATTCTTTATTATCAGAAGTTAGCTTAGTAATTGCATCACCTTGTAGCTTGCTTTGCAGTGTCAATGAAGCCTTATCAGCATAAAGTGAGATAGATAGCGTAGACACACCAATAAAAGCTACTGAAAGGGCAATTAAAGCAATGTATAGCCATTTTGAAGAGCTAGTAAATAAACTTAGTATTGTTCCCATATTAAACCTCCTTTGCTCTATTTATCCAACCATTTAAAAATATACTTTTTGCGGGGTTGGCTTGTACTAATGATTTATAGTATTCAATCTCTTCGTCGTCGAATTCTTTGTCGAATAGGCTATAATCAAAATTGTTGATTGCTTGAATTGTTTGGCTTCCTATAATGCCGTCTACCGTAACGCCCACCAAGTCTTGCGCGCACTTAATAGCTCTTTTCATGCCAGCGTTACACCCAAAGACAAATAGTTCGTCTGCTTTGTGTTGTGCTTCTATTTCGCTTAATCGGTATGGCTTCCAAAATGTAGCGTAATAAAAATCGTAAACTTTTTCGGTAAGATCACTTATAGCATAAAGTTTTTTTGAAATATCGCGCAACGATAACCCATCATTGTCAGACATAACTTGGTTAATAATATCCCAACCGCTCCATGATGGATTGGCGGTTTGATAAATGCCCATGTACGTATACCCATTTTCTGTTGCGTTAGTTTCTAAAGCATTGGATGGGTTACTAAACTCTAAACCAACTTGAATTTTCATACTGTCTTCAAATATTGCCATGTGTTACTCCTGATCTCTGTTTCTTGTTGATACGAAAGGTTTGTCTATAGGCTTATCTCTATAAGCCGTTGTAGCACTAGCTCCTATAACATTAAGAACAAATGCTCCTAAATAATAGCTCACAAAATCATCTGTTAAAATGCCTTTATACAGTTTAATGCTTCCCCATATAGTAGCCACAACCCACGAAAGAATAATTAAAATTTTAGAGTGGGATAGTTTTCCACCCCTCATAAACAACTCTTTCATTTTCTATCTTCCTTATTAGCTACCATAAATAAAATCTTGTCTAGTTTCCCATTTATCGCTTCTTGATTATGTATCATTTCTGTTCTTAAGGCTTTTAAATCATCTTCTTTAGCATACTTTTCAAATTTAGAATGAATGTCTTTTATGTCTTTACTATTCGTTTCTTCATGCTTGGCAAATTTTGTATTTACATTGTTAATATACGCCATTGCGACAGATGAAACAAATGTGGCTAAAAATCCTATAATTCCTACAGCCCAAGACAAGATGGTATTTTCCATAATTTCCCTATTATGATTTTCTATTAACATTTATGAGTAAAATTAAAAATATTGCACACGCAATTAAAAGAGGAATAATATAAGCGTATTTTGGTATTCTGTTAAAAAAATTAGTAATATAGGCAACGTTTACAATAGTAAAAGTAAAGCAAAAAACTATTACCCCAATGTTTGGCGCGTTTGAAATAAACAAAAAATTATTATCTATTTTTAACGGTGCTTTTTCAAAAGTAATTTTTTTACTATAAATCCACATAACAATCAAACTTAAAATAATTAACACAATATGAAGAGAAGATGTTGTAAGTCTTAAATAGTCGTAGCTGTGCATTGCTATTCCTCAAATTTCTTAAATGGATTTATGCTTACCGTAAAACTATATTTATAAGGAATGTTTAAATATTGTACACAAAAGTTTTTATATCCTATATTCATTTCAATGCCATAGTTTTTATAAAATAATTTACACCAACGAAACATTTGATAAACTTTTCCGCTTTCTCCTGTTGCTTCGCTATAGCACCAACCTTCATGCCCTATACGATCTTCCGTATTTCTATTTCCCAACCACTTATAGTCTACGATTACTTCGTTAACGCCCATTTTATTGGCTAAATTATGAATAGGATTACGCAATGCAACCCAATTGTAACGATTAACCCACCAATTAATGCCTTTTCGTGATTTATATGGGGTATCGCCATCTAAACCATCATCTTCATTGCCGAAAATATAATCAATCCATTTATCTTTAAATTTAACACTTGGGCGGCTATCAATAGCAAGACAATCAAAAGATTTTACTCTTGTAAGAAATAAAGGTAAAAATATAATGCCACTAATGATAAATATAAGTTGAAAGAATGACATTGCAATTGTTTTAATCGTAAACAATAAATATTTCATTTATGCGCCTTTTATTTTTAAAATCCATTCAGAGTCTACCCACATAGCAGAAGTTGCGTCAGTAGATTGAGAACGATACAAAGACCCATCCTTAATAACTAAAAAGTTTTTAGGATAAATTTTTTCTTGGTAGTCGTCTACTTCGGACTGCATGATCTCGTCAGGTTGAATATAGACAGCTAACCCTTCTTTAACTAGGGAGGCTTGCATTGATTCGCTAAACCCATCGCTAGTATTATAATTTTGCCCACGTACTAATCCAAAAGGCAATAATGTCATTTCTGCTTTAATCATTGTGTTACTCCAAAAAGATCAATTATTAATTGTTTTTTAATAGGGGCTATTGCCAAAAATACGGCTGAAATTTCCACTAAATTAGTTTCAAAGTACCCCCAACTTTCACGCCAAAAGTCTATATCTATAGAAGACAAAAGTTCTTTTTCTTGTGTTAAATTAGCCATTGCTTCATTCGAGCATTTATAAACGTGATCTGTGCTTGCTATCGCAACAAGTGTATCAATATTGTATAAAACATTTGCATCATAAGTGCCCACAAGTTCACTTCCAAATTTTGCTTGGAAAGTTGTTTTATCTATAGTGGAATATCCTATTTTAAGATTGTTCCATTGATCGTCAAACTGTTTCCATTTGTCTGCTTCTATTTGTTCAGCTGTTTTTGTTGGGCTTAAATGTTCTTGCACTTCTTTTTTAGTAAGAGCTATTTTGTCTCCTATTAAATAATCTTGTGTTCCGTCATCTTCAAAAGCAAAAATATTCTCATTAGCGTCTTTATAATATTTCATATTTATCCTTTTATCTTAATTCAGACCATTTTATAATTGTAGCTGAGCCATTAACTCTATAATACCATCCATTGGGGATAACTGGGTACATTGGGGTATTTGTAGAACCAGTACCATTACCTATTTCTTGCCATGTTGTGCCATTTGGAGATGCTTCAAGCGGAACGGTTGCGAGATATTTTATATATAATTGTATTGGTTTCCCTGAGCTATTAGTATAAGCAGTATTTATTACTCTACTTCCTGATACGTCTTGCCATGTTTGCCCTATTCCAAAAATTGCAGAAGTTCTACTATATAAAGTATCAAAATATGTTAATAGGGTAGCTTTTAAATTTGCCCATGTTAACTTTTTAATGGTGTATGATGTTGCACTATCTGTTATTGGAAACTCGTCTGCGTCTACTGGGGTAGCCTTGGAGGTAGAGGCATGAATTGTAGTTGCTAAATCAAACCCCATAGGGTTTACCTTCCAGCTTGTTGCAACGGTTGGCAAATCCGTATTGTTTGCTATTTGGCTTTGGTATAGTTTTACCCCAGACCCGTCATCAAATCTTACAACTACATAAATTGGATAAGAATATGCAGTACCTCCGTTTTGTGCGGAAGTAATAAAATCTGGAAAACCATTTCCTTGATATTGTTGTAATACACCAGTAATGTCATTTAAAGCGCCATTTAATTTTGTGCGCTCTATTGCTTTGTACCCAGTGCTTCCATAAGCTATTGAATAAGGGGCTCCATATCCAGTTTGATATGAAACACTGCCATCGCTTTGTGTAAGATCTGGAACTGCTGAAGTATCACCACTGACAGCCCATTGATACCGTATATATTTTGCCATTTATTAAGCTCCAAAATTTGAATTATCGAAATTGTTACCAAGGCTTCCATCGAAGCCAAACCACCTACTATAACCCAAAGCGTACTTTAACTCTACGCCAGCAGGACGTGGTATTACATTGTAATTATCTAAAATAAACTTAGTATAAAAGTCTGGGTAATTTGCCATTGCTACGGTCAAAGTCATATCCAAATTATCATAAACCATCGCAGTATTGCCAAGTATTGCTTTAACTGCTGAATCTATTTTATCTATTGTTGCATTTGTAGTCAAATAAAGATAACGAAATTTTAAAATAGTTCTTCGTTGCTCTATGGTGAGAGACGTTCCTGCCTCTGGCGCAAAAGTTGAAGTATTGAAAGTTCCATTATGGTCAAACCCAAAAGCTTGTGTAATAGTTACAGTTGCAAGATCAAATTTAACACCGAGTATAATCGCCCAAACTTGCAAACCAAATTCATTA
>Ga0302210_10001448_pt1 | contig 9986 bp, 7 predicted proteins | sample II_Fen_E3_2_FD_198793 | JGI IMG/M metagenome (GOLD analysis project Ga0302210, IMG submission 198793) | Peat permafrost microbial communities from Stordalen Mire near Abisko, Sweden - II_Fen_E3_2 | ecosystem: Environmental > Terrestrial > Soil > Wetlands > Permafrost | place: Sweden: Abisko... | reverse complement strand
TTTGAAAAACGAATACCATCTGCGCTGGTAGCGACACATTGACTTTGCACTTTTTCTGCACAGGCTGTAAAAAACAGCGATAAAACACCATCATTGTCTACGGCGCACCCGGAAAAACATCCTCCTTTATTGAAATTGTCATAGCTTTCGCTTGGGGCAAGTGCAATAGGTCTATGCTCCCAGAATACTAAATCATTGCTTACAGCATGCCCCCAATGCATAGGACCCCAGAAAGAAGCATATGGATTATGCTGATAGAACATGTGATATTGTCCTTTATAATAAATCAGTCCATTTGGATCGTTCAGCCAGAAAGCCGGAGCCATAAAATGAAAATGATTTCTGAATTTTTCACATTTCACATGTTCTTTCATAGAATCAACGGAATAATTCGCTTTATCAAGCATCATTTGATGTTCTCTGAATGACATCATATACCTCCCAAAATCAAGTGACGAATAAACAATAAACTATTCTTCCATTTTGTTGTGCTATATTTCATGTATTACTAAATATCACTGCCTGATATGGTTTTAAAAGTAAAGTATCATCTGTCATAATCATTTTTTGATAGTTTGACAGCAAACAGATACCACTTGGTATCTTAATTTTTTTCTGCTGATTGGTAAAATTCACGATTACTTCCACCTCCATATTACTAATAGCCCTTTTATAAGCAATGATACCAGAACACTCCTCCAATATTTTCTGAAATGTACCATCAGCGAAAACCTTACCATATACAGCATGACGGCGTAATTGAATAAGCTTCTTATAATAAGTCAGAAGAGATAATGGATCTCGCTCTTCATCTTCCACATTGATAACATTATGATTTGCCTGTACCTTTAACCAAGGTACTCCCATACTAAATCCTGCATTCGAGCCAGCATTCCATTGCATAGGAGTTCTCGAATTATCGCGGCCCAATTCATTAATGTAGTTAAGGACTTTTTCTGAATTTGTGTTTAATTCAACAGCTTCTTTAAGCATTCGTTTTGCTCTTACATCATTCATTTCATCAATGCTATGCCAAACCGCATTAGTCATACCGATTTCTTGACCTTGATAAATAAATGGCGTACCACACAAAAAGAAATACATTGTTGCTAATGCAGAAGCGCTGAAAACATTTTGATCTTTACTTTCTAAAAATCTATTTATGCAACGAGATTGATCATGATTTTCAAGAAAAATAGCCGACCAGCCATTTTTACTAGTGAACAGCTGACTATTAAATATTTTTGCTTTCCATCTTTCCACAGCCGGTTCAGAGGATTTATCTTTTTCATCTTGCATATTGTCCCAATTAAAATCGAATATCATAGAAAAATATCCATTTTCACCAGCATATTTCTGAAAAGATTTATTATCTACTCCGGGAGCCTCCGCTACAGTCATACAATTATATTTTGAGAATACTTCTGTGTGCATTTCCTGTAAAAATACATCAATTCCAGAATAGTTTGTAAAATTTTCAACAGGATATCGGATGCCTTCTGTTGAAAGTTTGGATTGAAAGGATAAGTCTTTTTTTATGAATGTAATTGCATCAATTCGAAAACCTGCAATTCCTTTTTGAAGCCACCATTCAATGATTTTATATACTTCTTTGCGCAATTTTGGATTTTCCCAGTTTAAGTCCGGTTGTTTAGGTGAAAAAGTATGGTAATACCACCGCCCGTCTTGTAGCTGGCTCCAAACAGATCCACCAAAATTGGATCGCCAATTGTTTGGTTCTTTTCCGTCATCTGTGTCTAAGAAATAAAAATAACCGGCTTCCTCACAATCTGGATCATTTTTCGCTTTTTGAAACCAAAGATGCTCATCCGAGCAATGATTAACTACCAAATCAAGCAGCACTTTTATATTGTGCTTTTTTGCTTCCACGAGCAGACGATCCATGTCTTCGTTTGTTCCAAACACCGGATCAATTGTATAATAATCAGAGATATCATATCCATTATCATCCATGGGCGATTTATAGACCGGGCATATCCATACAACATCAACACCAAGAGATGCAATATAGTCCATTTTCTGAGTGATGCCATTTAAATCGCCGATACCATCTCCATTTGTATCTTTAAAACTTTTCGGATATATTTGATAAACGACTGAATTTTTCCACCAATTTGCTTCCATTATTATCTCCATTTATTTATATATTATAAAAACCTCTATATTTTACCTAAGTCATCAACCACCACTTCTTTTCTAATCCCTTCTGTCCGGCTTTTTTATTTAATTGCACCATCAGTAATACCTTTTACAATGTATTTCTGACAAAACAGATAGAAAATAATAATGGGAATCATGCACATAAACAGACCTGCCGATCCTAAATCCCATCGTTGTGAAAACTGTCCGAAAAACAGATACGTCTTTAACGGCAGCGTCTGCAATCCTTCCTTATTGATTATAAGAAATGGCAATAAAAAGTCATTCCAAATCCACATTACATTTAGTACTGCTACAGTAATCAGAATTGATCGCATAAGAGGTAACACTATGATAAAAAACAACTGTACTGCATTGCAGCCGTCTATAGTCGCAGCTTCCTCCAACTCCTCTGGAATATTCTTGATGAATCCATGAAACATAATTGTTGTCATACTGGTCCCAAATCCCATGTACATCAGCACTAACCCTGCAGGAGTCATCAAACCGATACGGCTGGCAAATCCAACTAACGGGAGCATTTGGCACTGAAACGGAATTAACATGGATATAGCAAATAAAATGAAAATAGCTTTGCTGGTCTTTGTTTTATAACGTACTAATACCCATGCAGCCATAGATGATATCAGTACGATTAATATCGTGCTTATTATTGTGATAATCATCGAATTCAAAAAGGAATGTAAATAATCTAAAGATTGAAATGCATTTATATAGTTTTTCAACGTAAAAGTTGCCTTATCCGGGATACCAATGACATCAAGAAACATTGCCTTAAGGCTTTTAAATGAATTTACAAATAAAATATATATGGGAAACAAGAAAATGCATGCCAAAATCAACCCGCTGAGGTAAAATAGAAAACCTTTTAAAATTTTATTGAAGTGATGAATTAGCTGTTCATTATTCATTACATTTCAACCTCCTTGCGCTTAGTCAGTACTAATTGTGTAACACCAATACCAGCGACAATAATCAGGAAAATAATCGATTTTGCCTGCGCCAATCCAAAATCATTTGAACCAAAAGCGGAGTTATAAATGTTTAAAGCCAGCATTTCCGTGGATTTGTAAGGTCCACCTTGCGTTAATGCCAAATTTTGATCAAACATTTTAAAGGAACTGGATATAGATAAATATAATCCGATTGTAAATGCCGGCATCATTAATGGAAATGTTATATTTTTCAGCATGGACCAAAAAGTCACTCCATCAATACGTGCCGCTTCTTTAATTGACTCCGGTATCTGTTGGATTTGAGCAATATATATAATCATCATGTATCCGGACAATTGCCATACCGTAAGAATAAGGAGACCAAAAAATCCAGTTGTCTGGTTAGACAGCCAGCCACTAAAAAAACTCCATCCGGTATTCTTGGATATTTCGTCAAAAACAGAAGTAAAAATGAATTGCCATGTAAATCCCAATAACAAACCACCAATTAAGTTCGGCATGAAAAATGTACCCCGAAGAAAAGTTGTACCCCTATAATTTTGTGTAACCAGAAGTGCCAGAGCAAAACCAGTAATATTAACAAGTAAAGTTGCAAATACTGCAAACAAAGTAGTAAACTCAAGAGCTTTTATAAATGAATCGTCACGTGCAAATATATTTATAAAATTCTGAAAACCCACAAATTTCACATTACTGCCTACAATTCCATTCCAGTTCGTAAAAGCGTAGAAAAACCCGATTAATGTAGGTATCAATACTATAATCAAAAATGATATAAGCGCTGGCGTAAGAAAAACCCAAAAGCGTATCTTGCTTTTTGACATAATTTTTCACCATCCTTCCATATTAAAAATGGGGGAGGTTCGTTTATACCTCCCCCTGCTGTCATCCTGTCTGCTACTGTCCTTGCTGTTGCTGTCTCAGTTCAGCCCACTGCGCTATGCTGTTCTTAGTTACATTATCCCATGTTTCTTTACCAGCCAGATACTTTTGAACTTCAACACCTACGACTTGCTGACTCCACGTACTTGGTGCCCCGCTGTAAACAAATCCGTTCAGAGTATTTCCTTTTGAAATTGCATCCATTAATCGTTGGGACAAAGGATCTGATGCCTTTATTCCTTCAAAATTATCATATGGAGGAATGAACTTGCAGTCCTGCACTACAATTTTTTGTCCTTCCTTATCTTCATATAACCAATCAATAAAATCTTTTGCAGCTTTTATTTGCTTTTCAGAGGCTTTACTATTAATAGCCCAGTATCCTGAAACACCCGTAAAATATTTTCCGTCTGAATATCCAGGCACCGAGTACGGAAGCATATCAAGTTTGTTCAGCACATTCGGATCGACAGCTTCAACAGCCGGTGCAACCCAGTCTCCTTGTTTTATCGCTGCAACTCGTTCGGTAGCTAACCCGTTCTCCACCTCTGATGTATAATCGATCGAATTCAGTTTCGCAGTATCATTTGCGTTTGCAGTAAAACCTGCTTGAAAATCAACCATTGTTTTATAGCCTGCGAACCCAGTCCCTGGAAGCGTCTTTGCATTATAGGCTTGCGTAGCCGTTGAAAAGTCATGGGTAAGTGCAACGTTTGCATCATGATCACCCGCTATCCACAGCTCCTTTGTAGAATATTCCATAACAGCCTGTAAATTCGGATATTTTGCTTTCATCGCACCGCTGCTGCTCTTTGCCTTTAGTGTATCAAACCCCTTCTTCATTCCATCAAAAGTCAGCATTGAGTCAAAAGATACACCAGCATCTGTGAATATCTGACGATTTATAACAAAGCCATAACCTTCCATATACAGAGGAACTGCATAAACTTTTCCATCTTTTGTGAACATATCGGTTGTGCCCTTATCCGCATGCTTTAAAATTGACATATCAGATAAGTCAGCCATCATATTTCCATAGTCTTTGAGATCCTGAAACGATCCGCAGGAAAATATCGTCGGCGGATTTGACTGCATTTGAGCTTTCAATGAAGCACTAAAATCATTTCCTGAAATTGCAGTAAGTGTAATGGTTACACCTGGATGCATTTTTTCATATGCTGCAATTGCCTTTTTATAACCGTCATTGGCTTCTGTTTTGCTTTGCATGATGGTTATAGCTGTTTTCTCAGAATCATTAGTATTCGTGGTAGTGTTAGCCGATCCTCCATTTTTCGCACATCCTGCAAGCATACATGCTATTGTTGCCAAAGAAATAGCGATTACGACAGGTCTTCTCTTTTTCATTAATATTCCTCCTTTGTGTGTGGAACTGTTCCACAAAAACAAATAAAAAAAGTTGTAAAGCCGCTAATGAGAATATACAACTGTTCCACATTGAAGTCAACAATTTCTTGCCATCTTTCTCAGATACTACATTTTGTTCAGAAAGTCAGCCAGAAATTGTATGATATGCACAAATAATATTAAGTCTCATATTGTCATCTATATTTCTTGATGCCCTGAGCCGCTGCTATAAAGTATCTCCTGCTTTATAGTGGACGGGTACATATATTCTATTACTTGCAAGGGGTTGATTATTAATTAGTGCTATTAAAACTTTAATTACTGTTTTAGCAAGAAGAGAAACATCTTGTTCAATAGCTGAAATGGTTCTCTCATTAAAGTCCGTAATATAAGTGCCGTCATAGGCAACGATTTTAAGCTGACCCGGTACCGAAATGCCAAATTCCTTTGCTGTTTTCAAAAACGCGGCTGCACACAAATCAGTTACCATCATGCCATCCAGATCAGGATGCGCAGTCAGAATTTCTCTTGCCCGATGGATACTTCGTGTATAGTTAATTACATCTTGCCATACAAAGCCTTCTGTAATGACTTTTGCTCCATTTTTTTGCATGGTTTTCGCAAAAGCTAAACCACTCTGAGATGAGGCTACCGTATTATCGTCAAGCGCTGAAAGCTGCAGAACATTTTTGCATCCGCGTTCCAGCAATTTTTCGGCAGCAATGCATCCTCCCTGCCAATGATCTGAAGTCACCAATGGTAATCCCGGGATAATACGATCCAGGGAAAGAATAGGTTTATTGATTTTCATATAATTTTCATCTGGCAAATTTGCGGTTCCAATTATCATGCCATCGAATAAATTTCTCTCCAGCGTATCCAGATATTCTCTCTCGATTTCCTTTTCTCCGCCTGTATTGCACACTATCATGTTATATCCATTTTCATGCATTTCTGACTCCAGGCAATTCCACAGGGAGGAAAAAAAAGGGTGTATTGACTCTGGCGCCATGACGCCGATAATGCCTGTTTTTTGCAAATAAAGACTGCGTATCCATTTATTAGGAACATAGTCCAGTTCGTCCACTGCTTTTTGTATCTTTTCTCTTGTACTATCAGCCACGTAACCGCTGCCGTTCAGTGCGCGTGATACAGTACTCATAGACACTTGTGCAAGTTTTGCCACTTCTCTGATGCTTGTCATATATTTTCTTCCTCTATTTGAATTCAGCTAAAATAATATTTTGAATTATTATATCATAAGATGGAACAGTTTCATATATGAAAAAATTTCATCCAAGAACCCTATGGGACCTATTTATTTACAGAATTTTTTATTGTATAATTTATTTTTATATATACTTGGACAATAATAAAAACTATCGGAGCGAAACGTGAAAAAACATATCCTGCTTCTCAGTAATCTGATCATTATCCTTTCTATCATTGCTGGTTTTATCTGTATTGTTTATCGTGATACTACAGCCTACCAGAGACTTGCCGAGCAGCATCTGCAGAACATTCTCAGTCTTGCTGATATCAATATTTCTAAAAACATCGAAAATTCCATGACCAAACCTGTTATGGTCTCCAAGACCATGGCAAATGATGAATTTCTGAAAAAATGGCTGACCGGAGAGCCTGCACATGATCAGGATTCCTCCTATATGAATCAGCTTTACAGCTACCTGCAGACCTATCAGAAAAAATATGATTACGCCTCCGTGTTTTGTATCTCTTCCAAAACAGGAAATTATTATTATCAGAATGGGTTTAATAAAACGCTCTCTCCGAGTGATGCTCATGATGTCTGGTATTATAATTTTATCAAAACAGGACATGAATATGATCTGGAGGTAGATACCAATCAGGCTGATCAGGATTCTGTTACCCTTTTTGTTAACTTTCGGATAAATGACCGATCCGGTCAACTTCTTGGGATTATCGGAATTGGCCTTAAAATCAGTCTTCTGGAAAACACAATACAGTCCTATAACAGAGATTATGGCGTTTCTGTCTACATTATGAACACTGCCGGGGCTAAAAACTCGTTCCACGGAAAAACTTCCGTTTTTATCCAGGAAGGAGATTTGACCAGCCGGACTGGTATCCGTGATAAAATTGTCCTTAATAAGGCAGAAGTTCCACATTTGCAGTGGTTTACTTCAAACGGAGAGCGAAAATGTCTGATCACCAGATATAACAAAACGCTCGGCTGGTATCTGATACTGGAAAAAGATACCAGTTCCATCAGCAGTATGTTTCAGAAAAGCATCCTGAACAACATTTTATTCATGCTGGTTTCCCTGCTGATCTGCATTACCGTAACCACAACCGTTTTTCTGAATTATAACAAACGCATCATCACAATGGAAAATACGGATGATCTGACCGGTTTGCCGAATCAGAAACTTTTTTCCAGTAAATTCTTGTCTTTTCTTCGAAAACAAAAGGGGAAAAAGAAATCTCTTTTCATGCTGGACATTGATCATTTTAAAACGATCAATGATACACACGGTCACCAGTTTGGCAATCTGATTCTGGCGCTGATCGGCAGAGACCTCATGCAGAGTGTTTCCGATTGCGGCATCTCTTCCCGATGGGGCGGCGATGAATTTCTCGGAGTTCTGGCCGTCAGTCCCGAAGATGCACGTGATATACTGACCCGGTTCATAGCTACCCTGACTGACACAGAACGAGATGAATGTTATCATGTCTCCGTCAGCATCGGAATTTCTGAAATTCCTGACAGATGCAGCTTGGAGGAAGCTGTGGAGCGTGCCGATCAGGCTCTGTATCGTTCCAAAAATGAAGGTCGTGGAAGAATTACTATTTTTTAAAATATCTTACTAAATTGTTTCCGGTTGTCTGAATATCTCCCTTACTGCGGCCTTGTATTCTGTTATATGTCTGGATTTTTGTATTGCTTTCCACTGTTTCTCTTTTTCAGGAAACCTTGTAATCAGATAGGACCATAGTTCCTTCATCCTGTAAAGCACTGTAACATCTCCGGAAAGTGCCTGATGATACCCCTCCAGAATACGTTCCAGAAACTGATTTAGTTCCTTCATTCCGACAGGTTCCCCACCACAGATTTCTCTGATCAGTGCCGGATTTCCTATCAGTCCCCTTCCCAGCATAACTGCTCGCAGATCATCGGGATTCTGCCCGGATTCTCCGATCAGGCGCATCCGTTTTTCATATTCCTGTGGGGTAAAAATATCTCCATTATAACATACCGGAGCCTTGCTATTACACATTGCCTCACAGAATTCTGCCATATGCACGTCTTTTTTATAATAATCGCTCTGAACCCTTGCATGAATGATCAATTCACTGAGCGGATACTGATTATAAATCTCAAGAATGCGGACAAACTCTTCCGGATCATCCATACCCAAACGTGTCTTAATGGATATTGTGGCTGTTGTCCTGGAAAAAACAGTTTCCAGAAAGTGATTTAACTCCTCTGTTTTGTCCAGAAAGCCCGCTCCACGTCCTCCGCTGACCACAGTTTTAGATGGGCAGCCCAGGTTCAGATTAATTTCCTGATATCCAAATTCATGTTGTATTCTTTCTGCCAGACTGATGAAATCCTCCGCATTTCTGGTCAGAATTTGAGGGACCAGAAAAATGCCTTTATTGTTTTCCGGCAGAAGGTCTGTTCTCTCACCACTCTGCATTCCCTTTTTTGGTCGTGGAACAATAAAAGGTGCATAATATTTTTCGATTTTATCTCCAAATTGTTCCTTCAATGCATTCCTGTAGACATACCCGGTTATTCCTTCCATCGGTGCAAGGTAAAAATTCATCTTATATTCTCCGCTTTCCTGTTTCCGCTTTCTGTTATATTCAGCCGGAATTTACTTTCTCTACATTATATCAGATTAGCATAACATCTAGCAATTTTTCAAAAACAGTTGACATCAAAGCATGATTATTTTATTATTAATCATGTTTAATACGTGTTTAACAGTAAGGGGAAAAGAGTGTAAGATTGTACAATCTTACACTCAGCAAGTTTGTGTCTACACTGCGCACACAAACTTGTTATGCGAAAAAAGCAGCACAGAAATGAGGAAACCATGAACCAAAAAACACAAAAAGAGCTTCTTCTGGATGCTGCCATCAAACTTCTGGAAACATCCGATCATCCGGAATCGATCACCACGCGTCAGATAGCGGGGCTTGCCGGTGCCAATCAAGCAATGATCAATTATTACTTCGGATCTAAAGATGCGCTGATACAGCAGGGCGTCTCTTCTATTTTGAATATTTCTGCCAATCTTCTGAATTCTCCATCTGTTCCGGATAGTTCCCCTAGAGACCGGCTGCGTCGCTTTTTAATGCAGATCTGTTTTCTGGTTATGAAATATCGGAAATACACCAGCCTTTATATTCCCAATCTTCTGCTGACAGATGAAATTCTTCTGCCGCAGTATATTCTCCCTGATCTCAGGGCACATTTTGGGAATAAACGGAGTGAAGCAGAATGCCGTATCATCGCCTATGAATTAATTTCTTTTCTTCAGCTGCTCTTCTACCGCTCAGATTCTTTTCGGAAATACAGCGGCTGTGATCTGTCAGATGAACTTACCGCAG
>Ga0302210_10001444_pt1 | contig 10002 bp, 8 predicted proteins | sample II_Fen_E3_2_FD_198793 | JGI IMG/M metagenome (GOLD analysis project Ga0302210, IMG submission 198793) | Peat permafrost microbial communities from Stordalen Mire near Abisko, Sweden - II_Fen_E3_2 | ecosystem: Environmental > Terrestrial > Soil > Wetlands > Permafrost | place: Sweden: Abisko... | reverse complement strand
CTAAGAATAGAATATCCTTTATTTCATTGTACATCAGTAAGACAAAAAAAAAAGCTTTTTATTGCAATAAAAAAAAATATTTTTAAAAGGGAGTTCTATACATGGCATTAAACATTTTATATACCCCATTCTGGCAGACCGATAGATTGGATGTAATTTCTTTAATGCATTCTATATATATTGTATGTCTAGAACTTGTTGTTAAAAATACTTCGTTTAGGGGGTGTGTATTTACGAAAAAAAGCCTTGCGAACCAAAATGTTTTGGCTCACAAGGCTTTTTGGCGAATTATTGTATTTTTTGCACAGGTGGAACCGATGGTTTTGTTGGTTCATTCGTTTTTGTTACGCTGGTTGGTGGACTTGGTTTTGTAGTGCCAGATGGTTTTGTATCTGAGTTTTTATTAGAAGATATTTTTGCCGGCGGGGTGGCTTCTTTTGGATTCACCGGACTGTTGAGTGGCTTGTCACGGCTAACTGGACCGGATGTTATTTGTGGTAGGGAAGTTTTGTATTCTTCATCTTCTCGGCGCATTATGGCACTCATTTGCGGCGTGATATCAATATCCAATGTCTGTGCTAGAGTTTCACGAAGCTTTAAGATATTAGGAATCCAATAACTTATATCATCAATAAATAATGGGGTTCCAGGAACCATTTCTGCAGTGAGTCGATTTTCATGGGACGTTTTTAAAACACCAGCAAGACTCAGCATCTTAGGAAGGGAGAGATCTGTTTTCACAGCTGAACTTATTTCTTTAATAATGCCAGGGAGTTTTGTAATAATATCGGTGGAGGAAAGTTTTTCTAAAACAGCTTTCATGAACTTTTGCTGCCTGCCAATCCGTCCAATATCGCCCTCTTCATCACGAAATCGTACATATTCAATCGCCGTATCACCATCCATGTGTTGGAGACCGGGGGCTAGGTTGATGACAAGACCACCATCATCATCCCAAGGGTCTTCATAATGCATACGTTTTTCGACATTGATATCAACACCACCAAGGGCGTTGATAATTCGTTTGAAAGCCTGCATATCGATTAGGATATAATGATCGATCGGTATATTCAAAAAATCTTCAACGGTTTTTTTTGATAAATCGTGTCCGCCAAAAGCAAAGGCATGGTTTATCTTATCATAGCCATGTCCAGCAATTTTCACACGGGTATCACGCGGAATCGATAATAAGGAAATTTTTTCATTTTTAGGATCGACTGTCGCTACCATTAAGGTATCACTTCGACCGACATCATCCTCTCGACTATCAACCCCCATGATCATAATATTCATTTTGTCCAAAGCAACCATGCGATCCGGGGAAACTTTTGCTTTTTGATCTGGTTCAAATAAATAGTAAGCGGCACCAGCGATGCTAGCAAGTAGAAAAAGACCCAGTAATAAAAAAACTCCCCAACGGCTGAGGTGTCGTTTTTGTCGCTGCTTGCGACGCGGTTCTAAATTCATAAAACAGCTCCTTTATGTAAAGCACCCTATTGATTTTAAAACATTAAAGTTTTGTTCATAACACTCGTTAGGGACTATAGACTGTTGCTGGCAGGGTGAAATTTCTTTAACACCCTGCTTGTGCATTTTATACAATGATGTGTTGCTACTTCTTATCATGGCAGACCTATCTGAAGATTTTATGAAAAAGCACGCACACGAAAATGCCGCCTGCTGTTTTCTTATAATTCGTCCAGCAGACGGCAGATATGGCAATATTAGAGACTATATTCTATAACGGGTGTTTTTCCGGCTTCAACGACAGAATTTGACTTGGCATTCAAATTCGTCACTTTTTCATAATTGATAATTAAAACAGGGGTGATTAAATTCATGCCTTTTGCTTTAATGAAGGGGCGATCCAGTTTTAGAATGGGTGTACCAGTCATCACTCGGTCGCCTGTTATATGGAGGGCTGTAAAACCACGACCATCTAAAATAACGGTATCAAGACCAACATGGACGAGCACTTGGATACCATTGTCAGCTGTAATGGCAAAGGCATGTTTTGTTGTAAAAAATAAAGTAATAATTCCATCGCAAGGAGCGAGTACATAATCACCATCGGCAATGATTGCAAGACCGTCACCGGTTAATTTATCAGCAAAGACAGGATCGGGCACATTTTTGAGAGCCATTGTTGTCCCAGAAATCGGAGCAATTATTTGAAATGTTGGTTGTATTGTATTTTGCATAATAGAAAATAAAAATAAAAAGATTTTATTTTTATTTTTTCACCATCCTTTAATGTATATAGGTTGAGTTAAAGAATATTAATTTGTTTATCAACAATGAAATAGGTAACGAATACCATAAAATTCTTTAATTACCGATCATAGCATGTATTTTATAAAATTTTTGTTAATTCGCGACTTGTCGCGGCATGTTTTATAATATTTGATACTTTTTGATCAATTTCTAAAGCTTGTTTGTGTAAGGATTCGGCTTCTTCAAGTTGTTTTTGATTATTTTGCGTCATTCCGTCAAGAAAACTTTTCCAGGAGGCGATTGTGAGGGCATCGACTTGCAATCGTAAGGTATGAAGATGTTTAGCACCCGCGGGTACAATAACACTTTTTAGTTCGGCATCACGTGCCTCATTATCAGGAATGACTTCGCTCTCAATAAATGATTGCAGCTTTAAGCGCTGTAAATCATTTAAACTGGCTTGTTCTAATTGCATGATATTATGAAACTTTTCCTGCTGCTTTTTCCCCGCTTTATTGTGGCTATCAATAATAGTTTGGGTAGACTGCAGATAAGAAGTGATGTCCTTTTCTTGAATTGATTGGATTGTATTTAAGAAATCTTTGTAGTTTTCGATGTAGACAACCTGCCAGTTTCCATTATTCTCTTGTTCTAATCTGACCCGCAAAGTAAAGTCGGTTTTTGTATACTCTTCACAGATTTTTATTTCAGCTATAGCAGTTTTTTCGTTTTTTAGAATAGATCCGATTCCTTTAAACTGGATATTTCGTAAATTTGAGCGTTCAATAAATTCGTCAAAATCAATACCGAGTTGCTGTCCTTTTAGAATAGAACCTTTTTCTTCATCCTTTTTCCAAATTCCTGTATTGACATATTGTGAGATATCATCTTGGACACCCGATAGAATCAAGGGCTTTATTAATATATAAAAATTTTCAAATAGTGTTTTTGTTTTAGGTGGTAGGGTTTTATCATCTTTAAACATGTCTGTAGTCAGATCATCGTATGCTTTTGGTAAGAGAATGTCCATGTTAATGGATTTGCGAAAGTTTTCTAGATTGTGAGAATGGATTGCTGATTGAATGTTATGCAGAGCGTATTCCGGTGTTTTGGTATAGATGAAAAAATACCAAGACCATGCCCCCAGTAAGAAAGAAAAAACAACAATGAGAGCGAGCAGTTCCCATGATCGTCTAGCTGTCTGGCGCGCAAGTTTTTCTTTCCAAATGATGTCTTCCATAAAAGCAGTAACTCCTATACATTGTTTTAATTTAATTGCTATACAAAATTATACAGCAAAATCTAATAAAATGGGACAAAGCGATTAAAATAAAAAAAGATTGACATTTTTAAAAAATAATATTATAATATTTAACATTGACAGTGCAAAAAAATGTCAACTTGGGGTATCGCCAAGCTGGTAAGGCACGGGATTCTGAATCCCGCATTCGTTGGTTCGAATCCAGCTACCCCAGCCATTTGAAAATTAATATTTTTATATAAAAAAAGTATCGCGGGTGCGGTACTTTTTTTGTCGTTAAATTTTAATTATTTTCTGCTTTTATCGAATTTCTTGTGCTATAATGAGTTAATTAAACATGGAGGATCAAACATTTTCTGAAGAAAGAACATGGAGGGGATACATGTGAATTGTTATGTATGCAAAAGCCGGTTGATGAGTAGGGAAACTACCTTTATGGTCGATTTGGAACCGTGTATGGTCATTGTGAAAAATGTACCATCGTTTGTTTGTATCCAATGTGGGCATATTAGTTATAGTGATGTCGTAGCGAAACGACTCGCAGCACTTGTCGAAACAGTCAAAGATTCAGCCGCGTCTGTTCTCGTACTTGATTATCTAAAGCAGGTTGCTTAATATAAAGTTTTAGCTTAAATGGATTTACTATGCAAATTGGTAGTAAATCCATTTTTTTTTATATTTTATAAATGAGGAGAATAAAAAAAAAGACCAAGCACGGTGGCTTGATCAAAAATAAAATAAAATAAAATAATTGCTTTTGAGTAAGTTACTTAACGTAACAGCAGTTTCATTATATACAAAGAAAAGGAAATAGTCTAGTGCTTTTTAGTGGAAAATAAAATTTTTAGGAATACTTTCGTTTAGCAGGTCTTGGGCGTAGAAAATCGAAACTTATTATTAGAAAAATGAATGATTCATATCTTCATGAAATGATTATGCGTATATGTCTGGGACTATAAGGAGGGCTGAAAGATGTTTTGTTTCAAACAGAAAATTTTGGTCATGACAGTTCTTTTATTCAGTTTCGCTTTTTGCCTGCCTATATTCAACTGTTCTGCATCAATTCGGACGGTTCGTGTGGGTTATATTCCACTGAGTGGTTATATGAATTATGATGCCAAGGGGTATCGCAGTGGTTATGGGTATGAATATCTTCAAGAACTAGCCGATTACGCCGGATGGAAATATGAATATATTGAAGGGACTTGGGCCGAGTCGTTGGCTCGATTAAAATTAGGTCAGATTGATTTACTGATCGGATTGGCTGATTCGCCCGTACGGCGCGGCGAATATGATTTTTCGGAGGCTTCATTTGGTTTAAATTATGCGGTCTTATCAGTGCGGGCCTCTGATGAGCGGTATACACGAGAGGATTATCATAGTCTGGATGGTCTTACCGTTGGCATGCTGCAAGGTAGTTTTCGCAATTCTGTTTTTGAAGAGTTTAGCAAAACTCATGGATTTAGCATTATTCCCAAGCTATATCCGGATGAAAACTCATTAACAGAAGCCTTGCAAGCGGGGCAAATTGAGGCAATTGGCTTAAATAATCTGCGACGGTCTGATACTGAACGAACGGTGGCTAGTTTTGCTCCGTTGCCTTTTTATGCGGCCGTACAGAAAGGGAACACGGCCTTATTGAAAGAATTAAACGAAGCTATGATGGAACTGCGGCTAGATGACCCTCAACTTGAATCGCGTCTTTATCAAAAATATTATGTTTCCGATGGATCTGCTGCACTTATTTTGTCCCCGGAAGAAAAAAAGTATTTGCGTGATAAAGAAAAATTAGTGGTGATTCTTACACAAGACCAGAGACCCTATTCATATTTTGTTAATATGGATCATAAAGGAATCGTTGGGGATCTCATGAAACGCTTTTCCCAAGATATTGGTATTCCGCTTGTCTATATTCAAGCGCAAAATGAAATCGAAGCGGTTAATCTTTTACAGCAGGGGAAAGCAGATCTAATTTGCGATTTTATTCAAGATTATGGTATAGCAGAACATAGTGGTATTAAAATCACCTTTCCTTATTTGGAATTGCAATATACTGCTTTAAGTAAAAGAGGCTATCTAGCCGATAAACCGAAAGTGGCATGTCAAGAAGGAAGGTTTTTCAATCAGATTTACGTGGAAAAAAATTATGCCAAGGCGGATATCCAATATTATCCAACCCTAGAAGCTTGTCTTGATGCTGTTGAAACTGGACAGGCTGATGTGACTTATTTAAACAGTTATACGGCTCAAGAAATATTAAGTGAAGGCAAATATCGTAATTTGCAAGCTACATTGAACCCCGAGTTTTCGCATAAGATTAGTATGGGCCTTAATCTTGAAGAAAATCCGATTTTAATCAAGCTGCTAAATAGAGAAATCAATCATCTTGGTCTGGCACAAGTGTCACAAATTATCAATAATAATACGTTACTTGCCAAACGGAAAATGACAATGCTTGATTATGTGTATGAAAATCCTGTGAAAATTATCGTGGGCAGTGTTTTGTTTTTGGGAACAGTTATTTTGCTTTTATTAGGGCTTTTATATATGCGCAAAAACCATTTAGCGCATGTGAATAAACTTGCTTATGAAGATGAAGTGACCGGTTTGAAAAATTTACGATGGTTTGAAGAAAATATGCCAATACTGATTCGTGAGAATATAGAAAAAAAATATGCGTTAATTTCTTTTGATATCAATCGTTTTGATGTTATAAACGAGTGTTACGGACGTGAACTCAGTACAAAAATATTGCGTCATATCGGAACGATCTTGCAAAGAAAAGAAGGGGAAGATCATATTGCGGTAAGATCCCAAAGTGCTCATTTTATATGTTTGCTGGTTTATGAAAACAGAGAAGCCTTTGAATCTGATATCGAAGCATGGGTACAGCAGTTTAGTGTATATGAAGATATAGATACTTTCATTCGTCTAAGTGTCAAGCTAGGAATTTATTTGATGCAGGATAATCATATGCCCATTACGGAAGCGATTGATTACGCAGAAACAGCTTGTTACGAAGTGAAAAATAGTGCGAATTCATTTATGTTTTTTGATGAACGAATTAAAGCGGAATTGATTTTGCATAGAGAAATCGAAAACCACATGGAACAGGCCTTGCAAAATGGTGAGTTTGAAGTTTATTACCAACCTAAATTCAATATGCAAAATAATAGCATGATGGGAGCGGAAGCACTAGTTCGCTGGAATAGCAGTCACAATGGGTTTTTAAATCCAGTACAATTTATTGGTGTTTTTGAAGATAATGGATTTATTATTCAACTTGATTTTTATGTTTTAGAAGAGGTTTGTAAATTTATTTGTGAAAAACTTATTGCGGGTCAACTTGTTGTACCAATTTCGGTGAATCAGTCTAGATTGCATCTTTCCGAAAAAGATTATTTAAAGAAATTGAAAAACCTGGTTGAACGTTACAATATACCAGCCGGGAGTATTGAATTGGAACTTACGGAAACGGCTTTTGCCGATTTACAAGATGTTGCCGAAAGCAAAGCAATTTTTGCGGCTGTAAAAGATTTGGGCTTTTTGACATCGATGGATGATTTTGGTTCGGGGTATTCCTCTTTGATGCTTTTGAATGCAATTTCACTTGATGTATTGAAATTGGATCGCAGCTTTTTAGCCGCATCAGAAGATTCAGTACGAACGCGAGATATATTAGAAAAAATAATTGAAATGGGACATAAACTCAAGATGCAGGTGATTTGTGAAGGCGTGGAAACGAAGGAACAGGCGAACATGTTGATGAGTGTTAATTGTTTGTTTGCTCAAGGATTTTTGTATGCTAGACCAATGCCACAAGCTAAATTTAACGAATTTATGGAAGAGCAATTAGCGATGCGGTAAGCGTGTGCCAGCACTATAATAGCAGGTAGGTGCTTGCTTGTTTATTTTGTTTGCTATATATGATTTTGCAGGAGGTTGTAATTTGTAATGAATAAAGTAGGTATTATTGGCGCAGGGAAAGTGGGGTCCGTTTTGGCCATTGCTTTACAAAAACAGGGGATTGATGTTTGTGCTGTGTCTGGGGGACGCAGTGAATCTGCTGAAATATTGGCGGATCGGATCGGGGGGCTGTTTTGCCGAGATGCAGAGCGGGTTGCTCGAGAAGCCGATATTCTATTGATCGCAACACCGGATCGTGAGATCAAGAATGTAGTAGAGGTTCTTATAACTTCAGGCAAAATGCGGACGGGACAAATCGTTTTTCATGTTTGTGGTTCACAAAGTGCTGAAATATTGGCGGGACTAAAAAGTTTTGGTGTTGCCATTGGGTCGATACATCCCTTACAGTCTTTTTCGAGTGTTGAAGCGGGTCTCAAAAATCTGGGTGGTTCTTATTTTGCAATTGATGGGGATGAACAGGCGCTTCTAAAGGCTAGGGAGTTTGTGGAAAAACTTAATGGAACTTGTATGTATGTGCCCCCTGAATCCCGAGCACTCTACCATGCGGCAGCTTGTATGGCTTCTAATTATTTGACTGCACTATTGCACAGTGCAGCAATTTTGATGGAAACGTTTGGGGTTGATGAAACCCAGGCAATAAAAGCCTTGAGTCCCCTTGTGCAGGGAACTTTGACTAATATTGAGGCCTATGGGACATTGCAGGCGCTTACGGGTCCTGTTGTGCGCGGTGATGTTGGAACAATCAAGCAACAGCTGGAAAAAATAGACATGAAGATTCCAAGTCAAACACAATTTTATCGTGAACTTGGTAAATATACGTTAGACATAGCAAAGCAGTGCCAGACCTTATCGGCTGAACAAATAACAGACTTAAATCGATGTTTTAGTCATTTGCCATGATGCATCCGTTTTTGTCTAGCCGTATAATAAAAATAAAATAATATTGTCCACTGTGAACAGTATAAAACCGGTAATTCAAGATAAAAATAAATATAAAAACAATACATGTCCTATTGACTATTGTAAAGATGTAAACTATAATAGTTTCCATTAGCATATGAACTTAGACGGGAACGTGCTGCATACAGCATAGTGGTTTATATACTGAGGAATTATTTGATTTTTACTAATAATAGGGGGAATAGCGTATGAACTTAAGCAAAAAATGTTTAGCGATGACAAGTATTGTTTTAGGAATGTCTATGATGGGCGCTCTGTTTACAGGTTGTGGCAGTGAAGAAAAAAGCAACGAAATAAACATCGGGGCGAATTTTGAAATTACAGGTAATGTGGCAAATTATGGTGGTATGGCACTGGATGGTTTAAAACTTGCCATAAAACAAGCAAATGAAGCGGGCGGCATCAATGGTAAAAAAATTAATTTGATTGTTGCTGATAATAAATCAGAAGCATCAGAAGCCGCAAATGCAGCAACAAAACTTATTTCCACAGATAAAGTTAAAGTTCTAGTCGGTCCAGCAACGACTTCGAATGTTTTGGCAACGACGCAGATTGCAACAGATAATAAGATCCCTTTAATTGCACCAACAGGGACAAGCCCTAAAATCACCGTGGAAAATGGACAAGTGAAACCATTTATTTTCCGCAGTTGTTTTATTGATCCGTTGCAAGGTGATGTTATGGCAACCTTTGCTTCAAAAACTTTGAATGCAAAAACGGCAGCTGTATTTATTGATTCCAGTTCCGATTACTCAAAGAGCTTGGGGCAGGTATTCAAAGAAAAATTTGAAGCTGCCGGTGGTAAAGTTTTAATTGAAGAAGCCTTTTTACAAAAAGATCAGGATTTTAAATCAACACTTACAAAGATTAAAGCTGCGAATGCAGATGTCATTTTTGTTCCAGCTTATTATGAAGAAGTGGGTAAGATTGTTAAACAGGCACGTGAACTTGGCATTACAGTTCCGATGCTTGGAACCGATGGCTGGGATGATGCAAAACTTGTTGAAATAGCAGGCGCAGCATCACTGGATAATACATTCTTCAGTACACATTATTCAGCACAGGATAAAGAAGTACAGGGCTTTGTTGAAGCATTTAAAGCAGAATATAATAAAGATGCAAATGTATTTGCTGCTTTGGGATATGATGCTGGTAAAATGTTGATTGATGCCATAAAACGTGCGGGTAGTGATGATCCGGAAAAAATTCGGAAAGCTCTAGAAGAAACCAAAGATTTGCAGGTAGCTACAGGAACGATTACGATTGATAAAAATCATGATCCAATTAAGAGTGCAGTTATCCTTGAAATGAAAAATGGTGAAAAGATCTTGAAAGAAAAAATTACACCAAAAGAATAGTCTTATAAGATAAAGGGCGTTCATAAAAACTCCAGGCAATGTTGCTGAAAACATTGCCTGGAGTTTTTGTATATTACGTACAAAAATAAACATTATATATTTTTGAAGAGGACATAAGAGCTCTCAAGATAGAAAAAAGTAATTGACAATAGTTAAGTGCGAATTTACAATTATCTATGTTGAATCAGATGCGTATCATCTTTACATAGTTTCCTGTGCTACGCAGCAAATCTCAATGGAGGTAGTTTTGCAAAAAAATACATAACAGGAGGGAAAACATGA
>Ga0302210_10001442_pt1 | contig 10008 bp, 9 predicted proteins | sample II_Fen_E3_2_FD_198793 | JGI IMG/M metagenome (GOLD analysis project Ga0302210, IMG submission 198793) | Peat permafrost microbial communities from Stordalen Mire near Abisko, Sweden - II_Fen_E3_2 | ecosystem: Environmental > Terrestrial > Soil > Wetlands > Permafrost | place: Sweden: Abisko... | reverse complement strand
CTGCGTGAGTGAAATGGTCAGTGGTATTGATATCATTGAGTGGATGATTCGTGTGGCAGAGGGTGAAAAACTCTTTGACCAAAGCGCGCTTACCTTTCGCGGGCACTCCATTGAATGTCGTATTACGGCAGAAGATCCTGTAAAATTCATTCCAAGCCCAGGTAAAATTACAAAATACATCATCCCTGGTGGTCGCAATGTTCGTATGGATTCTCATGCGTACCAAGGCTATATTGTACCTCCTAATTATGACTCCATGATTGGAAAGCTTGTTGTTTGGGGTGAAAACCGCACACGCGCTATTGCAAAAATGAAACAAGCTTTAAGTGAGTTACAAATTGAGGGGATTAAAACCGTAAGAGATTTCCACTTAAACATGATGGATAATAAAGATTTTATTGACAATAAGTTTGATACAAATTATCTTTCACACTACTAAGCGATACGAATTTTAGGCATAAAAAAAGGGGCTTGCTTCATCATGAAGCAAGCCCCTTTTTTAGTTTACATGTAAAAATTATGGCGCTCTTAAAACTTGGATATTCGCAGAAGATTTGAGTTTTTCAAAATACTCTTCAATCGCTTTTTGCTCTTTACCTTCACTTAGCTTTGAGTAGATGTAATTTTTTGCATCGGCAAAGGCAACGCTTTGAACATTCTGTTTATCTTTGATAAAAAACATCGCGTAGTTATTTGCATCAGCCTTCACAATAGATGAAAATTTACCGATAGCTGTTTTGTTAAGCAGGGCAGTCAGTTTAGGATCGGTTTTAGCAGCTTCCAGTTTTCCCTCTTTAAGCTCAACATCACTCGCCGCGCTCATAGGATTATTTTGAATGGCTACAAGACTTTGTTGGTTTGCACTGGTGTAAATGGTAACATCAAAAGAGCCTGCTTGAGAAAATTCATTGAGGTTTTCATTGTAATAGGCTTGAAGTTCACCATCACCCATTTGTTGCATTTTTGTACTAACAATTTTTTTGTAAAGCTTATCACGTTGTAATTTCTTTTTAAGATCTTCTTTGTACTCAGAGACATCAATGTTTTTAGAACGAATCATGTTGAGAAAATCATACTGACTCATGTTGTTGCTAATCGCTAAGTTCTCAATGTACTGATCTACTTCAAAACTATCAACCGTAATACTTTGCTTTTTAATTTCAGACTCTTCAAGTTTTTGTCTTACTAAGATATCCAGAGACTCTTTTTTAGAGATATTAAAGCGTTGTGAGTATTTGAAAACATCAAAAAGTGTGATGGGTTCTTTGTTAATAATGACTGAAACGCCATCAATTGTTGCAGCATTTGCAGGGGAAAAAAGAAGGGTTGCACTCAAAGTTACAAAAGTTAACACCTTTAGTTTTATCTTCATCAATAATCCTTTGTTTTAAGAAAAATAGCTATATAATCGTCATTGTATTAAAAAATAAGAGCTACGAATGATAACATTTTTTTAGACAAAAAAAATTAAAAAAATGTTTTTCCTCTCGCTCCCGTAGAATTTTTAGTTACCGCGTAACAAAATGATACATAATTTATACATAATTCATCAAAATTATAGTGAAGGTAGAGTCATGGTTGTGACACGTTTTGCCCCTAGTCCTACGGGATATCTGCATATTGGAGGGCTTAGAACGGCCCTTTATAGTTATCTTTGGGCAAAAAAAAATAGTGGAAAATTTTTATTCCGCATTGAAGATACAGACCTCGCACGTAACTCCAAAGAAGCCGCTGATGCCATTGTTGAAGCGTTTAAATGGGTTGGGTTGGCGCACGAAGGTGAGATTGTCTATCAGTCTGAGCGATTTGATCTGTATAAAAGTTATGTTCAAAAACTTTTAGATGCTGGAAAAGCGTACAGATGTTATATGAGCAAAGAGGAGCTTGATGCGCTTCGTGAAGCGCAATCGGCACGTAAAGAACGCCCAAAATACGATGGTAGATATCGTGATTTTACAGGAACACCCCCTGTTGGAGTTGAACCTGTTATTCGTATCAAAGCGCCAACAAGTGGCGTTATTTCCTTTGTCGATGGTGTCAAAGGCGAAGTCTCTTTTAATGCGAGCGATATGCTCGATGATTTTATTATTGCACGCAGTGATGGCACGCCAACGTATAACTTTGTTGTTGTGATTGATGATGCGCTTATGGGTGTCAACGAAGTCATTCGTGGCGATGATCACCTCTCTAATACGCCTAAACAGATCATTTTATACGAAGCATTAGGTTTTAATGTTCCTAAATTTTATCATGTTCCTATGATCTTAAATCCGCAAGGTAAAAAGCTCTCCAAACGCGATGGCGCGGTGGATGTGATGGATTATAAACGCGAAGGGTATCTTCCAGAAGCACTGCTTAATTTTCTCATTCGTTTAGGATGGAGTCATGGCGATCAAGAGATTTTCTCCTTTGAGGAGATGCAAGAGCTCTTTGATCCTTCGCATATCAATAAATCAGCGTCAGCCTATAATCAAGAAAAATTGGTATGGCTTAATACGCATTATATTAAACAAGCCAGTTACGAGCGTTTGATTGATGAATTGCACTTTTTCGATGTTGATATTGCTTTACATGTAAAAAAAGAGTTACTGATTGACGCACTTCGTGATCGTGCAAAGACCTTAGTTGAGTTTGCCGCCATGATTAAGCAGATTTTAGAAGCACCAACATGTTACGATGAAAAAGCCATTGAAAAGTTCTTAACTTCCGATGGCACAGCTATTTTAGAACAGTATTTAGACGCATTAAAAGGTGAAAAATCACTGCTTGTCGCGAGTGAATTTGAAACATTTACAAAAGCATTTTTAGAGGAGCGTGGTCTGAAGCTTAAAGATTTGGCTCAGGCTATTCGTATTGCCATGGTCGGAAACTCGGTAAGCCCTTCCATTTTTGAAGTGTTAGAGATTATCGGATATACCGAAGTTGTTAAAAGAATCGAAACATTAATTTTGTTTAAAAGGAGTACTGGTGAGTAATAAAGGAAAAGTAACGAAAGAAGAGTCTTTAGCGTATCATATTGGTGGAAAGATTGCGATTAACGTCAAAACACGTTGTGATACTGCAAGAGACCTTTCTATGGCCTATACCCCTGGTGTTGCCCATCCATGTTTAGAGATTGAAAAAGATAACGAATTAGCGTATGAGTATACCAATAAAGGTAACCTTGTTGCGGTCATTACCGATGGAACAGCTGTCCTTGGACTTGGTGATATCGGTGCCATTGCGGGTAAACCTGTTATGGAAGGAAAATCAGTCCTTTTCAAAAAATTTGCGGATGTCGATGCGTTTGATATTGAACTTGATGAGCATGATGCCGATAAAATTGTAGCAATTTGTAAAGCATTGGCACCAACCTTTGGTGGCATTAACCTTGAAGATATTAAAGCACCAAAATGTTTTGAAATTGAGCGCAAACTTCAAGAGGCTGTCAACATTCCTGTTATGCACGATGACCAACATGGAACGGCGATGATTACCTCTGCGGGTCTTATCAACGCTCTTGAAATCAGCGGCAAAAAAATTGAAGAGATGAAAATTGTCGTCTCAGGTGCGGGTGCGGCGGGTATTGCATGTGCCAAAATGTACAAACTTTTAGGTGCTAAAAAAATCGTTATGATTGATACGAAAGGGGTTATTCACTCAGGACGTACTGATCTTAACAGCTATAAAGCAGAATTTGCCCTAGAGACGAGTGATCGTACATTGGAAGACGCGATGAATGGTGCGGATATGTTCCTTGGTCTTTCAGCACCGGGTGTTGTTAGCAAAGAGATGGTTAAATCGATGAATCCATACCCAATCATTTTCGCCCTTGCCAATCCAACGCCAGAAATCTTGCCAGAAGAGGTTCATTCTGTAAGAGATGACGTGATGATGGGGACAGGTAGAAGTGACTATCCAAACCAAGTCAACAACGTTTTAGGTTTCCCTTTTATCTTTAGAGGTGCCCTTGATGTTAAAGCAACCAAAGTGACTGAAGGCATGAAAATGGCAGCAGCAGTTGCAATGGCAAAACTCGCCAAAGAAGAGGTGCCTGATTATGTCAAAGCGGCGTACAATGGGGAAGAGCTTAAATTTGGTATTAATTACATCATTCCAAAACCGTTTGATCGAAGAGTTTTTGTCTGGATCTCAGCTGCCGTAGCAGAAGCAGCGATCAAAGATGGCGTCGCACGTGTGAAAGATTTTGATATCAAAGCGTACCGTGCAAAACTTCAAGCAATCATCGATGCGGAGCAAAAATAAGTGCAAAACGTTCATGTCATCAAACATCCTTTAATCGAGCATAAGCTCTCCATTTTAAGAGATGAAAAAACGGACCCATTTCAGTTTCGTCTTTTAGTCGACGAAATATCCCATTTGATGTTATTTGAAGCAACGCGTGATTTACCGCTTCGCAACATTAAAGTTCAAACACCCGTTGCTTTGGCCAATGCTCAAAAGTTGGATGCTAAAATCATGATCTGTCCGATTCTTAGAGCTGCGCTTGGTATGTTAGACGGTATCTTTAAATTGATCCCTGATGCCAGTGTTGGGTTCTTAGGATTTCAACGCAATGAAAAAACACTTGAAGCAGAGTTTTACTATGCGAAGCTTCCCTTTGATCATAAAGAGCGTATCGCGATTATTATTGATCCAATGTTTGCAACCGGTGGAACAGCGATTGATGCAGTCAATTTTCTCAAAGGCAAAGGTGTGAAAGATATTCGCTTTTTAGCGTTGGTTTCGGCACCTGAAGGATTAAAACGTTTTAGTGAAATTCATCCAGATGTTCCTGTCTTTACGGCATGTATTGATGATGGGCTGAATGAAAATGGCTATATCGTGCCCGGCCTTGGCGATGCAGGCGATAGAGTTTTCAATACCCTTGGGGCATAATTCTTAAAAGTATAAAAGCCTATGAGACTCTTTCATAGGCTTTTACCTCTATTTTACTAAATAAATATCTTGTACAATTCCTTTTTTATAGACACCACTGCTCATAATAGAACCTATGAAAAGAGAGTGATTCACCCATGCATATTTTGGATCAGAGGTCTCTAGTGTTACATACTGTTTAAAAAAGTATTTGCTTGGATGCACAGGCCCTTTTTTAGATGCTTCTAAAACTTCAAGTGGTGTTACTTTGATACCTTTGGTTGTGACATTGATCAGTGCACCATCGTCCGTTTTTAAAACATACCGTGCTTCAATGAGGACTACGGTATTATCTTCTTTTGCAATCTGCCAATCCGCACCAAGGTTAAGAATTTCTCCTTTAATCATAGGCCCTACTAATTTGCCTCCTGTAATGGGAACAATGCGTCGAACACCTGCATCACTTGTCTTCCCTAAATTTAAACGAGTTCCTTCCAAATCAGCATACATACGTGTCACCAGTTGTAACTCTGGTTTTGTAGGTGCCCAATCTTTGTACTCTGGTTTAGTTAAATCTTCAAGAGGTATTTCTATCGCATTGATATGTGTCATGATCAATGGAGTTAAAACTAAAATACTGACAAGTAGAGATTTTATTCTTTTTACAATTAACATAGTGTGCATCCTTTTTTATTGTTCAACAAATTTTGTTGAAGATTTTTCAACATTGACACCAGAAGCTTTTTTAATGTTTTTATCAAGGAAGTTGATCAGGATTTTTGATACTTCTGTTTGTGCCCATTGCGTACCTCCATGACCTGCCCCTTTAATGATGTAAAAAGTTGAATCAATTCCTTTTTCAATGAGTGCGTCATGTAAAATTTCTGATTGGTTTGGAGAAACACGAATATCTTTATCGCCAACCATCACAAGAAATGGAGGTGTTTTTTGTGTAATAAAATTGAGAGGATTAGCCTTTTTGGCTCTTTCTTCATTCACTAAAATACCAGCTGCAGTTTTATTATTACCAGCCAAACCATTAACCCATATTGATTCTGGGGATGAAGCAGAATAGTGAAGATTTTCTTCTTCTTTAGAGAACCCAACGCCAATTTTGGTTACATCAGAAGGTCCATAAAGATCAATAACAGCACTTACATTGCTGCTTTGATTCAAGTTTTCTCCTTCATCATACTCTTTCATGTCATTTGTTACACCTGAAAATGCAGCCAAATAACCACCCGCCGAGTTACCCATAATGGCAATGCGATTAGGATCAATGCCAAATGTTTTTGCATTAGCTCTTAAAAAACGGATAGCTGATTTGACATCTTTTAAAGGCTCTGGAAAGAGGACTGTTGGGGCTAAACGATATTCTATACTTGCAACAACATAGCCAGCTTCTGCAAGTTCAAGTTTGGTTTGGAAGTATTTGTTTTTATTGGAAGAGATAAAAGCCCCACCTGGAATAAAAAGAACAGCGGGGGAAAGTTCTTTGGTTACAGGTCTCATAATATCCATTTCTAAGGGTTTATTGCTATATCCATAAATTTTAGGCTGTGAATAAACAAGATGTGAGATAAACTCAACCTCAGGTTTTTTGACGGTGACATCAATCACAGTTGTGTTTTTATGCTGTGTTGTAACAAGCGCATCTGCATTTAAATGACTTACCGTTGCACATAAAAGTAATGATGCAATTGTTTGGAACCGTAGTTTCATAGTATTCCTTTATATTGATTTTTTAACTTGATGAATATTACAGTAGCACTCATAGATAAGTCAAATACTATTATAAATATAATATGCATAGTTTTTTTGATATAATGCCAAGGTTTATGTGATGTAAAATATCGGTAAAAAGGGATAATATGGGCCTTAGACAGCTTCATTATATGCTCAAAGTTGCAGAAGAGCAAAGTTTTACAAAAGCAGCTCAGAAATTAAATATTGCTCAACCATCACTCAGTCAGTATATTTTAAATCTTGAACAAAGTGTTGGTATAACGCTTTTTGATAGAACAACCAATCCAATTTCTTTAACCCATGCTGGGGAAGTTTTTGCTGTGAAAGCAAGAGATATTTTGAGATTACATCATGAATTAGCTGTGCAGATGGAAGATATGGCTGGATTAAAAACAGGAAAGATTAAAATCGGTATTTCACAAACAGGGGCACATTTCATACCAAGAGTATTTCCTCATTTTTATAAAAAATTTCCGTGTGTTGAAATCGAAATGATAGAGGCTTCTTCATCCGAAGAGATGGAAAAATGTCTTCAAGAGGGTATTGTTGATTTAGCAACGTTGATTTTACCGATAGAGTCAGAAAACTTGAGTTATGAGATAATCCAAGATGAGAAAATGTTAATCACTTTGCCTATTACCCACCCTATAGCCAAAGAAGCAAAAAAACGTGGTGATAAGCAGTATCCTCAAATAGCATTAACTGCGTTAAAAGATGAAAAATTTATTTTGCCAAAAGCGTCTCAAAGATCTCGTGCTATGTTTGATATGTTATTTAAAGAAGCAGGTTTTAGCCCAAAGGTTTTATGCGAAACAAAAACAATGGATACCGCAAATGCTATTGTTGCATCAGGGATAGGCATTGGCTTTACTTTGCCTCAAATTATTAGAGCAGATGATAAAGACAAAATTGCACTTTTTGCACTCAATACACCACTCGCTACACGAACATTGGTTCTTGCCTATAAAAGAGAAAAATATCTCCCAAAAATTGCACATGAGTTTTTATCGATTGCAAAAAGGTTTATGAAATAATTCAAATATAAACCTTTATAGATTCCTTCTATACGACTTCTTAAACAATATACACGCGTGTAATCATTTTATTCATAGCTATATAAAATCACATCTGGTGTCAAAATATATAATAAAAAAACTATGTAATTAATAGATAATATAGTATTTGACTTATATTAATTATCTTATGTAGAATGCTCCTTAATTCAATATTAAAAAATATTGATAACTTTTAAAATAAGAAAAGGAGATATATATGAAGTTAGCTAACCTTAGCTTGGCGGCTATCATGATTGGTGGGTTGGTATCAAGTTCATTTGCAGCAGATACCTTAGAGGATGCCTTTAAAAATGGTAAAGTGAATGGAGAGTTAAAAGCATGGTATCTTAGTCAAGATTTTGAAACGACAGCTACTTATCGAGGAAAAGGGGCTATTGGTATTCCAATCATAGGTGTTAACCTTAATTATGTAACGGATTCTTTCAATGGTTTTCGTTTAGGTTTATCAACACAAACATCTGCGAATCCTGGTATATCTGAAGATGCAAAAAATAGTGCTGTTTATCAAAAAGAAGAGTATGTTGGTGGAACAGTTTTATCGGAAGCTTATTTAGCATACAAATTGAGTAATACAGAACTTAAAGTAGGACGTCAATATATTGCAACACCCTTAGTATCTGGTAGTGGAACACGTTTTACGCGTGAATCATTTCAAGGTGCTACACTTGTAAACACAGATATTCCTCAAACGACCATATGGGCTGCCTGGATCGACAAGTTTCAAGGCAGAACGAGTGCTGTTGAAGGTTATGCCCCTGGGGATCCTGGATCATTTGAAAATAGAGCTGTTTTTATAGGTTCAGGAGGAGGATTACCTACTTCTACAGCAACAGCATTTAATGATGCGTATTCTGTTTTTGTAACCAATAATTCTATCAATAATTTAACATTAAAAGCACAATATGTTATGGCAAATGATGTTTGGAGGAGTGCAGCGAGCAATGGTGATATTGGGATGTACTACACAGAAGCCAATTATGTTATTCCTATGTCAGGATTTAAATTAGGTTTTGATGGGCTATTCCGTGGTTCTTACGTATCTAGTGCTACAAAAGGATTTGAGGACTTAAATATTGAAGGTACTTACACGGGTGTTCGAGCATCAATCTCTGAATTAGCTGGATTTGGTTTTTCTGCAGCAGCTGGAACAACATCGTCCGAGACCGTTGTCATCGGAATTGGTAATGGACCTACAACATATACAACGATTATCATGGCGGGTTCTACCCCATTAATTGTTGGAAATACGGATTCGTATCTTTTCCAAGCGACGTATGATTTTTCAAAAATTGGTTTAACGGGATTAACATCACTTTTCCAATACGGGATAATTAAACAAGATCAATATACAACCGGTAATTTAGTACAAGGAGCAAATGATCATAACCAATTTGCTTGTGCCTTAACATATGCAGTCCCTGCTGTAAAAGGATTAACGACGTATTTAGAGTATATGACGGATACTACAGAATATAAACATCCAACGACAAGTACATTAAATACAGAGAAAGAAAATGGTTCTCTGTGGTTTAGGGCTGGTTATAAATTCTAATTTTTTAGCTCCTAGTAGAACATCTACTAGGAGTTCTAAATGATTATAAAGAGAAGGTAATATCAATGATGGAGGATTCACATTGTATGTTTTTTTCAAATTGTTATAATAGTGTTAATTTTGGTGTTGCAATATCAATGGTTACAAAGGCAAGCTAAATAGTCAATGAGGATCACGTTTTTTTAGTACAAAATAAATCGCTAATATTTTTATTATATTAGAATATAATCTGTGATAAAATATCACAGATAGCAAAAACTATTTTTGTTATGGTTTTAGGTTATACCTTATTATAAAAAATGATTCGATTGAACGAAGGGAACTGATATATGTCATATTCAAAAGTTTGTGGCATTATATTTTCTATAGCTCTATTCATTCTATTTTTCTTCACACCTCCACCACAAGGGCTTACACTTCAAGCATGGTACTATTTAGGAATTTTTTTAGCTGTGATTTTAGGGTTGATTTTGGAGCCCATTCCTTCGGCATTAATAGGTTTAATAGGGGTATGTAGTATTTCGATTTTAGGGCTTAGAGGTGCAACGCCTATGGAAAACACACTGTGGGCGCTTTCAGGATTTTCAAACCCAATAATTTGGCTTATTTTATCTATTTTTATCTTTTCTATTGGGTATGAAAAAACAGGATTAGGTAAACGTATTTCATTACTTTTGATTAAATATTTGGGTAAAAATTCTTTAGGTCTTGGATATGCCATTGCTTTTGCTGACATTTCACTTGCTCCCTTTGTTCCCTCCAATACAGCTCGCAGTG
>Ga0302210_10001436_pt1 | contig 10027 bp, 9 predicted proteins | sample II_Fen_E3_2_FD_198793 | JGI IMG/M metagenome (GOLD analysis project Ga0302210, IMG submission 198793) | Peat permafrost microbial communities from Stordalen Mire near Abisko, Sweden - II_Fen_E3_2 | ecosystem: Environmental > Terrestrial > Soil > Wetlands > Permafrost | place: Sweden: Abisko... | reverse complement strand
CAAACACAAAATAGTTCTTTGAATTTCCCTGTGTTACAAGCGTCTTATAAAGCTTTTCATGTGGTTGTCCCAGAAGATCAGCAACATGCTGCGCATCTATGAACTCTTCGCACTCATAAGTATAGTGTTGATATACCGTCTTTTCTTTATCCAAAATTCTCATAACATTGGTTTTGACTTCTTTTTTATCTTTTCCCATTTGTTCTATTCCTTCTACCTGCTTTTTTCTGCAAAGAAAAAGAGCCTATAATAAACATATATTTATTATACCGCTCTTTCCCTAAAGATCATATTACAAAATAAAAGGATTAAACTGCTTCTTCTTTTTCAGCAATTGCTTTTTTCAGCTTTTCTGTAAGTAAAGGAACAATCTTATTCAGATCACCTACAATACCATAATCAGCTACATCAAAAATAGGTGCCAAAGAATCTTTATTGATTGCAATGATGATATCAGCTTCTTCCATACCTGCTACATGCTGGATAGCCCCTGAAATACCAATTGCAAAATATACATGAGGACGAACTGTCTTACCTGTCTGACCTACCTGCTGTTCCTTGCTGGTCCAGCCGGAATCAACTGCAGCACGTGAGCTGGATACCGTAGCACCAAGTACATCTGCAAGATCCTGCAGAATTTTGAAGTTTTCCTTAGAACCAACACCACGTCCGCCGGAAATAAGAATTTTTGCAGTACTGATATCCACTGTATCAGATACAATCTTTACAACATCAAGCAGATCAACATAGCTTGCATTTCTTTCAAATCCTGGATTGAACTCGATCAGATTTGCTTTTACACCTTTGATTTTTTCAATCTTCTGCATAACGCCAGGACGTACTGTCGCCATCTGCGGGCGGAAATCAGGGCATGCAATTGTTGCAATTGTATTTCCACCAAATGCCGGACGAGTCATCAGCAGCTGATTGTGAAGCTGCTCATCTTCATGTCCCGGAATTGGCGCAAGTGGGAAATCACCAATGTTCAGTACTGTACAGTCAGCTGTCAGACCTGTATGTATTCTTGCTGAACAGCGTGGTGCCAGATCACGTCCTATTGCAGTTGCTCCGAATAAAACGATTTCTGGTTTAAATTTACTGATAATACTGCATACAGCATGGGTATATGGCTCAGTTGCATATATTTTCAATGCAGGATCGTCTACCACGATCACTTTATCTGCTCCGTACTCAGCGAGCTGGTCTGCAAGTTTCTTAACGTTTTCTCCCAGAAGTATTGCTGCCACTTCTGTATTCAGATCTTTTGCCAGATCTTTTGCCTTGCCCAGTAGCTCAAACGAGATATTGCTGATTTTATTATCTACCTGCTGAGCAAAGACATAGACGCCTTTATATTCATCTAAACTCATTTTGTTCCTCCATTTTCCGCATTGATGCGGTAATATCACTTCTTATCATTTGACATATGAAATCTCTGAACTATCAGATGACAAATTTCTCTTTTAAGGTATTTACAACGTAATCTGCTGCTTCAGCTGCACCAAGATTATCTACCTTAATACCTGCACCTTTACGAACTTTGTCAGAAGCTTTTGCTATCTTTGTCGGGGATCCTGCTAATCCAAGATCAGAATCATCCACATCTTTCAGATCCTTACGTCCCCAGACTGTTATTTCTTTCTTATAGGCATCAAAAATTCCGCCTGGTGTCATGTAACGAGGCTCATTGAGCTCAGCAAGTGCTGTAATAAGACAAGGCATTTTTGCTTTGAGAACATGATATCTGTCTTCATACTGACGTTCTACAATAACAGAATCACCTTCCACTTCAATCTTCTGCGCATAGCTGATAACCGGAATTCCTAAATGTTCAGAAATCTGAGGTCCAACCTGTGCTGTATCTCCATCAATAGCCTGACGGCCAGTGATAATCAGATCATATTCCATGTTTCTGATTGCACCGGCAAGTGTTGTGGAAGTAGCCCATGTATCTGCTCCGCCAAGTACTCTGTCAGTTACCAGAACTGCTTTATCAGCACCCATTGCCATTGCTTCACGCAGAACATCTTCTGCTTTAGGAAGACCCATTGTCAGAACTGTAACTTCTGCACCATATTTTTCTTTCAGTCTCAGCGCTGCTTCCAAACCTGCTTTATCATCATGGTTCATAATGGTAAGCATTGCTGCACGATCCAGAGAACCGTCCGGCTTAAACTTCACTTCACCTGCTGTATCAGGTACCTGTTTAATACAAACAACAATTTTCATTGTATTCACTCCTTATTTGGTCTAATCATTATTTTAACAATGAAGCTGCAATTACCATTCTCTGAACTTCTGAAGTTCCTTCATAGATTTCTGTAATTTTGGCATCACGCATCATACGTTCTACATCATATTCTCTGATGTAACCGTATCCGCCGTGCAGCTGAACACATTCAGTTGTCACCGCCATAGCTGTTTCTGCTGCATAAAGCTTTGCCATAGCTGCTTCAACGGAATAATTCTTTTTGGTTGCTTTTGCAATTGCTGCTTTATAAACAAGAAGCTGAGACGCTTCTACACGTACCGCCATATCTGCGATCCGGAACTGTGTATTCTGCTGCTGTCCGATGCTTCTTCCGAACTGTTTTCTCTCCATAACATATTCTTTTGTACGATCCAGTGCACCCTCAGCAATACCAAGTGCCTGAGCTGCAATACCGATACGTCCGCCATCCAGTGTATGCATAGCTATATGGAAGCCTTCTCCTTCTTTTCCAAGAAGATTTTCTTTCGGAATACGGCAGTCTGTGAAGATCAGTTCATAAGTTGCTGAACCACGGATACCCATTTTCTTTTCTTTTGTTCCAAATGTAAATCCAGGCGTTCCTTTTTCTACAATGAATGCAGAAATAATTTTTTTTGTTCTTCCTTTTACATCTTTCACAACATCTGTAATCGCAAAAATAATATAAACATCTGCCTCTTTACCATTTGTAATGAAGCATTTGGAGCCATTAAGAATATAAGTATCTCCATCCAGAACAGCTTTTGTCTGCTGTCCCTGTGCATCTGTTCCAGCACCAGGCTCTGTCAGACCAAATGCTCCAAGTTTTTCACCTTTTGCAAGTGGAATCAGGAATTTCTGTTTCTGTGCTTCTGTACCATAAGTCATAATAGGGTCACAGCAGAGGGAAGAATGTGCTGAGACGATAACGCCTGTAGTGGCACATACTTTGGAAAGTTCCTCTACGCACATAACATAGGCAAGCGGATCACATCCCTGTCCGCCATACTCCTTCGGAACTGCAATACCCAGAAAACCGTTATTCTTCATTTTTTCAACGGTCCCAGATGGGAATTTTTCTGTTTCATCAACCTCTTGAGCCAGAGGCTTAACTTCGTTCTCAGCGAAATCTTTAAAAAGTTTTCTCGCCATCTCATGTTCTTTGCTTAAAGAAAAATCCATGATTTCATTTCCTCCATTTATTTATGACAATGAAAAACCTGCATTGCACGCTTTCCTTTGTTTACCTGAACATCATAATGAGAAGCGGTTGAGCTTCTCATTATGGCCGGGCTGTAAATGCCCTGATTTACGGTATTCCTCTGCATCAGATGAATTGCCGTGTCATCAATATTTATTTACTGTAATCATAAAATCCTTTACCGGTCTTACGACCAAGCTTTCCTGCGCGAACCATTTTTTTCAGAAGCGGAGCCGGACGATATTTTGAATCTCCTGTCTCTGAATAAATCACTTCCATAATTGCAAGAACTATATCAAGTCCGATATAATCTCCAAGTTCCAACGGTCCCATCGGATGGTTAGCTCCAAGCTTCATAGCTGTATCAATATCTTCAACAGCTGCAACTCCATCAGCATAAACGCAGATTGCTTCATTGATCATCGGAACCAGAATTCTGTTTACCACAAAACCTGCTGCTTCATTGACCTGTACAGGTGTTTTTCCAATTTCAACAGAGATGGTTTTGATTTTTTCAACCAGTTCTGCCGGTGTGTTTTCTCCTGCAATCACTTCAATCAGTTTCATTCTGTCTGCAGGATTGAAGAAGTGCATTCCGATCATTGGTCTGTCAAGTCCCTGACCCATTTCTGTAATGGAAAGAGATGATGTATTGGATGCAAAAATACATTCCGGTTTTACAATTCCCATCAGTTCTTTAAATGTCTGCTTTTTAATTTCCATTCTTTCCGGTGCTACTTCAATTACCATATCACAGTCTGTGCAGATTTCCTTCAGACCTGTTTTGATCTTGCCCAGAATAGCATCAGCTGCTTCCTGAGTCATTTTTTCCTTTTTAACCAAAAATGCAAGATTTTTTGCAATTTTCGATTTGCCGCCTTCTGCAAATTCAACCTTGATATCGCAAAGGTCAACTTCATATCCTTCTGTCATTGCAAATGCCTGTGCAATTCCAGATCCCATTGTTCCAGCACCAATAATACCAATCTTCATCTTTCTTTTCCTCCTGGGAATTATCTGCGGCTGATCCGCTCAGATTTGTTTTATCATTTATTAACAGTTCTGAAAAGGTTCTTTTACTTTTTCTTTGTTTTTATCCATAAAGAAAGCCATACCATATTTCTGATCATTTGATTCAAAGCAATCTCCGAAAAGTTTTTCTTCCAGTACAATTGCCTTATCCATGGATACTTCCAGTCCGTCATTAATGGCTTTCTTGCAGTTACGTACAGCAATCGGTGCATTAGCTGCTATTCCGGATGCCATTTTTGCTGCCTGAGCCATCAATTCTTCCTGAGTATAAACTGCATTAACAAGTCCGATTCTGAGAGCTTCCGGCGCTTTGATATTGCGCGCAGTGTAAATCAGCTGCTTAGCCATTCCAGGTCCAACCAGACGGGCCAGTCTCTGTGTCCCACCAAAACCAGGTGTTATTCCAAGGCCTGCTTCCGGCTGTCCGAATACTGCATTTTCAGAACAGATCCTGATATCACAGCTCATAGCCAGCTCGCATCCGCCCCCAAGTGCAAAACCATTAATTGCAGCAATGACAGGGATCGGAAGTGTTTCGATTTGACGGAAAATATCATTTCCCTTCTTGCCGAATGCCTCTCCCTGTTCCTTTGTCAGATTACTCATCTCACTGATGTCTGCTCCGGCAACAAAAGATTTTTCTCCTGCACCTGTCAGTACCAGGCATCTCACGGTTTTCAGATCCACACCGTCAATAACTGCCTTGAGATCCTCCAGGACAGAAGAATCCAGAGCATTCAGTGACTGCGGTTTATTGATTGTTACTGTTCCTACCGCATTTTTCTGTTCGTATAAAACAAAACCCATATTCATTCTCCTTTTCGCCATAATACCGAGGAGCCTTTATTCTCCCCGGTATCACCATCAACTGGCAGTTTCCATATGTCACAGCCGCAGTCCGGCCGCTCATTTATATCCTGCGGTCAGAAATTCCAACTGTTCTTCTTTAATCTCTCTCTACGATTGTTGCACAGCCCATACCACCGCCGATGCAAAGTGTTGCAAGACCTTTCTTTGCATCACGTTTCTGCATCTCATGAAGCAGGGTAACAAGGATACGGCATCCCGAAGCTCCAACCGGATGTCCCAGCGCAATTGCACCACCGTTTACATTCAGAATATCGCTGTTAAATTTCAATTCTTTTGCTACTGCAACAGACTGTGCTGCAAAAGCTTCGTTTGCTTCTATTAAATCAAAATCATTTACAGTAAGTCCTGTTTTTGCAAGTACCTTTTTGGTAGCTGCAACCGGACCAATTCCCATAATCTCAGGTGCCACACCAGCAAGTGCTCCTGCCACAAATGTTGCCATAGGTTTTACCCCAAGCTCTTTTGCTTTCTCTTCGCTCATAACAACAACCGCTGCTGCACCATCATTAATTCCGGATGCATTTCCTGCTGTAACAACACCGCCCTCTTTTTTACCGGAGCAGCACCTCAGAGCAGAAAGAGCTTCTTTTGTCGTTCCAGGACGAGGACCCTCATCTGTATCAAATATAATTGTCTGTTTCTTTGTTTTAATCTCTACCGGAACGATTTCATCTTTAAATTTACCATCTGCCATTGCCTTTTCACATTTCTGCTGGCTGTTTGCAGAGAACTCGTCCAGTTCATCACGTGTCAGATTCCATTTTTCTGCGACATTTTCAGCTGTAATCATCATGTGATACTGGTTAAATGCATCCCAGAGGGCATCATTTACCATTGTATCAACCATCACACCATTATTCATACGATAACCATAACGAGCATCGTTCAGTGCGTAAGGAGCCATGGACATATTCTCCATACCGCCTGCCACAACGATATCAGCATCTCCTGCCTGAATCATCTGAGCAGCCATATTTACACAGTTCAGACCGGAACCGCATACAACATTCACGGTAACTGCCGGCACTTCATATGGTAAGCCTGCTTTAACGGATGCCTGACGTGCTACATTCTGACCCAGTCCAGCCTGAATAACGCATCCCATGTACACATGATCTACTGCATCTGCCGGTACTCCGGCTCTTTTCAATGCTTCTCTGATCACGATGGATCCAAGGACAGACGCAGGAACATTGCTTAACTGTCCGCCCATTTTACCGATTGCTGTACGGCATGCACCCGCAATAACAACTTTCTTTGCCATAAAAAAGTCCTCCGTTTTTTTAACTCCCATTACACACTTTTTTCGTTCCTGTCTTCTGTACTGCAGACCTGACTAACTTTCATTTTCTCAGATCCAGACTGTCCGAAATGTATGATAAAACAGGGGTTATATCTGATTGTTATTTTTTTATCATAATTACTTTTACATTGTATCATAGCAGATATTTTTTTGCAATCGCTTATCCGAAAAATCTGAACATTTAACATTTCGCACACAAAAGCAGCAATCACGCGTCTTTTTGATTTCAATCTCCGCATAACTGCTGCTTTATCTTTTTTCACTTTATTCTATTTATTTCCAGTTTATGTCATGCCTTCTGCCGGTTTGTGTTATAACTGATCCGGACTTAAAGTTCCGGTTCAATTAAGCCATAGGTGCTACCTTTTCTTTTATACACAACATTTACCTGATCTGTTTCTGCATTACAAAACACATAAAAATCATGTCCGAGCAGTTCCATCTGAACGCAGGCATCTTCCGGATACATGGGTTTGATGTCAAACTGTTTTGTTCTGACAATTTTGATTTCTTCTTCCTCTTCATAGTTCTTTTCCACAAAAGCTCTGCTGAAAGAGGCTGCGTTCTGCTTTTTATCAACCAGTTTTGTCTTATATTTTTTCAGCTGACGTTCAATGATTTCCTGTACCAGATCTATGGAAACATACATATCATCGCTGACCTGCTCTGAACGGATAATTCCTCCCTTTACCGGAATTGTTACTTCTATTTTCTGTCTGTCTCGTTCTACACATAATGTTACTTTTGCTACAGTCTCAGGGGAAAAATATTTATCAAGTTTTCCGATTTTTTCCCGAACTGCCGATTTCAGACCTTCTGTCATATTGATATTCTTTCCTGTAATCGTAATCTCCATGCTTTAGTCCTCCTTATGTATTACTGTTTTGTAGGAATATTATATCATATTCACAGTAAAAGAACCAGTATATCTAATTGTTTAGAAGTTTTTAACAAACAGTTTAGAAGAACTTCACAAAACGTTTGTTCAATAACTCTCAGCCCTTTTTTAAGTAAACCAGTTAACCCAGATGTGGATAATGTGGATAACTTAGTGTATAAGTCATTTTTTGCCGATATTCCGTGCTTTATTATGTGGATAAGTTTTGTTTGATTATTTTCACATAATTTTATTGTTTTCTGACTATATTTGGCAATCGTCATCTTGCACAACTTTGAAAAATGCAAGCTTTTTTACTAAAAAAACTAACTAAATTCAAAGCATAATTCTAATCATTTTTAATTGAAAAATCTTTCCTTATTCATTCTATTATGTTTTATTATCTCTGCCACTATATCTCATTTTTTCACATGCAAAAGAGCTGCTGCTTTTGAACTGATCTCTCAGTTCTCCTGCAACAGCTCTCTTATTTAGAATATTCTTCTGATCGCCAGAATATTTCTATATCCTGCAGTAGAAACTATAATACCTGTTCTGCTGGTGGATGCATGGACAATCCTTCCACCACCGATATACAGTGCCACATGTCCTGAGTAACACACCAAATCTCCCGGCTGTGCTTCTGAAAGACTGCTGACAGTACTTCCAACTCCTCTGTCTGCCGCTGAAGAATGAGGCAGGCTGACTCCAAAGCCTGAATAAACGCTCATAATAAATCCAGAACAATCAGTTCCATTTGTCAGACTGGTTCCTCCATATACATATGGATTTCCAACGAACTGAAGGGCATATTTGGCAACAGCATTTCCGGAAGAACTTCCCTGACCGGCTCCTACATAACTGCCTGCCGTATTATATTTTGATGTACTTCTGCTTGATTTTGTTTTTTTGACTTTTGCTGCAAGGGCTGCTTCTGCTGCTTCTCTTTCCGCCGCTTCCTTTGCCAGACGTGCATCCTCTTCCGCCTTGGATTCAGCCTGCACAAATTCTGTCTCAAGAGAAACAAAGTCTTTCGAAACCCAGCCATCACCTTCTTCGATGTTTACCTTAACCCAACCGTCTTTCTCTTCAGAAACAGTAAGTTCTTCTCCTTCCGGAACCAATCCAAGAACATCTGCATCTGCTGTCGCCTGGTCACGTACCTTCAATGTGGTAGTTGTAACCGTAGCAATCCTTGTCCCGACCTTCTTGGCAAGTTCCACAGCCTTTTCTCCGGTTATGCAGTACTGTGCTTTCACATATCCGGTCACATTTCCGGATGTAATCTGATACCAGCCATCCTGCTGGGATAAAAACGTTCCCACAGAATTATTGTATAATTTACCGACCACATCACCATCTTCACTTGGCGTACTTCTGACATTTACAAAATTATCCACCTGCGCAATAACCAGATTGGTGAAATTCTCCTGTCCGTTTGCTGCCGCTTCTGCTGCAAGAACCGCAGCTTCTGCCGGTGTCTGTGTCGTCTGGATTTCCTTGATATCTGATCCGGATACATCATTTTCCTCTGTACCTGAAGACTGTACTGCTTCTTCAGATCCAGTTGTTTCCTGTGTACTTGACAGTTCACTGTCCGGAACATCTACATATTTTGATGCAAATAATAACTGTCCCAGATCCATTCCATCGACAGCGCTGGCAAGCACTTTTGTCTGCAGTACTTTGACAAATGCCAGTGACTTATTGTTTTTATCTTCTGAGGAAGCTGCCGTACTCTCTGCTGCAAGTGTATCTTCTGATGTATCATTCGTTTGTGAATTATTTATGGTGGCTGCCTCAGGAAGCATATTTTTTACAACACTGGTATTAATAACATTAAAACCAGCCGTTTTGGTCTTACTTCCTGATAAAATCGCATTAAGTTCTGCGACAGACAGACTTAAACCGTCTTTTGTCGAATCCGTGCTGATCACATTGTCACTGATATCCTGAAGGGAAGCACCGTCTGACAGCGTCAGGCCCATGCCTGCTGCCGGTAGAACATCTGAAAGTTTTGCTGCTTGTACCTGCATGCTCATACCTGAAAATGCCATGGCAGCAGTGATACTGTAAGCAATTACCTTCGTATTTTTACTCTTCATGAATAAATGAACCTCCGTAAATCATTCCATACCCTATTTGTTGCCCAATTTGTTACAAATTTGTTAAATCTTTTTTTACTATATCACTATGAGCATCGTTTGTCAAATTCAGGTAAATTCGTCAGAACGCCCTGATTTACTGGGTTCTAGCCATATATTTATTTTGTTCTAATATGAATTTTTTGTGAATAAATTTTTTAATAATTAAAATGATATCAGAAACATAGCTGCAATATTTATTTTTATTGTGTTCTCTGATATGATTATCTTATATGTTTCAGTACCGAATTTTTCAGGAGGAAAAACAAATGCATAAGAAAGTACTTATTACCGGTGCCTCAAGAGGGATTGGAAAAGCCATTGCAAAAAAGCTTGCTGCAGAACAATATGATCTGTATCTCACTTGTCT
>Ga0302210_10001435_pt1 | contig 10027 bp, 6 predicted proteins | sample II_Fen_E3_2_FD_198793 | JGI IMG/M metagenome (GOLD analysis project Ga0302210, IMG submission 198793) | Peat permafrost microbial communities from Stordalen Mire near Abisko, Sweden - II_Fen_E3_2 | ecosystem: Environmental > Terrestrial > Soil > Wetlands > Permafrost | place: Sweden: Abisko... | reverse complement strand
TTTGTATAATAAGGATCGTTCTGATGTTCTACTTTCAGAAAAACACTTACCAGACTTGCATGCCAATCATTAATATGAATAATATCGGGTTTAAAATCAAGTTTTGGTAACATATTTAATACAGCACGGCTGAAAAATGAAAAGCGTTCCGCATCATCATCATACCCATAAAAACCTTCACGTTTAAAATATTCTTCATTGTCAATAAAATAAACTGGAACTGTATCATGTTCTAGGTATTCTACACCACAAAATTTTTCACGCCAAGCTACACGAATTTGCGTATCGAGCAACGGTTTCATCTTTTTTTTGTATTGTTCCGCTATATTTCCATATTTCGGCATAACAACTCGCACATCAACCCCCTGCGCACGTAATTCTTTCGGCAAAGAGCCAGCTACATCTGCCAGTCCACCCGTTTTTGCAAACGGTACTACTTCTGATGCTACAAAAAGAACTTTTAACATATCGTTTTATTCCTCCTTTTTTGCATTCCCACTTTTATTGACTTGCTTTTTTGGCGAGATCTTTTTTTTGCTCCCTTATCATTTAAAATATCTTTTTTTATTATCTCTGTTTTTGTATTTTCTGGCATTTCTAGTTTTGCTGAAGTTTTTATTATTTTACCTTCTACAACTACATTTTCACCAATGGATCGGTTTATCGTTTTTTTTTCCAGTTGCAATTGAAAATAAATAGTAGCTAACGGTGGTACTGTAAAACGAATTGATTGTTCCTGCTTGTGCCAGATGATATTTTCCGTATAAATATCATCTGCATTCAAAACATTGGAACCCCCAAACAAGGCTGCATCACTATTAAAAATTTCTCGATAAGAACCTTCCACTGGCACACCAATTCGGTAATCATGATACACAGTTGGCGTAAAATTGCACACAACGATAAGAAAGTTATCTGGATTTTTGCCCCTGCGAATAAATGAAATAACACTATTTTCATTATCATCACAATCAATCCATTCAAAACCATGCCAATCAAAATCAACTTCCCATAATGCTTGGTGCTGCAAATAAAAAGCATTTAAACTTTTTGAATACGTCTTCATTTTGGCATGCATCGGATATTCCTTTACTAAATGCCAATCCAAACTATCATCGTATTTCCATTCGATAAATTGACCAAATTCACTCCCCATAAATAATAATTTTTTACCGGGATGGGCTATCCAATAACCAAAAAACGCTCGTAAATTCGCAAATTTTTGCCAATAATCCCCTGGCATTTTTTCGATCAATGAACCTTTTGCATGAACCACCTCATCATGGGATAGCGGTAAAACAAAGTTTTCCGAAAATGCATAAACAAATGAAAACGTGACCTTACCATGATTCCATTTACGCTGACTCGAATCTAAACTCATATAATCAAGCATATCATTCATCCAGCCCATATTCCATTTGTAATTAAAACCAATTCCACCCATATGAACTGGTTTTGATATCATCGGCCAAGAAGTGGATTCTTCTGCCATCATCAATGCATACGGATGATATTTAAAAATGGCTTGATTTAGTTTTTTCAGAAAATCCATACCTTCTAAGTTCCCTGAATCTCCATATTTATTTGGTTCCCATTCACCATCTTTGCGAGCATAATTCAGATAAAGCATGTTTGCCACTGCATCAATCCGCAGACCATCAATGTGATACTGCTCCAACCAAAACATAGCATTCGAAATCAAAAAGCTATGAACTTCCGTACGTCCATAATCAAAATTTGTGGTACCCCACTCCCAGTTTTCCGCCCGACGTTCATTATCAGATTCATAAAGTGTCTGCCCATCAAAATGTCTTAGCCCCTGTTCATCTTTGCAAAAATGACCCGGTACCCAATCCATGATTATGCCAATGCCATTTTGATGCGCTATATCCACTAAATAGCAAAAATCATCGGGTGATCCATAACGACTTGTTACTGCAAAATATCCGGTTGCCTGATAACCCCATGAACCATCAAATGGATGTTCACATAATGGCATAAATTCAATATGGGTGTAATTCATTTTTTTCACATATTGTATAAGTGTATCCGCTAGTTCGCGGTAACTCAAATATTCTCCCGCAGAATTTCGACGCCACGATCCGAGATGCACTTCATAAATAAGCATCGGTGACTCATACGATGTTTGTTGCTTTTTTTGCTCCTCCCAAGCTTGATCATTCCAGTCGTATTGGGTAATATCAAAAATTTTTGATGCCGTTTGCGGTTTTTTCTCAGCATAAAACCCATAGGGATCTGCTTTTAAAATATGTGCGCCATTCGCTGCCTCAATATCATATTTATAAATATCACCCACTTTAATACCTGGAATAAATACCGCCCATACTTCTCCATCCGAAACTTTCTCCATAGAATTTAGTGAACCATTCCATTGATTAAAATCCCCAACGACACTAACAGATTTTGCATGAGGGGCCCAAACAGCAAAACGAACACCACACACATCATTTTTCTCTATTAAATGTGCACCTAACATCTGATGCGTATGATAATTGGTTCCTTGATGGTATAAATATAAGTCAAACTCACTAAGTTTTGAAATCTCCATGATAATGCCTCACCAACCCATTAAATTTTCACATACATAAAATGTTATTTTCTCACCACAAAATTTGATTTATTATCAATAAAAATATGACTTATGGAATTAGCACAGGATTTACTTTCCAAATATCACTTGCATACTCTTCAATGGTTCGATCACTAGAAAATTTCCCTGAATGTGCAATATTTACAACACTTGAAGTTAACCAAGCGGGACGATTCTTATATCTTTTTTCAATTTCGAGATGAGCTTTCGCATAGGCATCAAAATCTTTCAAGACAAAAAACTCATCATTACTATTTAAAAGATAATCATAAAGATCCCTAAATTCTTCATTTTCATTAACAAAATATCCATTAACCAATTGTTCCAAAACTGTTCGTACTCGACTGTTATTGTTATAGACATCCCAAACTGAATAACTTCCATTCGCATAATAGGCTAGGACTTCTTCGGCCCGCAACCCAAATATCACACAATTTTCCGGACCTACAGCTTGGCTAATTTCAACATTTGCCCCATCAAGCGTACCAAGTGTAATTGCACCATTCATCATGAATTTCATATTACCCGTACCGGATGCTTCTTTACTGGCAGTAGAAATTTGTTCACTGATATCAGCAGCTGGAAATAAAATTTCGCCAAGGGATACACCATAATTTTCCATGAAAACAATTTTTATTTTATCATGGATTGATTTATCATGATTTACCAATTCCGCCACCGTATTAATCAATTTAATCGTTTCCTTCGCAACATAATACCCCGGAGCTGCTTTGCCCCCAAAAATAAAGGTATGCGGCATAATATCAAGGGCTGGATTTTCCTTTAACCGATTGTATAAATCCATAATGTGCAGTAAATTCATGATCTGACGTTTATAAGAATGAATACGTTTAATTTGGATATCAAAGATTGAATTTGGATCAATTACAAGATTATTATGCTTTTTAATATATTTTGCCAAATCTTGTTTTCGCTTCGATTTAATTTGCTCCAATTGGCTTGTAAATGCTTCATCTTTACTATACTTCAATAAATCAATCAATCGTTCAGGTTTTTTATGCCATTTTGTCGAGATCGCATCATCAATTAAATCTGCCAATTCGGGATTTGCTCCGAGCAACCAACGACGATGGGTAATACCATTTGTTTTATTATTAAATTTATCCGGATAATACGTATTAAAATCATGCATAGTATGGCTTTTTAATATATCGGAATGAATCTGCGCTACTCCATTGACACTGTGACTGCCAACAACAGCTAAGCGAGCCATATGAACTTGTCCATCTTGTAAAATAGATAATTCTTGAATCATATGTTCATCATTAGGATACCTTACTCGAACATCTTCCAGCAAACGACGATTAATTTCTTCAATAATCATATAAATTCTCGGTAAAAGTGACTTAAACATGTCAATCGGCCATTTTTCCAAGGCTTCTGGCAAAATAGTATGATTGGTGTAGGCCATTGTTCCTACCGTAATTTTCCAGGCTTCAGCCCATTCCATATCCGCTTCATCGATAAGTATACGCATCAGTTCGGCTACACCTACCGCTGGATGCGTATCATTGATATGAATTGCAATGTTATCAGCAAAATCAATCAATTTCATACCCTTTTTTCGATAATGGCGAACAATGCTCTGCAGCCCCGCTGATACAAAGAAATACTCTTGAATCAATCTAAGTCTGCGACCTTCATCAGAACTGTCATCCGGATACAAATATTTTGTGATTTTTTGGACATTATGTTTATAATGCATTTTAGCCTGTTGTTGCTCATGTGATAATACGCCATAGTCGGAAAAATCCTTATTTACTTCTGCGTTCCAAAGTCGCAAGGTATTAACTGTGTTATTTTGATAGCCAACTATTGGTACATCATAAGGGATGGCCGTAACCGAAGTATAATCTTTATGGATCGCTTTCAAACTGCCATCTTTTTGTTTTTCCATATAAGCATTACCTTCAAATCTGACTTCAATTGCCTTATCGGTTTTACGAAACTCCCATGCAAAACCGTCTTTTAGCCAATTATCCGGTATTTCGACTTGATAATTATTAACGATTTTCTGTTCAAACAAACCATATTTATAGCGAATACCGCAACCATGACCAGGCAAGCCTAAGGCTGCCATCGAATCAATAAAACAGGCTGCCAGACGCCCCAATCCGCCATTACCAAGGCCAGCATCAGGTTCTTCATCTAAAATTACATTTAAATCGAGATTTAAATCTTTAAGAACGTCTTCACAGATTTGTTTAAAATCCATATTGATCAAATTGCTATTTAATAACCGGCCAAGCAAAAACTCGATTGAAAAATAATACACTTGTTTTTCTTTATGATCTAAGTAATATTTATTTGTCTTAACCCAATTTTCACTAATATATTGGCGTATGACTCTCGAAAAAGACTGATAGCATTCATTTTTTGTAAGATCAGTTACCTCTTTACCCCACATAGCATGAGCCGCTTGCGTAAACCTTATTTTCAATATATCTTTTAACTCTTCGTCTTTAATCAAAATAGGACAGCTCCCTTACATTCTTTTATATAGCCTACCGTAGAAACAAGCTAAGCCGCCTCAAATGCATAGCATCCTTGCGCAAACAAAACATTTGTTTATCACTGGGATATGCCAATACATTTGAGACGGCCTCATCTCCTTAAATAACAACACCTTTTTCAACAATGAGCGGATAATTTGAAGCGCCCTTTAGCCATTTCCCTTGGGTAATAACTACGTTCTTATCACAAATAACATTTTCAATCAACGCATCTTCCTGCAGATCGCATTTTTGCATAACAATACTATTTTTCACATGTACGCCTTTCCCGACTTTTACACCGCGAAACAAAATGCTGTTCTCAACAGTCCCCTCAACAATGCAGCCATTGGCAATCAAAGAATTGGTTGCTTTCGCATTTTTTTTATATTGTGCTGGAGCCTCATCCTTCACCTTCGTGTAGACCCGATCTACATTCATAAAGATTTCCTGCCAAATTTCTGGATTCAATATTTCCATACTGGCTTTATAATAGCTAGCTGTTGAATTAATCCTTGCAACATAACCATCATGTTTAAACCCATAAATGGAATAAGAATCATCAACCTGCATTAGACCATCAATCAGAAAATTCGTTCCACCATGTGAGAAACACGATTCTACAATATCCGTAAAAATATGTTTATCCATTAGATAAATCCCCATAGCGACTTTAGCATCTTCATAAGTAACCGCTTGAACGGCAATATCCTGAACCAGTCCATTTTCCGCCGTCTTAATTACTGTACCACCTGATGTATTTTCTGTGGATTCCATATTATAGACCATCGTAATATCAGCACCTGTATTTTGATGAAAACGCAAGACATTCTCAAAATTCATATTATAAACAATACGACTGCCCGAAATCAGCACATATTTTTGTGAACTGTTTTCAATGAAATCTAAATGACGATAAAAACTTTGTATATCACCATTACGCAGACCATTTTCAGCTTCTGCTGGTGGTAAATAAAACAAGCCATCATGTTTACGTGCCAAATCCCAGTCTTTTCCTGAACGCAGATGATCTAAGATAGAACGTGATTTGGTTGGCAATAAGATGCCTACCGTATCCATGCCTGAATTCACCATACTCGATAGTGAAAAATCAATTAATCGATATCGACCAGCAAAAGGAACAGCCGCTAACGGTCGTTTTGCCGTCATTTCTTTGATTAATTTATCGTTTTCCTGAAGATCAATAATACCCATTACCGTTTTCAATGTTATCCACTCCGATCAAATCATTCAAAAGATATCAACCAACTTGTTTATTACTATTTTCCGCGAGTACAACTTCACCTTCTGGAACAACGATAACCGAGTTATCTGTCGAAACAATTTTTGTTCCACTGCCAATTTCACAATTTTGTGCCACAACCGCTTTTTCAATATAGGCATTTTCTCCAATCGTTGTAAATGGCATAATAACTGAATTAATAACCTTTGCTCCCTTGCCAATTTTCACACCATGAAAAATAACTGAATTTTCTACTTCACCATAAATCATGGCACCTTCACTTACCACAGAGCTTATCACCTTGGCGGTAGAAGCAATATAATGTGGTGGCAACGATGGATTAACCGAATAAACCTTCCATAATGGATCATGTAAATTAAGAGATGGATTTTCTTTCAAAAGATCCATATTAGCTTCCCAAAGACTGGCTATTGTACCTACATCTTTCCAATATCCATCAAAAGCATACGAAAAAAGTTTCGCATCGGCGGCTAGCATTTTCGGAATAATATTTTTACCGAAATCATGATTCGATACACTATCTTTTGCATCTTCCTCCAAATAACGTTTTAAAAATTTCCAATTAAAAATATAGATTCCCATCGAAGCAAGATTGCTTTTTGGTTTTGACGGTTTTTCTGCAAACTCCGTAATGCGACCTTTCTTGTCCGTACTCATAATACCAAAACGTGGTGCTTCTTCCCATGGTACTTCAATTACACCAATAGTCGCTTCACCTTTATTCATTTTATGCGATTCAATCATCCACGAATAATCCATCGTATAAATATGATCACCCGACAAAATCAAAACATATTCCGGATTCGTTATTTCGATAAAATTGATATTTTGATAGATTGCATCTGCGGTACCCTTGTACCAATCCGCACCTTTTTCTTGGGCATATGGAGGCAAAATAAACACGCCACCACCATTTCGGTCAAGATCCCAGGCTCCGCCAGTTCCAAGATAACTATGCAATTCCAATGGACGATATTGTGTAAGTACACCTACTTTGTCAATTCCCGAATTAGAACAATTACTTAAAGGAAAATCGATAATACGATATTTGCCCCCAAACGGTACTGCTGGTTTCGCAATTTTTTTCGTTAACGCTCCCAGCCGGCTTCCTTGACCTCCTGCCAAAATCATTGCTAAGCATTCTGTTTTTCTCATAAAAACTCCCCCTGGAATTGTTTTCATACTTTTTTGTTTACAATACCACATAATATATTTATAAACTTGTATATAAAAGTATTTAAACTATCATATACAAACCGTGGACTGATATCATGTTCCTCTATAAACTGTATTACTTACGAGATTTAAAATGGTCATCTTCCTAAGCTAATAGTTAATAGTATCAACTAATTCTATATTAAGTATGTATTTTCCATTTCTTTAATGCTTCTACATATTTTTTTGTCAATTCATCTAATGTTGTACCCGCAGCCAAGGCATCTTCTGGCATCAGTGTAATAATCAAGGTATCATCATAATAAATACTTATATTGCTTCCATCTGTATCCAAAATATAATGATCTGCTGAATAATCGACCTGCTGAGCAATTTGATACAACCGACCTGCTGTCAAATACGCCCGATAACGAGGTGTCAGATGTTGTTCACCAATTCGGATTGACGGCAAAAACCAATTGCCATCAACAACTTGTGCCGATGAAATACTTATATTTTCCGTAACATTTGGGTAAATATGTATTCCCCCTAAATACTGTTGCATCAGCTTAATCCGCTCCGCTATTTCGGGATGATCGGAAAATAAATCGCCTTTTACATCCGGATTCAACTCTGCTAATTTCATTAAACCGATCAATGAGCCATAAGGATTATAGCCAGCTTTGACAGATTGTTCAAACCCAAGCTTATCTGCCTCACGTTCATCACTGCGACTATAACCGGCAGTAATTGCATTAAGAGCAATCATCTCGGCACCCATTTCACGTCCCCCAAAAAGTCCTCCCATGAGAACCGCCATCCCCAAGGTTTTTTCCAGTTGCGCCATCGAATGACGTTTCACAACATGACCAATTTCATGCCCAATAATACCAGCGAGTTCATCATCTGTGAGCATACAATCTGTCAAACCTTTATCTATATATACAAATCCCCCCGGTAGTGCCATGGCATTTACCTCATCTACATCAAGAACTTTAAACGTATAAGGTAAATTGGGGCGATCACTAACTGCAGCAATTCTCCGGCCAATTCTAGTAACCCGCTCTTGCAAAACCGGATCATCTACCAATTTGTACTGTGATTCAACCTGCTTCACAGCACTTTGCCCAATCGCAATTTCCTGCTTTGTAGTAATGATACCAGCCTGTACTGCTGATAACATAAAAATATTAAAAAAAAGTAATCCGATAAAAAATCTTTTAAAACTAAAACACTGCCTCAAAAAATCTCATCCTCTCATGCTCAAACGACACATATCCAGGCAGCTATTACGGCATATATATAAAATATATAATCTTGTTTTAATAAAAATTTTTTCAACAATTTTATATATTTTATATATTCTATGAAAAAATTTTATTCCCTGCTAAGATACATAAGTTTTCACTTTTAAGTTGTATTTTTTTAATTTTATATTAAATCTGTTACAAAATCATATTTTTCCAAATTTGTAATAAGATGAACATGTATTTTTGCCTATCATATTCACCTGTTTCTTTAAGTTTATTGTAGATTTCTTTTAGTTCAATTTCCACTCCTGTTATTTTATGGTGCTCAGCAAATAACCGATCTAATTTCTCAAAATGCTGCCTGCTATCCACTTGTTTTTCTTCTGTCCATTCTTGATAAATTAAATCAAGCAATCCATATACATCATAAAGCGGATTCGAACTATCGGAAATAGAATTTCTCTTTGCTTTTGCTCGCCCCGCTAAAATAAGTCCACGCAATAATTTACTTTTTGGCTCAATTAATAAGGGAAAATTTTCCACCAATTGCGCCCCTAAAGATAGCAATTCTTCCGTTTTTCCTTTTTTAAGTTCAAGTTCCACTTCTAAAATTGGATTTTTTTTACCAGAAGCAAGAATACTACCTTGGTCGAGGGCAATTTCGATCAAGTTTTCACTCTGCTCAAACAGTACTGCTTCTCGCTGGAAATCTGTCTGAACAATCATTTCGAGAACCCCACCGTCCAGCACCTGTAAAATTTTTTTATGAATATCATATGCTTGAAAAACACTTAGATCTGGTTTCGGTGAATGCACGGGGACATTGATTTCCATGCGAGAATGAAGTCCGCCCAGCGATGATCCATCCCCTTTAATTGTAGCCATCCATACATCATTTTCCCGGCGAACTCGATACGATAACCTCGCTTTACTTAGCCGTTCATCTGCTGTATCAAAATAATTTGCCAATAAGTTGATTTGCTCCGAATGTTTTACCCCCGGCAAATTTTTTATATACGTACCAATCGCCGACCAGACTTTTTCATCCATAACCTGCAATTTTAATTCAATTTCTTTGTTTTTATCCATTAAAACACCTTTTCTCATAATATTTGCCATTCAATTCTTCAATATGCGAATCGTTTATATAGATTTTATCACATAATGCAAAAACTCTTCATCTTAACATTTACAAGCAGCGAACAAAATGCTAAAATTTTAACAATAGATTTAT
>Ga0302210_10001429_pt1 | contig 10055 bp, 8 predicted proteins | sample II_Fen_E3_2_FD_198793 | JGI IMG/M metagenome (GOLD analysis project Ga0302210, IMG submission 198793) | Peat permafrost microbial communities from Stordalen Mire near Abisko, Sweden - II_Fen_E3_2 | ecosystem: Environmental > Terrestrial > Soil > Wetlands > Permafrost | place: Sweden: Abisko... | reverse complement strand
GGCCAATTGGGCCGATTGGGCCTGTTGCTCCTGTTGCTCCTGTTGGGCCGATTGGGCCTGTTGCTCCGATTGGACCTATTGGACCTGTTGCTCCGATTGGACCTGTTGCTCCGATTGGGCCTGTTGCTCCGGTTGCTCCTGTTGCTCCGGTTGCTCCTGTTGCTCCGGTTGGGCCTGTTGCTCCTGTCGCTCCAGCTGGACCGATTGGACCGGTTGCCCCTGTTGCTCCGGTTGCCCCTGTTGCTCCCGTTGCTCCGGTTGCTCCTGTTGCTCCTGTTGCTCCTGTTGCTCCTGTTGCTCCTGTTTGGCCGATTGGGCCGATTGGGCCGATTGGGCCGATTGGGCCGATTGGGCCGATTGGGCCGATTGGGCCTGTTGCTCCCGTTGCTCCCGTTGGGCCGATTGGGCCGATTGGGCCTGTTGCTCCTGTTGCTCCGGTTGGGCCGATTGGGCCTTGTGGGCCTTGTGGACCTTGTGGACCCGGACAACCTTGTGGGCCTGGGCAACCTGGAGGCCCTTGTGGACCAGGATCCCCTTTTGGTCCTTTACAGCAACGTTTTTTACAACATTTTATAAATTCCCTTTTATAGTGCTCTCTACACTCTTCAATTTTTCGATCATAATATTCTTCACATTCCCTATTACGACATCTATTTCTTTTATTTCTATAATAATTTACGCATTCTTCACATTGATTCCTATAATATTCTTCGCATTCCCTTTTTCTGTTATTATTTTCTTCGTTATCTTCGAATTCATCGATCAAGTCAAATTCAAAATCTTCCTTACTTTTATCAACAAACATAACATTATCTCCTTTATCTTATTATGAATAATAATATCCTTTTATATAATATGAGACTGTTATAAAATGGTGCATATTGTAAAATAAAAACTTTTTATAAATTAAATAGAATTAATTCCTCTAATTAAAACAGTTTTACTTTAAAATGATTTGACTTTTTTCATCAAAATAATAAAGAATATCCGCCTTAATAAAGATCAAACTTCTTTATTAAAACGGATATTTTAATTTTTAACATTTTTCAGTAATACTCTATTTATTTCTTTTTTACTAAAATGTACTAATTATTTTATATTCAACATTATTTACTTGGCTGAAATGTACTAACTATTCTTATATTCAACATTATTTACTTGGCTACTTTGCTTAGCAAACATACCGTCTCTACGTGTACGCTGTGTCCAAATTGATCAAATGATTGCATCTTAACGACTTTATATCCATTTTCACACATATATTTAAGATCTCTTGCTAGTGTCGCAGAATCACAGCTTACATACACTACTTTAGCAGACTCCATCAAAACGATTGTTTTAAGAAGCGCTTCATCACAACCTTTTCTTGGAGGGTCTACCACGATTACGTCAGCATACTCGCCCTTATGTTCTTCGTAATAAGCTGGCAACACTTCTTCCGCTTTTCCCACAAAGAACTCTACATTACTAATATCATTAACCTTAGCATTCCTTCTTGCATCCTCAATTGCTTCTGGAACTATTTCCACTCCATAGACTTTTTTAGCTTTCTGCGCTAAAAACAATGATATCGTTCCTATTCCGCAGTACAGGTCCCATACAGTTTCCTCACCTTTTAGATCAGCATATTCTAAAGCTTTATTATAGAGCTTTTCAGTTTGTTTTGAATTCACTTGGAAAAATGAAAGTGCTGAAATTTGAAATTTTACATTTCCGATATAATCTTCAATATATGCCTTTCCCCATAATATCTTCACCCTTTTGCCTAGTATTACATTCGTCTTTTCTTTATTAACATTGATCATAATTGACGCTATTCCTTCTACATCCAAAAGACTCTTAACAAAGTCATCTGAATTAGGAAGTGAAGTTCCATTAATAACCAAACATACCATTACCTCACCAGTAGTAGCACCTACGCGGATTAGAATATGACGTACCAACCCCGTGTGTTCAAATTCATTATAAGGCGTAATGCTATTTCTCAACATGAAATCTTTAATCTTTGCAAGAATTCCTGCATTTATTGGAGATCCAATACAACAGTCCATATTATCAATAATAGCATGTGAATGAGCCGCATAAAATCCCATAATTATATTTCCGTTATTATCTTGTCCAACTGGATATTGTGCTTTATTTCTGAAGTTGTAAGGTTCGTCCATTCCAATAATAGGGTCCATTTCAAAATCAGAAATACCGCCAATTCTCTTTAAGTTATTATTAACCGTATTCTGCTTATATAAAAGTTGACTTTCATAACTCATTTCTTGTATCTGGCATCCGCCGCATGATTTAGCCACAGGACATCTAGGCTCAACACGATTCTTTGAAGGAGTAATAATCTTTATAAGTTTTCCATACCCATAAGTTTTTTTTGACTTTATAATCTTAACTTCTGCCACATCACCAATGACGGTATCCTTAATGAATAATGTAAATCCGTCAACTTTTCCAATACCTTCTCCTGTAGTGCTTATATCCTCAATACTTACCGTAACTATATCATTTTTTTCTAAGCTCATATATTTCTCCATTTCATTTTGTCCCAATTTTTCCACATACTAAAATAATAACTGAATTTTATCCCATAAATATAGTAAGGCAATTAAATGAATTCCGCAAGCACTTTTACATTCTTAACATCATGTTAAAAAATCTACTCACTAGAACTTCATTAATCACCTTACTTAATTGATTGGAAATGTATCACTGAATCATATTCATTTTATATAGTTGTTCGTTTCATATTACTTTCAAACAATCGATTATACCCCATCCATTCCTGGGCATTGTCTTTGCTTTCAAATAACTCTTTGATTGTTTCCATCTTAGCATCCAAATTATCCGCCATACTAAGAGCTACAGCTTCTGCAAGTGCAGGTTTCTTAGGTGATCCATATGCTAATTCACCATGATGTGATATGATACAATGTTTGATTTGGCTTGATAGTTTTTCAGGGAAATCACTAATATTCTTAATCTTTTCTCCAACCATCTCTGATCCTATTACAATATGACCAATCAAATTACCATCATCCGTATAATCATTTTCAGGAAATGGTGAAAATTCTTTAATTTTACCAATGTCATGAAGCATCGCCGTAGCAACTAATAAATCCTTGTTAAGCATCTCATATGTATCTGCAAATATCCCTGCTAGCCTCGTAACTCCTAGACTATGCTCAAGAAGTCCCCCAACAAATCCATGATGAATTGACTTTGCAGCTGAAATACTCTTGAACTTTTTAATAATTTCTTCATCTTCAACAAAAAAGCTCTCAAGTAACTTTTTAATATATAAATTCTCTATTCTATCAATATAACCCAAAAATTCACTGTACATTTCTTGAATATCAAATTTGCTAATTGGTAAATAGTCTGACGGATCATATTCACCCTCGGATACCTTACGTAGTCTTTCAATCTTCAACTGTAAAGTTCCGTTAAAACTAGTTACAAGCCCATATACATCAACGTAATCAAGAACATCGTAATCACCTATTCCTCCAGAAGTTGGATCCCAAATCTTTCCCTCCAACGATCCTGTTTTATCTTGTAAAATTAAATTTTCATATTCTTTCCCAGTCTTTGTCATTGCGAGTGTCTTGTTTTTCACAAGAAAAATATCCGAAACTCTATCGCCATCCTTTAATGTCTCTATATATCTCATTCTTATTGCCTTTCTGTATCGTATAATCAAATTTTCGAAGCGAAAATAAGCTTCATTTATGGAGAATTCAGTTCTCAATTCTCACAGGTTATATTATAACCCTATTTTTTACTTAATGTCACGTTAAATAAGAAAACTTTATATTCATCTATTCCTAGTTTCCGCTTTAACTCTACGCTAACCGTATCACCACTCTTATACTGGTATATCACATCACACAGTGACTTAAATGTATAAATCGGTTGCCTATTTATTGCCGTAATAATATCACCATTCATAATCCCCCCCAGAAAGGCCGGAGAATTTTCTACAACTTCTGTAATATATGCACCAATTGGAAGACTATACGTCATTGCCATATAGTTTGTGACAGTTATGCCAGTCACTCCAATGTATGTAATAGCTTCAGCATTTGACATTTTCTCTATTAAAGCTTTCAAATCAGAAATTCCATAAGCGATTACTTCACTCTTCGGATTATCTTCAGTATCATTTTTCATAATTCCAATTACATTACCATCAACATTAAACAAATATCCATAATCACCAGTATAGTGCTGCATATTTGTAGATATTAAGTTGTAATAGGTATCAATTCCACTTTCGCTTGTCCTAACATTAGTTGCAGTTCCATAATTCACAGAAGAATTATTTCCCAATAATTTTCCTGCCGCAAAAACAATATTCCCTTGGTCAATTAGATACGAATTATCTAGCACTGCAACATTTATATTTAACATATCTGTGCGTGAGTCTTCACTCAAACCAACACTTATAACCGCCATACCCGTAACCGTATCAACGCTCTCCAAAGTTGCGGACATCGTATTCCCATTATTGAATAATACACTAATGCTTTTTGCATTCTTCATTACATTATAACTTGTCAGTATTGTACACTTCGTATCGGACATTGCGATAATCAAGCCCGAAGTATCTCCAACACTTTTAGCTTCACTTAAGAAGTCACTTGTTTCATTATAAATAGCAGTTATCGTTACAATTGATTTTTTTGTCTCAACCATTGTTTGACTTAATAATTGAAAGGTATTCGTAAAATCAATCGCAGGAGATTCTGAATTTATTGTTAGCGGATCTTGAGAAGTGCTTTCCTCTATACCATCAGGATATTGATCTTTTGGAAATGAAATCGTAGTTTTCTTGACATCCGAAACAAACTGGCTACTCATCCATGGATATAATGCTGTAAATGCAAAACAAGCTACACTACCAAAAACAATCGCTTCTAGTATTAGCTTACCAAAGTGAATAACTTTTTTATATTTCACAGACTTTTTTATAACTATATTCTCTGTGTATAAATTAAATTCTTCTTCATCATGCTTTTTTAAGTTATCATCTTCTGACATTATAAATTCCTCTTATAATTATTTACAGTTAATTTTATTATACATAATATATATGAACAATTTGTGTCGTATGTGTAAACATATTAAAATGTATGTAGCTTTTGTATATTGTGTGTATAATCAACATACCTTTTATTATGCTGCTTAAATTAGAAAGAGAGCGGATTTCGCTGAATGCGAGCCACTCTCTCTTCATATATACACGCTTACGACCAACCTACTAACATTTTTAAATTGCTATTCATTTCAATAAAATCGACTTATATATACAATATCGTTAATCCATTTTAACATTGACTTTCATATAATTTCCAGGATTTTTTTCAATATCAATTATTGTATCTGCAGCTTCATCCATACTAACAACCTTAGTTAAAATTGCTCTAACATCAACTTTACCAGAGCGAATCAATTCAAGTGCCTCTTCAAACTCTCCAGCGCTTGTACGCGCTCCACGAATGTCAATTTCCTTGCGAGTAATAATATCAGTTGGTATCAAGGTTTCTTTTTTAGGCCAGCCTGTAAATGTTATACGTCCTGCATTACAAACATAATCAAAAGAATTACGAATCGCTACATTGGCACCAGAACATTCCATTACTTGTTGTGCCATATTTCCATTCGTTATTTGTGAGATGCACTCTACAACATCCTCTTTACCTGAATTAATAATATGCTCAATTCCAAGTGATTTGGCAAAGTCTAATCTCTCCTGCACCAAATCCAACAAAATAACGTGTGCACCATAAGCCTCAGCAACCATACCCGCTAATAATCCAATTGGACCCGCGCCAATAATAACACAATATTCTCCAGCTATTAATCCACCTCGGTGAATACCATGTAATGCAATTGTAAGTGGCTCCGAAATAGGAGCTAAATCCCACGGAATTTCATCAGGCAAACGAGTAAGCATATCCGCTGGATGGCAAAAATACTCAGTCATTCCACCATCTATATGAACACCTAGAACCTTCAAGTCAGTGCAACAATTGGTTCGCCCGATACTGCATGGGTAGCAATGTCCACAGTATAGGTATGGATCAACTACGACGCGGTCGCCAACTTTTAGTCCATTTTTATTGTCATCAGGTATCTCCAAGATTTCGCCCGCAATCTCATGACCAATTATACGTGGATAACTTACCAAACCGTTACTACCGCGAAAAGCACCTATGTCACTGCCGCAAATTCCAGCCATCTTTACCTTTATGAGTGCTTCTCCTAAACCTGGAGTAGGTTTTTCAATCTCAACGCAATCAACTTTCCATGGCTCTTTAAATCTAATTGCTTTCATAATCCTGTATTCTCCTTATAATCAAATTTTAACTTTTACAACAACTTTCTTAACTGCGCATGGCTCGCCTGCAATTAGACGTGGCTTATGTGCATCTTCTGGTGCAACAACGATTAAGTCTCCTTGTAAAAGCAATACGTTGCCGTCCATCTTTGGCTCTTCATAGAAAATAAGATCGCGTTCTGGGAAAACTTCCTTTACCTTAAGTCCGTCGCGTTTGCAAATACCAAACTTTTCGCTTCCACTAACAATATATTGGATATCAAAATATTTTTCATGTGTCTCATAAGAACCTTCACTAGGTTCTATTGTTGTATATGACTGTACACTGGCATATACGTCTTCTCCAACGATTGGATAAGTGCCATCATCCAAAGGTGCGATATCTGTTTCTCTAAGCCATTTATAAGCAGCTAAAAATTTGTCCTCAAGATAGTTATATTTCTCTGCTATAGATACATTTGCAAAATACATAAGATATTCTCCTTATTAATACTAATTTTTTAGTATTATTCTCTTTTATTTTATTTTGTTTTATTTTTTGCTTTCGTTTCTTTGTCAATTGCTTCCCACAGACCATTTAGATAAGTGATACCAAGCGCTCTGTCATACAACCCGTAACCTGGGCGGCCAACTTCATCCCAAATCATCCGACCATGGTCAGGACGGATACTTGTATCTGGGCATGTATCATAGATTGCTTTCATAATCTCATACATATCAAGGCTTCCATCACTAGATAAATGACTAGCCTCACGGAATTTATGATACCCAAGATACTTTACATTACGAACATGAAGACATCCAATACGATCCTTTTCACCAAAGTGACGTATAATTGCAGGGATATCGTTATTTGGATCACTTCCTAGACTTCCTGTACATAAGCATATAGCGTTACTTGGGCTATCATACAATGCCATAATCTTATCGTAACCTTCTTGGCTGTGAGCCATACGTGGTAATCCAAATATCGGCCAAGCAGGATCATCAGGATGGCATGCCATCTTCACTCCAACACTTTCACAGACAGGAATAACTCCCTCTAGAAAATACTTAAAATTAACCAACATCTGCTCAACATCAATATCTTTATAAACTTCTAATGTCTTCTCAAGTTCCTTCATACGCTCTGGTTCCCAACCAGGCAATGAAAATCCATTACTGCTTTTTGCAGTGTTTTCAACGATTTCAAGTGGTGTCATCCCCATTAGATCAGCTTCGTCAAAATACAGACTATTGCTTCCATCCTCAGGAATTTCACGAGCCAAGTCCGTACGTAACCAATCCAAAACAGGCATAAAATTGTAAACAATTACTTTCACGCCAACTTTTGCAAGATTCTTAATTGTTTCGCAGTAATTAGCAATATATTGGTCTCGTGATGGTAGTCCCATCTTAATATCCTCATGGACATTAACACTTTCAATTACTTCACACTCCAAACCTGCATTATGCACATGATCAACATATGCCTTACATTCTTCATACGTCCAAACCTCACCAGCTGATTTTTGATCCAAAACACCCATAAGACCAGTACATCCTGGAATTTGTTTAATCTGCTTTAAAGTAATGGAATCACTACCTTCTCCATACCAACGAAATGTCATTTTCATATATTTATACCTCCTTTTTGATAATAGCATATATACTATAAATATTTGCTATTTTTTTATATAATTAATTTAAAAATACTAAGCATTATAAGTTAATATAACCTTCATCGTATGCTCTGGATCTTGTTTTACTTTGGTGATTCCTTTTAGAACATCTGTAAAATATAGACGATCCGAAATAATACGCGTAGGATCAAGTTTTCCACTCTCAACCCATTCTATTACCTGTGGAAACTTATTATTATTTAAGCGACTACCGCGAATATCTAACTCATTTTTAGTAATCTGTAACTCTGTAATAGGAATCTGACGATCTGCAAATCCCATCGTCACAACAACGCCTGCATTACGAGTACAATTTGCTGCTTGCTCTAACGTTTTTCCCACACACGCAGCATCAATAGAAATATCCGCGCCTATTCCATCAGTCAGTTCAAGAACTCTTTCGTATATATCCTGCTTCGAAGTATTTATAATTTCATCTGCACCATACTCCTTTGCACGCAGCAAACGTTCGTCAACCAAGTCGGTGATTATAACATATGCGCCTAATAGCTTACATACTTGAAGGACGGTAAGTGCAATCTGACCAGCACCAAGTATTAAAACGATATCGCCTTCAGTAACTCCACCACGACTAGTAACCTGTGCAGCAACTGTATATGGTTCAATAATAGCTGCCTTTTCCCATGGCATATCCTTAGATACAGCAAAGCAATTTGTTGCCGGAACATCTACATATTCTCGATAACCACCATCTACGTGAACACCAATAACCTTCAGGCTTTCACATACATTACTACGGCCTTTTAAACACATACGACAATGTCCACAGCCAATAACTGGGTTAACTGTAACATGGTCCCCTACAACAACATTGGTAACCTCACTACCAATCTTAATTATTTCTCCAGCAAATTCATGTCCAATCACTCGTGGATAGGTTGCAACTGGAGATGTCCCTTGATAAATTGAAATATCGCTACCGCAGATGCCTGCAGCATGTACTTTAATCAAGACACTTTTTTCATCTTTTAATTCAGGTATTGGTTCTTCAATGCATTCAAGTTTACCCGGTTCAATTACCTTCATTGTTTTCATAAACATTTTTTCCTTTCAAATATATAATTCATCTAGCCTTTTTAATGACTGACTTAACTTCCACATGTGAAATCTGTATGCTTATAGCCATCACCCCTTTATAATTATTTCTAACTGATATATTACGTAAACTTTTAATTGCAATATTCATTATACACCTATTTAGAGGCTTATTTGATATATTTAAATTTAATATCGCTCTTTTCATTACTCATAATTACATTTTATACTTGTATTAATATATCAGTTTGTATGTTATAATAATAACACAAGTTCCCCATTATACAATCTGCATTATTTCACAAAAAATCCACTACTATTTTATACACTTTCCACAAAAATACATGAGACGACTTGATTTTTAACCAGTATACTGATATATTAACTTAATAGGGATTTCAGAAAGGATAATAATAATCATGGAACTTCACATCACTCCCCAGGAGAAAAACGAGAACAATCGTGAATACGCATGCCGCTTGCTTCGTAGTAACATTATGACGTTGCAACTGCCACCCGGTTCTTCTTTAAACGAAGATGAATTGAGCGAGCAACTAAAAATGAGCCGCACCCCCGTTCATGAGGCTATTACCATTCTAAAAGAAGAATGGCTCGTAGAAGTTCTGCCACAGCGTGGAACTAAAGTAACGCTAATCAATCCTGCTTTAATGAAGGAAGGTTATTATGCACGAATTTTGCTAGAAAGCTCTGTTTTAAAGGATTCTGCAGGCAATCTTAACAACAATCAATTACAGCAGCTCTTACTTATACTCAAGCAACAAGAAGAAGCTAGCAGAAATACAACTGACCAGATTGATGCATTTATTCGTCTTGATGACGAAATGCATCGAATGATGTATTTTTTTGGTGGTCGTTCACATACTTGGAAAGCTACGCGCGGTCTAGTTTCTCATTACGATCGTGCTCGTTATTTAGATGCGTTGTCCGGTAACACTGTTTTCGAGCAAGTATTAATGCAACATCGAGAATTCTGT
>Ga0302210_10001426_pt1 | contig 10073 bp, 7 predicted proteins | sample II_Fen_E3_2_FD_198793 | JGI IMG/M metagenome (GOLD analysis project Ga0302210, IMG submission 198793) | Peat permafrost microbial communities from Stordalen Mire near Abisko, Sweden - II_Fen_E3_2 | ecosystem: Environmental > Terrestrial > Soil > Wetlands > Permafrost | place: Sweden: Abisko... | reverse complement strand
AAATATGGGTATGCACCAGAAGTCAAAGGGCAAACTATTTTCTCTATTTGCGGAGGCAGTTCAGTCAAATGAAGTAATGGATATGGAGCCAATTCATTTAATTCCTGAATGCCGCTGCACCCAACAATATAATGAAATGACAGTGTGGCTGGAGTTTAAAATTGGTCGGGCCCGTCAATATGTGATGCGCAATGTCGCGGATTTTGTTAAATCCATGTTATATGAAGAAGAAATTATCTTTGGTAAAGAATTGACACTGCGGCCGCATCATATTAAATTTGATGCACTGTCACAAGAACTATGGGATTTACTGCGCATGGCCTATGAAGATGAAAAAAGCCTCTCCCCATATAGTGCTGCTTCAGGGATTAGTAAAACATTTGATCAAAAACGGTTTAAATTATCACCTAGTAATTTAGTGAAATTTTTTACCATTATGGAAGAACATGCTTTTTCGTTTGGACTCAATGAATTTGCGCCAACGCGAATTAAAATTGAGGAGTCAAGACCGCAGCTTCGCCTGATGGTAAATGATTTGGCGGCAGGCGGACAGCTATCCATGGGGCAGGACGAGATTGTTAATTTAGATAAAAATTTTCGCTATCTCTTATATAATCATACCATCATCCATAAGGTTGATGAAGAGTTTTCTCGCTATATAAAACCACTTATTCAGTGTTTTAAAGAAGATAAAAATATAAAAATCGATAAAAAATATATGCCGGATTTTTTCAGCAATGTCATGCCGGAAATTGAAAAAATTGTAAATGTAAAAGTTGCACCGTCATTTTTGAATCGTTTTGAAATTCTGCCGCTTAGTGCGGATATCTATCTTGATTATGCTGGTGATGGTATCGGTGCGAAAATTCTGTTTAGCTATGGTGATGTGACTTTTAATCCAGCCATTGGGTCACAAGAGATTTCAACGCTGAATCGTAAAATTTTAATTCGTGATCAGCTGGTAGAACGACAGATTTTACGTTTTTTTGAACAGTTTGAGTTCCGGGCAGAACAGGAATTATACGTACAAAAAGAAGAAGAACAATGTTATGATTTTTTGACACAGGCATTGCCAGAACTTACCGAATTAGCGGATGTTTATTATTCGGATTCACTCAAGAAAAGACCGATTCAACGGCTCGAAAAAGTGACAGCCGGGGTAAGTGTCAATCAGGATAACCTGCTGGAAGTCTCACTAAATCATGAAGGTTTTAATTTAAATGAACTTCTGGATATTATTTCATCCTATCGGTTAAAAAAACGGTATCATCGCTTAAAAGATGGTACATTCATTCCCTTGGAAGATGATACTTTGGCTGGTGTAGCAGATTTTGTCGAAAATACAGGGATTCAAGCAGGTAAGACGGAATTTATTCGCATGCCGCTGGCAAAAGCAGCCTATATAGACAGTCTAGCCAAAGAGGAACATGGCTTTCGCTTAGAGCGCAATCAAGCTTTCAAAAAATTAGTAACCGATCTTAAAGATCCCATGGATGCAGATGTTGAAGTGCCGGAATCACTGAAAAAAATATTGCGGGACTATCAAAAAGTTGGTTTCCGCTGGTTGGCAACTTTGGCGAAATATGGATTAGGCGGCATTTTGGCAGACGACATGGGACTAGGTAAGACATTACAGGTTATTGCTTTTTTATTATCACAGCGTGAAGATGCCAAGGGGCCATCACTGGTGGTGGCGCCAACCTCGCTCATGTATAATTGGCTGGATGAAATTGAACACTTTGCCCCAGAATTAAAAGCCATTGTATTGGCGGGAAGCAAAAGTGAACGACGGGAAAAATTAGCGACAATCCAAGGGGCGGATCTCGTCATTACGACCTATAATATGTTGAAAAAAGATATTGAGGAATATGAGAAATTAGATTTTCGCTATTGTTTCCTTGATGAAGCACAGCATATTAAAAATCCTAGTACGCAAAATGCAAAAGCAGTTAAACGCCTAAAAACACATGGCTATTTTGCTCTTACCGGTACACCAATCGAAAATACCTTGACGGAATTATGGTCTATTTTTGATTTTCTGATGCCAGGCTATCTATTATCTCATAAAGAATTTAAAAATCGCTTTGAAATACCGATTATTCGTGATCAGGATAAACATGCTCTCAGGGATTTAAATCGCCATATTGCCCCGTTTATTTTACGGCGTATGAAAAAAGATGTTTTAAAAGAATTGCCGGATAAAGTAGAAGGTAAGATGATCAATGAAATGACTACCCAGCAGTCCAAGGTCTATCTAGGTTATTTTATGAAGGCTAAACAGGAATTTGAAGCTGGTCTGGCACAGTCTGGTTTTAATAACAATCGTATGAAGATTTTGGCACTTTTGACAAGGCTGCGACAGATATGCTGTCATCCTTCGTTGTTTTTAGAAGATTATAAAGGCGGCAGCGGTAAACTGGAGATGTTGGAAGAAGTTGTGCATGATGCAGTCGAGGGCGGGCATCGGTTACTTATTTTTTCACAGTTTACGAGTATGCTGGCGATGATTGGTGCTAAATTAAAAAAATCGGGTATCGTTTATGAATATCTTGATGGGCATACACCAGCTATTGAGAGGATTGAACGGGTTAAGGCTTTTAACAGTGGTACCCAATCGGTTTTTCTAATTTCACTCAAAGCTGGCGGGACGGGACTCAATTTAACCGGTGCGGATATGGTTATTCATTATGATCCATGGTGGAATCCAGCCGTTGAAGATCAGGCAACCGATCGCGCGTATCGTCTAGGACAGAAAAAAAATGTGCAGGTTTTTAAATTTATTACAAAAGACACAATCGAAGAAAAGATTTTTGCTTTGCAGCAAAAGAAAAAAGCCCTTATTGATCAAATGATCCAGCCAGGTGATAATTTTCTTTCCAAACTTACGGAAACTGAAATTCGCGAGTTATTTAATACGAAATAAAAAGATGTCTTTTCCCGTCGGAAAAGACATCTTTTTTATTGGATAAGTTGTATTAAATATTTTATATGGCAATCGTCAGAAAAGGGGTATAGGACCATCTGGATACTTGCATCCGTAAGGTTTTTCAAGTAAAATGGAACATATGATTGGTGAAGCGGAGGGGTTTGATGGAACGTTGGATTATGCATGTAGACATGGATGCTTTTTTTGCTTCGGTTGAGCAGCGAGACCATGAAGCATATCAAAATCAGCCAGTGATTGTTGGCGGTCTCAGCAACCGTGGGGTTGTATCAACGGCTTCTTATGAAGCACGTCGCTTTGGCATACATTCGGCAATGCCTATGGTTGAGGCGCGACGCCGCTGCCCGCAGGGGATTTTTGTTGCGGGTAATCATGGCTTGTATAAAGCGGTATCTAAGCAAATATTTCATATTTTTCAAGAATTTTCTCCATTGGTGGAGCCGCTCTCAGTGGATGAAGCTTTTTTGGATATTACTGGCATGGAAAAAATTACTTTGGATCGGCAAAATTATGCTGCATTGCTCAAAAAACGCATAAAAGCTGAACTCGGACTGGTTGCTTCCGTTGGTATTGCACCAAATAAATTTTTGGCAAAACTGGCATCTGATCTCGATAAACCAAATGGATTGACCATCATTGAGCGTGGGCGAGAACAATCTATTTTACGGGATATGCCGATTCGTCGGCTGTGGGGTGTTGGTAAAAAAACAGGGGAAAAACTACAGGCACTTGGTTTCAAAACAATTGGTCAGATTGCCCAAGCTTCGCAGTCTGACCTGGCTAAATATCTGGGCAAGACGGTGTCTTATCAATTAATTGAACTGGCGAATGGTCGTGATGACCGTAAAGTGGAACCAGAGCGGGATATCCAGTCCATTGGCAATGAAATAACCTTTGAACAAGATCTTTTGCAAACTGCGCAGGTTGAAAAACAATTTTTGGCGCTGGCGGAAAAAGTTGGCTGGCGTCTGCGATTATCAGGCGTTAAAGCTAGAACCTTAACAATTAAGATTCGTTTTGCTTCATTTCAAACCATTACCCGCAGTCAATCTTTGCTAGAACCCACCAATTTTGATGAAGTGATTTATCAAATGGCAGTGAATCTATATCAACAAGTTAAAGTTAAAGCAAGTATTCGGCTACTCGGTATTACTGGGAGCAACCTGTCTTTGCATGAAGAAGAGTCACTTTTTCAGGATGATCAAAAAAAGAAAGCCTTGTATCATATGATGGATGATTTGAAAGCTCGGTTTGGTGAGAATATTATTACAAAAGCCAATTTGATTGAGCCTCCGCCGAAATAATCATTTTAAAAATGGCATAACGAAAAGGACCTACCCGAGGGGTAGGTCCTTTCTAAAAAAATTGCGCCCGCAATGCCGTTACCTCTTTATGTCTAAGACCTGCGGCTCAGCAGGTGGGTATCCTAAGTCGTGATTTTGCTATTCGTTACGAGACGATTCAGCATCCACAAAACAAGTCGGATTCCCAATAAATAAAAGTAGGTTAGACATATCAAAGGTTTGCGCACATCTCAGGCAAATCAATCTTTCTGAGGTAATGATAACATAAATAAAGCCGGTGTGCAACCCTGAAAAAACTATGTTTAAGGACAATATTTCCAATATTCACGCAAATTAAAGCGCAAATGTAAAGCGAATCGAGTTTATTCAGATTTGCAACAAAGGAACTTTTGTGCTTTTTGGCGAATAATAGTGAAATTAGGACATGAGAAGGAGATAGGCAATGGAAGAATTGAAAAATGTAATACATGCGATTTTAGTTAAACCTGGTCAGGAACCGGAAATAGTTGAAATTCCAGCAGGACCTGATCAACAGGATGCTATTTGTGATTTTGTAGATGGGAATTTTGGGGCAACAGAATTTTTTGATGTGGGAAATGGGGCCTCTTTATTTATTGTGACAAATGATTTAAGTGTACCACTGGGACTTGCTCCGAATCGTCATTTTCCTGAGCCGGATCAGGCGGAGATTATTTTTGGTAATTGTTTATTTATAGCTGTTTATAATGAAAAAAGTGGCAAAGATGGTATAGTGGATATGCCGGAACATGTATGTCACATGTTTATAGAACAGATTAAGAGTAGTTTTGAGCCATGTCAGGGCGATGAAAAACCAAGTCCCAATGGTGAAATTTATATAGAAAATGAAGGTACGCCAGAAGAACGAGCCTATAAATGGGTAGAAATCGAAAAGCCTGCCAAAGTAGATCGGTTTTTACAAGCTGGACGGGCTAAACTGATTCAAAATGATGAATATGAAGTAATTGAAATACATGGTCGATATTTTCGCCAAGTTACCATTGCAACAGACAATAAAGCATTGCAGTAAATTTTATTTGAAATAAGTTAAGATATTCATCACCATATAGACAATACCGCCGGCAATTAAAGGACCGACCGTGATTCCCTTAAAGAAAAATACACCGATCATTGTGCCGATAATGAGCGCACTTACGACTTCAGGAGAACTTTTTAAAAGTTGAATTCCCAGTCCGCCAGAAGCTGCGGCAAGAATACCAGCAATAATAGCAGTGATGCCAAGCGGCGATTTGAAAGACTTTATCATGATTTGGAGTGTAACTTCACCAGTCGCTACCGGAATCAGGATTGCTATGGTCAAAAGTATAATGCCCCAATTAAGACCATTGGTTTGAAGCAGTGACATTATAGAAGTAAGCCCAAGCACCTTGATGATTAAAATAATCCCAGCGGCATAAGCAACGGATAAGTTGTGACCAACCAGACTGAGAAGTAAGATGCCTGTAATGGCAATATATTCAGAATACATAAGAGAATCATCCTTTATTTGTGTTTTGCAGATAATTATATAATGATTCATAGTAATAGGCAAATATAGGCTTGCAAAAATAAGACAAGACAAATTGAAATTTACAGATTATAATATATAAGAGATTTTTAGACAAGGGAGACCTGAAGATGGAAAATATATATCGTGTAGCTGTTCACTATCTAAATGATATTGGATATGTGGAATATGTAATTAATACAAAAGCAGTAAAAGTCTTTTTAAAGACATTAGATAAGAAAGCGGCCGTAGAAAAGTATTTGACCAGTGAACATGAAATCCAAGTCCCGCATACGACACTTAGAGATTTTACGACAGAAAAAATTCAACCACTCGCGAGTTTGGAATCATTCAAATTAGCCATGACTCGTGTTTGGGGCGAAACGGATGTTTATGTTGACTGGAGTCGTCCGATTGATTACGTAATGGATGGTATGGATAAGTAAAATAGGATAATGGCGTGCAACTGCAGTTGTGCGCCTTTTTCTTATAAAACAGAAACATTCTGCAATTTGTGTAAGCCCGCCCAAAAATAGGTTTTGTAGGATGGTGAAAAAAGCATGCAGCAAACGAAAGATTCACGAGCAATTTGCTCAAGTTGTAAATACTTCTATATTACTTGGGATCGTGCCTTGCCTTATGGGTGTAAGGCCATGGGGTTTAAAAGTAAAACAATGCCCTATATGGTAACGAGACAGCTTTCTCAGACTGAATGTCAGTCTTATGAGGTCAAGTAAGGGGAGTTAAAAGCATTGAAAGACATAATGAATGTTTTAGGGGCGGTTTTGCTGAAAACCGTTCTTTTTTTGTTATTATTGCATAACAAAACCAAGCTGGTTTTGTTATATTTTCATGAATTGATACACAAGATTTATTTTTCGTGAAAACATTTGTATTTTTTTATGCCGAAATGGATTTAATAATTTACTAATTAAAAAAATTGTCGTAAAATATAAATCATGTTGCGATAACGGAGTTATGTTTTTCCTGGGAGTACAAAACAGATTTTAGGATCCTGCTAGGATGATAAACTTGTCATCATGCTTGCTTTATCGCAGAAGCGTTTATTGAGAAGAATTTAAAAAAAAGAGGTTATTTCATGAAACAACAGCAAGAACCCGATATTCTGCATGAAGGACTGCAGCGCGGTTTGAAAGAGCGGCATGTTCAGCTCATCGGAATTGGTGGCGCTATCGGCGTCGGACTTTTTCTCGGATCCGCATCAGCCATCAAGGCAGCGGGTCCATCGATCGTTTTAGCCTATGGGCTTGGCGGAATCTTTATATATTTTATTCTCCGAGCATTGGGAGAACTAACCGTAGAACAACCGATTTCTGGTTCCTTTACGGCTTATGCATATCAATTTATTGGCCCTTTGGCAGGCTACCTTACGGGTTGGTCATACTGGTTGTTTTGGGCGCTTGTATGCATGCTGGAGACGACAGCTACAGGGATTTATGTACAGTTTTGGTGGCCGGATATGCCACAATGGATTGCGGCGTTGGCTTGTACGGTTTTTCTCACGGTAGCGAACCTCGCTTCGGTAAAAGTGTTTGGTGAATTTGAATTTTGGTTTGCATTGATTAAGGTTATTGCAATTATTGCCATGATTTTATTCGGATCGGCGATGATTTTTTTTGGTATAGGAAATAGTGGTATTGCAATCGGCTTTTCTAACCTTTGGATTCATGGCGGGATTTTTCCCAATGGCATATCCGGCTTTGTCACATCTTTGGTAATGGTCGCCTTTGCTTTTTTAGGGATGGAGCTTATCGGTGTTACAGCCGGTGAAGCGGAAAATCCAGATAAAACAATTCCCTCCGCGATTAATAAAGTATTTTATCGTGTGCTTATTTTTTATGTGGGTTCACTGCTCGTTATATTATCCGTTTATCCATGGGAAGAGATTGGCACGATGGGGAGTCCCTTTGTTTTGATCTTTGATCATTTGGGTATTCCAGCAGCGGCGGGTATTATCAATTTTGTTGTTATTACGGCTTCCTTATCCACGGGAAATAGTGGTATCTATGTAACGGGTCGGACCCTTCATAGTTTGGCGCTGCAGGGCAAAGCCCCTAAGTATTTTGTTAAACTCAGTAAATCCGCAGTACCGCATCGTGGTATTTTAGCATCGGTAGCCATGATGGTGATTAGTGTCATTCTTAATTATTTTGTTCCGGAAACAATTTTTAATTATCTTATGAGCGTTATTACATTTATCGGATTGTATGTATGGTTTATCATCCTTTGGTCGCAGCATAGTTATCGTAAAAAATTAAGCGCCGGGGAGGTAGCAAAGCTTAAATTCCCGATGCCGGGTTATCCCTATACGAATTGGATGACGATGATATTTTTGGGATTTGTCGTTTTTGCGATGGCTATTGACGAGGCACATCGTATATCTTTGTTTGTTGGTCCCATCTGGCTGCTCATTCTGACGGTTATTTATTATAAAGCTGGATTTAATAAAGCCGATGCGGTAGATGAGGATTCTTTGAAGGCACAAATAGATCAGGATTAAAAAATGCTGTCGCATGAACGATATAAATTTATCGTTAGCGGCAGCTTTCTTTTGCTTCGTATACGAAATAAAAAAAATTTTGTTGGCGATTTAGTTGCTATTTTTAATTTTATCCACAATTTTATCCACAAAACGGCTGTTCTTGTGGATAACTATTGGGGATAAGCAGTTAAATCAGGGTAGTTTATTTTACGGCTGTGGATAAATTTTGGGATAATAAGGGAGAAAATAAGTTTGAAAACCATTTTTTATCTGCTAAGATAAGACTTATCCACAATTTTATCCACAAAAAAAACAAAAAAGTGGATAAGTAAGCATAAATAAAGAAAATATGTGGATAAATAAGCGGGCTGTGTGTATAAGTTTTTACTTTTTAGGCTGAAGACAAATATTTATTCACAAATTCTGTGTACAAAATGTGTATAAATAGCAAGTGCTCAATTTTTAACAATATTTTGCAAAATCGGTTTGACAAATGAAATTATAAATGGTATTATAATACTCGTTGGTTGTGCGAATAACTTAAACATGACTCTGTAGCTCAGCTGGATAGAGTATTTGACTACGAATCAAAGGGTCGCAGGTTCGACTCCTGCCAGGGTCACCATATCGAAATTAAAAGCTCCGAAGTCACTTCGGAGCTTTTTTGTATAAAAAAATACGTGAAGATCAAAGCATTTTCATATATAATAAATAGTAAGTTATCGTTATTGTTGCTAAAGGGGGCTAAAATTTGGCAGAAATCAACCGTAGAGAACGGAAAAAAATATTTTCACAGAAGGCCATTGTAGAGTCCGCTGTAAAATTATTTACGCAAAAAGGCTATCAGGAAACAACGGTAGCGGATATTATGAGCGAAGCAGATTTAGGCATTGGTACTTTCTACAACTATTTCCAGTCGAAAGAAGATATTTTGAAACATTTGCTGTTTCAGATTATCGTGGAAACAAATGATAAATTTGAAGAGTTGCAAAAAGAATCTCGCCTGGCGGGAGAGACATTGCGCGAGATGTTTTTGTTTACAGCTGAAATCTTAGATAGTAAACGGTTTGTGTTACCGCTTTTTTTAAGTGCGGCGCATAAAGGCGGACTCAAAGAACATGGTATGGAACAATTAAAAGATATTAGTGCGACAGACAAAGTCGACAGTATGCCAAAAAAAATGACATTTAAACATATATTTGATCAGATTATTAAGGCTGGTCAGGCAAGCGGCGAGTTTCGTCAGGATATTCCAGCAGAGATTATTACGGAAATGTTTCACTCGGTTTTTCAGGCCGCATCTTTTAGCAGCATTCAGATTAGTTTTTTAGCCAATATTCGTTATAAATTAACGTTGATTATGGATGGGATTATTTTAAATAAAGAATAATCTTTTTTTGCTGATTGTGTTCTAAAGGGATATAGCATCCAAACCAAGTGGATGTTATATCCCTTTGTTGATTTGACTAAAGATAAAATGAAAACTTTATGATAAATTACAAATTCGTTTATTGACCAAACTATCAATAACTGTTATGATAAAAATAATGAATGTGATTCAGTTTTGAGGATGATTCTCTTTTAGCGAAGAAGTCTTTCTTAGCTGTAATTTATAAAGTTTTGGCATAAAATAGGTTTATATTTTAGTTTTCAAGTGTGTATATGAAAAATTATGGTGTAAAAAAGATTTTATAAGTTATGTATATCAAAATACGATGTATAGGTGAGTGGGAAAATGATTAGTGTTACGAAATTATTATTTGGAACGGAATATTTTGGGGATTCACTGCGTTATAC
>Ga0302210_10001425_pt1 | contig 10073 bp, 6 predicted proteins | sample II_Fen_E3_2_FD_198793 | JGI IMG/M metagenome (GOLD analysis project Ga0302210, IMG submission 198793) | Peat permafrost microbial communities from Stordalen Mire near Abisko, Sweden - II_Fen_E3_2 | ecosystem: Environmental > Terrestrial > Soil > Wetlands > Permafrost | place: Sweden: Abisko... | reverse complement strand
ATAACTTCACAGAGCCCTTACCAATCTGACGGCTTAAAGCTGAATAAGCTCCAAGTAGCAATTGTTGTCCTGTTTGTCCTTTTGCATAAAAGGTACGTGAAACCTGAGCACCACCAAATGAACGGTTGTCTAACAAGCCACCATATTCACGTGCAAAAGGTACTCCCTGAGCCACGCACTGATCGATAATGCTATTCGACACTTCTGCCAAACGGTAAACGTTAGCTTCACGGGCACGGTAGTCACCACCTTTGATAGTATCGTAGAAAAGACGGTAAACCGAGTCACCATCGTTTTGATAATTCTTTGCTGCATTGATACCTCCTTGCGCTGCAATAGAGTGTGCACGACGTGGTGAATCCTGAATACAAAAGTTCAACACATTAAAGCCTAGCTCAGCAAGCGAAGCGGCAGCCGAAGCTCCGGCCAGACCTGTTCCTACTACTATTACATCCAAACGACGCTTGTTGGCCGGGTTCACCAGCTTTTGGTGTGCTTTATAATTACTCCATTTTTCGGCTAATGGTCCCTCAGGGATTCTAGCGTCTATTTTATTTCCTTCTACCGCAGTAGACTCTTGATTATTTGCCATAATTTTTTTCTATTTTACGATTTACGATTCACTGTTAGCATTATGCGCCACATCCCAATAAGTAATATACCGGAATTGACATAAACATCAAAATCACAATTGTAGAAACAATGTTTGAAATTACCTTCACACGAGGTAACCAGATTTTGTTATTCAAACCTAACGATTGTAGCGCACTCCAAACACCGTGAGTCAAGTGCAACCACAAGGCTACCAACCACACAATATAAATCAGACAGTAAACCGGATTTGAAAACAACTCTTTCACATAAGCCGCACCATCAGCCGGATGGAAATGTCCTGTTTCAATTCCCGAGATCTCGACAAACTGCATTTTAAACCAAAAGTTGTACAAATGCAACAGCAAAAAGCCAAACACAACACCACCTAAAATCAACATGTTGCGTGAAACCCACGAAACCCCTTTTTGATTACTCTTAACAGCATAACGTTCTGCTCCACGGGCACGCATGTTTTGATAAGACAAAAACAAAGCATACAAGATGTGAATCACGAAACCGGCAGCCAATATACCTGTACCTAAAAGTGCGTACCAGTTAGCTCCCAGAAAACCACAAATCGCATTATATCCGGCAGGTGAAATGATCACCACGATATTCATACAACTGTGAAACAGTAAAAACAACACGAGGAATACCCCCGTAATACTCATAATAAGCTTTCGCCCAATAGAGGAATCAATTAACCACATAGATTTTTGTTTTAGTTTGTAATATTAGTAGTTTGACAAGTTAATTACAAAGAAATAAATTAGTTATAAGAACAAAGAGCCTTTTATCAAAACTTCCACAAAATTAGTATTTTGATTTTGATACTGCAAATAATTACGGAAAAAATTCTCTAATAACAGATAAGCCTGTAGAGACAATACATTTACTCTACAACCACACCATATTTACTCTACAACCTCACCGAAAAGAGTAGCGGAAGAAGCGCTTAAAACCCTCACATGAATGGTTTCTCCAATCTTTCGCCCTAAACGAGGAAAAATAACCACCTTGTTTTGCGACGTACGTCCGAAAAGTTGCTCTTTCGAACGTTTGGAGAACCCTTCAACCAACACCTCAAAAACTTTTCCGATATCGCGCTGATTGCTTTCATTAGACAATATATTCTGCAAATCAATGATTTCAGCCAAACGGCGAAGCTTTTCATCTTCCGTAATATTATCAGGTAATCTTTTTGCAGCCAACGTTCCCGGACGTTCAGAGTATTTAAACATAAATGCCATATCAAAGCCAACCTCCCGCATCAACGATAAAGTTTGCTGGTGATCCTCTTCTGTTTCGTTATGAAAACCACAAAAAACATCAGTGCCAATAGACACTTCCGGAATAATGCGCCGCATAGCTTCAATCCGACCAAGATACCACTCACGAGTGTACTTGCGGTTCATTAGTTTAAGAATTTTATCGCTTCCTGATTGTACAGGCAAGTGAATAAACCGGCAAATATTCGGGTATTTGGCTATTACCTCAAGCGTTTCATCTGTCATATCCATTGGGTGTGGCGACGTAAAACGAATGCGCATATCAGGTACCATCTCGGCAATAATGCTCAACAGTTCAGGAAATTCAACAACGGTTCCATCTTCTTTTTCAAAACGGTATGAATTCACTGTTTGCCCCAACAATGTGACTTCTTTGTAATTTTTTGAATGTAAATCACGGATCTCATTCAGTATACTCTCCACTTCGCGACTTCTTTCTCGCCCTCTTGTATAAGGAACTATACAATAAGTACAAAACTTATCGCAGCCACGCATAATGGAAACGAAGCCCGAAATAGCATTTCCAATTCGAGCTGGCAATACATCCTTATATGTCTCGGTTTTGGACAATTCTACATTAATGGCCTTATCACCATTCTCAACCGAATTAATCAGATTAGGGATATCCAGATAAGCGTCAGGCCCAACAACAATATTCACGCCGTGACCAGTTATCAGTTCATCTTTTACACGTTCAGCCATACAGCCAATAACACCTACCACAAGTTTTTTATTCTTTCGTTTTAGCGATTGAAAATACTTTAAGCGTTGAATCACTCTCTGCTCTGCATTATCACGAATTGAACATGTATTCACAAAGATGGCATCCGCTTCGGTGATTTTATCTGTCAAAGCAAAACCATCCATTTGCATAATGGAGGCCACAACTTCACTATCGGCCACATTCATCTGGCAACCGTAAGTTTCAATAAAAAGTTTTTTGTCATTCAAAGCGGATTTAGAGTCCGATGGAGCAACAGCTTGTTCGTTTATATTCATATTTTAATTGATATTTATTTGAGCTGCAAAGGTACAGCAAGTAATTCATAAATCACAACTCAAATTCATCAACTCCATATGATATACTTGCAGTAAAAATATTATATCAAGTTAGTATATTGTATCTGGGACTGACATTATGATTTCTCGAAAAACAAGAAACAGATACAGCCGAAAGCCCATTTGAATTTTTTAACTAAGATTCAAACTCATAGTAAACAACTTAAATATAGATAATTAATCCGAACGATGTGTTATATTTTTTATACCCACAAAAAATAATTGAAAATTTCAGTTGAATTATTTGCCAGTTTAAAAAATTATTCTCACTTTTGCAAAGTAAACAAACAGATAAATTTTTCATAGTTAAGGTTTAGGTTAAAATGTGCAATGGGTGGCTGTGAAGTTACCCATTGTTTTTTGTTTAACCTTATATTTTTTATCTGAAAGATCTACACCGTATAACCGACTTACATACAATGCTAAAATAACTGAGTAAAAGATATTATTGAACAAAACAGACTAAAAATGCTTTTAAACACAAATGTGCAGGTCTTAAACTAAAAAAAAGCTTGTATATTTGCCTCGTAATACAAAAACAAAAAAACTAAGATTAGAGTTCCGGCGGATATTGTCGGAATTCTTTTTGTTATATACATCTAAAAACCTAAAAAAGGAGACACAACTATGGCTGTAACTTATATGACCGCCGAAGGTTATAAAAAACTAGTAGATGACTTGAATGAACTGGAAAGAGTTCAACGCCCGGCTATTTCAAAACAAATTGGAGAAGCACGCGACAAGGGTGATTTATCCGAAAACGCAGAATATGATGCAGCCAAAGAGGCACAGGGTATGCTTGAGATGAGAATTTCTATTTTAAAAGACACCATTGCTTCGGCACGCATGATTGATGAATCGAAAATCAACACCAATGAAGTTCAGATTCTCACCCGAGTTAAAATTAAGAACACAAAAACGAATCAGATAATGACCTATATGATTGTGTCCGAAAGTGAAGCAAACTTTAAAGAAGGTAAACTGTCGGTAACAACTCCTATTGCCAAAGGTCTGCTTGGGAAAAAAGTAGGTGAAAAAGCAACAGTCTCAGTTCCGTCAGGAATGCTAGAGTTCGAAATAATAGAAATATCTCTTTAGTTTAAAATAAATTCGATTGATTGAGTTGTGTTTTTAGTTCATTTTAATTCTATTTACAAGCACTCAACTCATTCGATCACTAAGCTAAATAAAAATGACAATTTTTTCAAAAATAGTAGCTGGTGAAATTCCGTGTTATAAAATTGCTGAAGACGAACGTTATTTTGCCTTCCTGGATATAAATCCAATGACCAAAGGTCACACACTTGTGATTCCGAAAGAAGAAGAAGATTATATCTTTAATCTGGATGATGCCACTTTTAGCGGACTCACCCTCTTCGCCAAGAAAGTAGCCGCGGCAATTGAAAAAGCAATGCCTTGCAAACGAATTGGTGTTGCCGTAATAGGACTGGAAGTACCTCATGCCCACATTCATTTAATTCCTATTAATCAGGAGTCGGATATGAACTTTAAAAATCCAAAGCTGCAACTAAGCCCTGAAGAGATGACTGCAATAACTGCTAAGATACAGGTAGAATTATTGTAAGTGAACCCGACAATTACATAAAATACAAAGCCAACTAATTGAAAACTATTAGTTGGCTTTGCTTTTTTACACAAAATAAGGAAGAACAAACATTGGCACACAATGACTATCTTTACTCAACCACTAATTCTATAAATGGATGGGGTCAACTTTAGATCTGAGATTAAAATCTTGTCGTAATTGTTTTCTTTCTATTCTAAGAATTTAGATTCTATGATTAGAGAAATGATTAAAATACAATATTATCCTTTTAAAAGAGATCTTCCATTAATTGTAACCGCCCGGGATCAGGGCAAAATTCGAATCAAAACAGCTTCGACCTTAAGTCAGGACAACTTGCGAATACTCATTATTTGTTTTTATTGACCTTGGGTCATTTTTCCAAAATCTTACGTCACTTTTGCCGAATCTTAGCTAAGATTTCTAAATTCTTACGTCACTTTCCCCAATTCTTAGCTAAGATCGACCAAATCTTACATCACTTTTCCGAAATCTTAGCTAAGATTTGCCAGATTTTACGTCACTTTTCTGAAATCTGACTCATTTTCATAAAATCGTAGCTAAGATTTATCAATTCTTACGTCATTTTTTCCGAATCTTAGCTAAGATTTACCAAATCTCACCTCACTTTTCCCGAATCTTAGCTAAGATTTCGGAAATCAGAGCCAGCAACTGGCAAATATTAATCCATATAACTTCATATTTAGCAATGCTTTATTCGCGTGTTTGTTTGTTTCAACATTAAAAAGGAAGTAAACAACAAACGTTTGCACTTAGAATTATCAGGATATAAGAGACAAAATTGCTTGACTCCGAGAATTTCTATTAATTTCGTATTCCTTTTTTGATCGTATATTTGTATTATAAAATATACGGTTCGTTTGTAGCCAAAACGATATACATCTGCATTATAATCTAGAGCAAAACGATGTTGAAGGTTTACTTATTTTTCAGCACACAATTTTACAATAACAAAATAGCACATATAATTTATGAAAAAAATTCTGGTTCCACTGGTCTGTTTAATGTTGTTTCCTTTATCTATCTGGGCAGACACTTCGGTTTCGATAGGTAATCTGAAAACATTTAAACAAGAGAATAACCTGATTTCTATTGAGGCCGACAATGCAGTTGTTCAAATTACGGCCTTCAGGGATGATATTGTACGGGTAAGAGCATATAAAGAAAAACCTTTACGTTCGTTTTCGTACGCTGTAGACAAACAAGCAATCGGCAAGTTTGCGTCAGTTGCAGATGAAGGCACCAAGTTGGTACTTAAAACTGCGGCATTAAAAATTGAGATCACAAAGTCTCCTATTCGCATCAGTTTCTACACGCTCGATGGCAAACTACTTAATGCCGACGATCCCAGGTTTGGCATGACCTGGCTTGGCAGTGACGTAAACTGTTATAAACAATTGTTCAATGACGAAAAGTTCATTGGGTTAGGCGAAAAAACGGGGGCTCTAAACAAACGAGGCATGGCATACGAAAACTGGAACTCGGATGTTCCGGCTTATGCTTTGGACAAAGATCCGCTTTATGCTACCATTCCATTTTACATGGGAACTCACGATGATAAAACCTATGGAATTTTCTTTGACAACTCCTACAAAAGCACCTTTAGTTTCGGAGCATCAACCGATGATGAGATGTCTCATTTTGGTGCCGTAGGAGGTGAAATGGATTATTATTTTTTTGCAGGTAATTCGGTTCGCAATGTCATTGAACAATACACATGGTTAACCGGTCGCCCTAAACTGCCACCACTTTGGAGCTTAGGCTACCAACAGTGTCGCTACAGCTATTATCCCGACAAAGAGTTATTAAGCGTTGCACAAACGTTCCGCGATAAAAAATTTCCATGCGATGTCCTTTATCTCGACATCCATTACATGGACAACTACAAGGTGTTCACCTGGAATCCGGAACGTTATCCGCAACCGGAACAGATGATAAACACGCTGAAAGGCCTGAATTTTCACCTTGCAGTGATTGTAGATCCGGGTCTTAAAGTAGAAAAGGGTTATTCGGCTTATGATGAAGGAATCCAGAATAAGTACTTTCTTTCTTACCCTAACGGACAGCCGTATGTTGGAAAAGTTTGGCCGGGTCGTTCGCATTTCCCTGATTTCACACGTCCTGAAGTCCGCGCATGGTGGGGCGAAAAATTCTCGGCACTCACCAGCAAAGGAGTTGAGGGTTTCTGGAATGACATGAACGAACCTGCAACCTGGGGACAAAAAATTCCGGATATAGTTGAATTTGGATTCGAAGGAAATAAAACAACCATGAAGGAAGGACATAACATTTTCGGAATGCAAATGGTACGCTCTACTTACGAAGGTACAAAGAAATTGATGGATGGTCGTCGTCCGCTCACTATTACCAGAGCTACTTACTCTGGCGGACAACGCTACTCGACCATCTGGACCGGAGATAACTTTGCTTCCGACGATCATATGTTGCTAGGCGCAAAATTAGTGGCTAACTTAGGTCTCGCCGGATTTTCATTTTCGGGTCCTGATGTAGGTGGGTTTATTGGCGAACCAAGTAAAGAACTTATGGTTCGCTGGATGTCGCTCGGGGCATTTACTCCGTTTTATCGCAATCACAGTGCAGCAGATATGAACTATCGTGAACCATGGGTCTTGCCTAAAGACTACCAAGACATTGTGCGCAATTACCTGAACCTACGTTACCAATTGATGCCATACATTTACTCTAATGCACTACTTGCGTCCAGAACCGGATTACCTATTGTTCGTACACTGGCTATTGACTATACAAACGATGATAATGTTTTCGAAAAAGATTTTGAGAATCAATATATGTTTGGCGATGGGTTGTTGGTTTGTCCAGCACGCAGCACCGACAGCTATACCCGTGTATACTTACCAGCAGGTCGCTGGTATCGTTTTTCAAACGACGAAGTTTATGAAGGAGAACAAGATTATCACGTGCCGTCTCCGTTGAGCGACTTACCGGTATTTGCCCGCGAAGGATCAATTATTCCGATGCAAAACACGGTTCAGAACACAACCGAAAGTGCCGGTGACACCTTGAAACTGCATGTATTTGCAGGATCAAAAGCTACACAACTGCTTTACTACGAAGATGACGGAACAACTTACGAATACGAAAAAGGAACATCCTACGAACGTCTAATCAATTTTGACCCAGCTAAGAAAGAGCTCAGCATTTCGGATAAAAAAGGAAATCTCGCCAGACGATTCAAGAAAGTGTGCCTGATATTACACGGTTTTGAACCTATCAGCTCGTTACAAAACGGAGCTAGAGAACTTAAAATTACAGATAATAAAAAAATACAAACTACTGTTTTTGATTGGAGCGATTCGGCAATCAGCTTAAAATGGAGAAACCAGAAGAAGAAATAAACTCAAGCTATTCGGCTAATGTGTAATCAGAAAATGGGAATAGTGTACAGCTATTCCCATTTTTGTTGGAATTGCCAATCAGGTATACCTGAAAGTAGCTCCTGGTTAACATTAAAAAAAACGGGTAAATAATACATCATGAAACACAACAAAACTATCATTCTTACTTATTGTCTTATCGCACTTTATTCAACATTGGAATTTGCGAATGCAGAAAATAAACAAGCGGAAATGTTAGATCAAATGAAAATTTCAGTTTCAGCAGCAGATAATCGTCCTGTTTCATTCACAAACAAGGAAGCTGCTTATTATTACACACAAACACATCTGAATAATCACCCTGAATGGGCATGGTTCGAAGGCCTGAATATTGCCAAAAACAGAATCTTCAGCGGCTATCAATTATTCGTTGGCAATAAGAAACTTGATACGCAACAGGCTGAAGCCAGTGTTTATCCATACAAACTGGTTCGTTCATATCCCGAAAAATGTGTGGAAGAACTGCAGCTGATTGATTATAAAAATATCATTGACGTCAGTTTGAGCGGAACAAATGAGCAGATTGGTATTACCTTAAAAGGAGAGAAAGTCCATTATCTTTCATCGAAAAACAATCTGGCATTTTATTCTTCGAATGAAGGAAATTATGTAATAGCGGTTGGTCCGAAGATGCCTGTTCCAATTGAAATAAAAGGGGATATCGTTTATGTTTCAGCCAAATCAACAGGTTTCTTTATTGCTGTAGGAAAAACAGAATCAGAAGCTGCTACTCTTTTAAGCGAAACCCATCCGGTAATCGGGAAATTGGAAAAAGAGCGTGTTCAGCGGATGGAGAATTACCTTGCCAGCAATACGTACTTCGTAAGCAACGACGACTCGCTGACATTGGCCATGAACTGGATTCAGTCTACTATGGACCAATTGGTCACCAGGCAGCAGGGCAATGGAATATATGCCGGATTACCCTGGTTTAACGAATACTGGGGCCGGGATGAATTCATTTCATTTCAGGGAGCTGTGCTTATTACTGGTCAGTTCGAAACCGCCCGTAAGATTCTAAAGTCGTTTGCCGAGTATCAAAATTCAGACAGAAATTCCAAATTCTTCGGGCGGGTTCCCAATATCGTCAATCCGCAAAATATCGATTATCATACCACCGACGGAACACCGCGGTTTATCATTGAATTACTGGATTACGTCAAGTATTCGGGCGACATAAGTCTGATTAAAGAGCTATATCCCAATGTACAAAATAGCATTGAAGGGTCTGTAAAAAACTGGATGGATGATAAAGGATATTTGTTACACGCCGACAATGAAACCTGGATGGATGCACGCGATGCCAATCTGGTTTCGTACACCCCGCGTAGTTCAAGGGCAAATGACATTCAGGCACTTTGGTATCAGCAGCTATGCGCCGGAGTTTATTTTGCCCGTTTCATGAACGACACCGCAGACATGCAGAAGTGGCAGGCTATTGCTGATAAAGTGAAATCGAATTTCGAAAAAGATTACCGCGACGATAAACATGATTATCTGGCTGATTTTCTAAGCCCGGAAAACAAAGCCGATTTTACACTTCGTCCCAATCAACTTTATGCGTTGGATTTAGTATCCGACGAAACATTCAGGTGGCAAGTAACGCGCAAGTCGTGGGAAGAACTGGTTTATCCCTGGGGTGTTGCTTCGCTCAATCGTCAGGATAAACTCTTTCATCCTTTTCACCTGAGTCCCGAAAATTATCACAAAGATGCTGCCTATCATCGCGGAACCATCTGGCTATGGAATAATGGCATGGCCATGCAACGAATGATTGAAGCCGGACAAGTTGAAACCGCCTATCAATTATTTGAAAACATGAATCGCCAGGCATTAACCATGGGTGTTGTGGGTGGATTGAGCGAAAACATGGATGCTTATCCTCACGAAGGAAAAAGCTGGCCTAAACTGACCGGGACCTATCTGCAAGCCTGGTCCAATGCCGAACACATTCGGGTGTGGTACCAGTATTTTCTGGGTATCCGTCCGGACTTGATAAAGAACAGCCTTACATTGGCGCCACGTATTCCTGCTGAAATTAAACATTTTGATTATAACTTTACGATAGGAAACAGTTTGATCCGGGCAAGTTATGCTTCGGGAAATACG
>Ga0302210_10001424_pt1 | contig 10084 bp, 8 predicted proteins | sample II_Fen_E3_2_FD_198793 | JGI IMG/M metagenome (GOLD analysis project Ga0302210, IMG submission 198793) | Peat permafrost microbial communities from Stordalen Mire near Abisko, Sweden - II_Fen_E3_2 | ecosystem: Environmental > Terrestrial > Soil > Wetlands > Permafrost | place: Sweden: Abisko... | reverse complement strand
TTTGTGCTAGGTTCTTTTGCTTTTTATAGAAATCGTACGATAAAAGGAGGCTTTTCCATGGTTAAACAATATTTATGTATTGCAGGTTTAATCCTTTCTGTTTTTGTTTCTGGCTGTGCCGGAATTGGTGACTCCAAGGACATTAAAATCGGTGGTAATCTCGAAATGACGGGAAGTACCGCATCGTATGGACAATCCATGTCCAACGGCATCAAACTTGCTCTCAAAGAAGTAAACGCTTCTGGTGGTGTTTTGGGTAAACAAGTGACATTTACCGTTGCCGATAACAAATCTGAACCATCCGAATCGACTAATGCGGTTACAAAATTAATTACCCAGGATCATGTTTCTTTAATTTTAGGTGCCGCTGCCTCGTCGAACACCATTGCCGCTGCTCAAATTGCAGCTGACAATAAAGTTCCCTTTATCACACCATTTTCTACCAATCCAAAGGTAACTGTCAATGATGGCAAATTAAACGATTTTGCTTTTCGTGTCTGTTTCATTGATCCTTTTCAGGGAACTGTAATGGGTCAATTTGCTACAAAAACATTAAAAGTGAAAAAAGCTGCAATATTTATCGATAATAGTGCTGATTATTCGAAAGGATTAGCACAGTATTTTGAAGAAAGTTTTGTTAAAAATGGCGGTGAAATTGTAGCAAAAGAAGCTTACTTGCAAAAAGACCAAGACTTCAAAGCTACTTTAACGAAAATCAAAGCCAGCAATCCAGATGTATTGTTTATCCCTGGTTATTATGAAGAAGTTGGTAAAATTATCAAGCAAGCCCGCGAAATCGGCTTTACTATTCCGATCATCGGTGGTGATGGCTGGGATTCAACAAAACTCGTTGACATTGCAGGACCAGATGCACTCAATAACACATATTTTTCCAACCATTATGCAACCGATGCCAAAACTCCAGAAATTGTAAAATTTATTGAAGCTTATAAAAAAGAATATGGTCAAGTGCCAGATGCACCAGCTGTTCTAGGTTATGATGCTGCGTATATGGCAATTGACGCTATAAAACGTGCCAATAGCGCTGATCCACTCAAAATCAAAGATGCTTTGGTGGCAACATCCGGTCTGCAACTCGTAACCGGTAATATCAGTCTTGATGAAAACCATAATCCAATCAAATCAGCGGTTGTCATCGAATTTAAAGATGGCAAACAAGTTTACAAAGAAACAATCAACCCTTAACCTTTTTATCGCATAATAAAACCAAAGACCTTCTATCGCCAAAAGATAGAAGGTCTTTTTTCGTCTTTTTCGCAAAAATCATGTCATTTTGTATGCAGAAACACTTGTTTGCCAAATAGCTGTAAAGCCTGGTAAATTCGTATTTTCAGATAATTTACCACATTAATGTGTCAAGTATTTGATACATTGACGCCTATCTTTCAAAAATTGCATCTGCTACTATTAAGTCAAGGACAAGCATTCACAATTTTTCGATAATTATAAAAGGACGTGACAACTATGGGAACCGCAATTATTAATAAAAATTTAATAAAATTCGATATGGCGTGTCCAGATAAAAGCACCGTCATTGCCGAATTAGCGAAACTGATTGATCAGGAACATCGCTTAAACGAGCTGCAGGATTATACCGCAGAAGTACTGCATCGCGAAACATTGACATCGACTGGCATCGGTTATGGAATTGCAGTTCCCCATGGAAAATGTAAAGCCGTTGATGTACCAACTGTAGCATTTGGGAGAATCAACCATGGTATTGAATGGGGTTCTTTAGATGGACAACCGGTACATATGGTATTTTTACTTGCTGTTCCAGATGAAGCCGCATCAACCGATCATCTAAAACTACTCGCTGCGCTAGCCCGAAAATTCATGGATGAAACTTTCCGCTCAAGCCTGCTCACCATGAAAGATGAAGAAGCCGTCTTGCATTTATTATCTGGTGTTTTTGACAAAGTATTGCAATAGTATCGCAATACAAAAAATGATATAGGAACGATTCCGTTTTTATATATAAAAATATAGGAGGTCTTATTATGTTGGTGTTATTAAAAGATATGCGTAAACATTTAATGACTGGTGTTACCTACATGATCCCATTCGTTGTAGCTGGTGGTGTCTTATTGGCCTTAGCTGTTATGATTTCAGGTCAGGCAGCTGTTCCACAAGAGGGCTTTTTAAAAGATTTATCCGATGTCGGTATTGCTGGTTTAACCTTATTTGTACCTGTTTTAGGCGGTTTTATCGCCTACTCAATGGCCGATCGTCCTGGGATTGCACCAGGAATGATTGCTGCATTTTTGGCCAATGGAAAAGGCGGTGGCTTTTTAGGAGGTATTTTAGCCGGTGTTTTGGCTGGTATTGTGGTCTATTATTTGAAGAAAATTAAAGTTCCCAATGTAATGCGTTCGGTAATGCCAATCTTTATCATCCCCTTAGTAGGTACCTTTATTGCTGGTATGCTTATGGTTACCGTTTTAGGTCAGCCTATTGCAGATTTCATGAAATTATTAAATACATTCCTCGAAGGTATGCAAGGTAGTTCAAAAGTAGTATTGGGTATCATTTTAGGCTGCATGATCACCTTTGATATGGGTGGTCCTGTAAACAAAACGGCATTCTTCTTTTGTGTAGCTCTAATTCAAACCCATCCCGAACTCATGGCCGCCGTGGCTGTGCCAGTTTGCACACCGCCGCTTGGTCTTGGTTTAGCGACCTTATTATTTAAAAATAAATTTACTATAGAAGAACGTGAATCCGGCAAAGCCGCACTCATTATGGGTTGTATAGGTATAACCGAAGGCGCCATTCCATTTGCAGCCGCCGATCCACTAAAGGTCATCCCATCAATCATGGCTGGTGGTGCCGCAGCCTCCGTTACATCCCTTTTGTTTGATGCTACTAACCATGCACCATGGGGTGGCTTGATCGTTTTACCAATTGTCGGAAATCGATTTGGTTATGTAGTGGCTGTATTAGTAGGGGTAATTGTTACCGCACTCGTTGTTAATTTGCTGAAGAAACCAATCAAGGAAAACAAGGTTCTTCCTGAAAATAAAAAAGCTGCCGAAGAAATTGATTTAACATTTGAATAAATTATATAAATAAAACTATGGAGGTAAAATCATGAATGTTATTGCAGTGACATCCTGCCCATCTGGCGTAGCTCATACGTACATGTCAGCAGAAGCAATTGAAAAAGCTTTTTCCGCGGCAGGTCATCAAGTAAAAGTTGAAACACAGGGGTCAATTGGCATTGAAAACCATTTATCTCCAACCGAAATTGAAAATGCCGATTATGTAATATTGACCAAAGATGTAGCTATTAAAGATGAAGACCGCTTTACTGGCAAAACCATCGTTCGCGTAACAGTGAGTGATGCGATCAAAAAAGCAGAAGCGATGGTAAAAAAACTTGAACAGCATTATGCTACCAACCCAAAATAACCAATTTTTGTTATAAGTATAAAGGTACCGGATAGCAAGCTGCAGATTTAGCTGTTATCCGGTACAAAATTATCTGGGAGGTTTTAGTATGAATAAAATAAGTTTATCCGAAGTAGTAAAAAAATCTTTAAATTTAACAGGAAAAGATAGAGCATCGATGCTCGGAATCGGTCCTATGTCGCATCCACTAATCAAAGCATCGATGTTATTAGCCAAAGAAAAAGATTTTCCCTTAATGTTTATCGCTAGCCGAAATCAAGTCGATGCTAAAGAATTAGGTGGCGGATATGTATGTGACTGGGATCAAAAAAGTTTTGCTGCCGCAATTGATGATGTAGCGACCGAAGTTGGCTTTACAGGACTCTATTATTTATGCCGTGACCATGGCGGTCCTTGGCAGCGTGATAATGAAAGAAATGCGCATCTGCCCGAAGCCGATGCTATGGCCTTAGGAAAAAAATCATATCTCATTGATTTAGAAAACGGATTTGATTTATTACACATTGATCCGACAAAAGATCCTTATGTAGTGGGAAAAAATATTTCCATGGATGTTGTCCTAAACAGAACCGTTGACTTAATCGAATATGTTGAACAAGAACGCAAACAACGAAATCTCCCACCGATCAGCTATGAAGTTGGCACGGAAGAAACCAATGGCGGTCTAACATCACAGGAAAGTTATGAACTATTTATCCAAAAACTCAATACTGCCTTAGAAGAAAAAGGTCTGCCTCTACCAAGTTTCATTGTCGGTCAAACTGGTACATTGACCCGGTTAACTGAAAATGTTGGGAATTTTGATGCGACCGCTTCAAAAACATTAGCAGATATTGCTAAAAAATACCATGTAGGTTTAAAAGAGCATAACGGTGATTATTTGGATGAAGCTATTTTACTCGAACATCCTGCCTTAGGTATTACAGCGATGAATGTTGCTCCAGAATTTGGTACAGTTGAAACCCAAGCGTATTTAAAATTAATTGTTGTCGAACGCAGTTTATATGAACAGGGTATGATTAAAGAAAAATCAAAACTTGAACAAGTCTTAAAAGAAGAATCTGTTAAAAGCGGTCGTTGGAAAAAATGGATGATTGACGGTCAAGATAAATTGAGTTTTGAAGAAATCTTAAAAGATGAAAATTTAACGTATTTAATCACGGAAATCAGTGGTCATTATACCTTCAACAACCCACTCGTCAAACAAGAAATACAGGTTTTATTTGCCAATCTAGAACAAAATGGCATGAATGGTGAAAAATACGTTGTTGATAAAATTAAAGATTCTATTGATCGGTATGTAAAATGTTTCAACCTCGAAGGATTTACCACGAAAATACGCAACGCTTAAAATAAAAAAACTTAACAACTAATGTGGCGAACAAGCTATCACTTCTCCGAATACTGGATAATACGTAGCTTTCGCCACACTATTGCTAAATTAAATAAAGTGAGATGATGCTTTTTATGCGTATCATAGATTATCATGTGCACAGCCAGCATTCTTTTGACGGTAAAAACACTATGGAGGAATTTTGCCAGCAAGCAATAATGCTCGGTGTAACAGAACTTTGCTTTACCGAACATTTCAGTGTCGATCCCAAAGACGTAAGTTATGGCATTTTAAAAACTTCCAGCTACAGTGCTAACATCGAATCTTGTCGAAAATCTTTTCAAGATAAGCTAATCATTCGCAAAGGTTTAGAAATTGGCGAACCTCACCTCAAACAATATAAACGTAACTTGCAGAGCCAGATTCAAAAGATGGATCTGGATTTTATTATTGGGTCAATTCACAATATAAATAGCGTAAAACTACGTCTTTACATGCAAAGCATCGACAAAAAATATATCTATCAGAATTATTTCCAGGAAATATATCAGATGCTCGAACAGGCTGACATCGATGCACTTGGACACCTGGATTTAATGAAACGCTATGCTTATGAGCCCTTTGGCACCTATGATTTTTTACAATATCAAGATCTGCTGCAAATGATTTTAAAGCGGATGATTGATAAAAATATCGCTCTAGAGATCAATACTTCCGGCATCCGTGACAGTGTCAAAGAAACATATCCAGCCCCGCGGGTTTTAGAGCTTTATAAAAAGCTCGGCGGAATCCTGCTTACGTTTGGATCGGACGCCCATAAATGCACCGATTTAGCAAGCAGCTATGCAGATACTATGAAATTACTGCTGCAACTTGGCTTTAAAGATATTTTCAGTTACAAAAACCGACAACCGACAGCTATACGGATTGATTCAACTACACTATAAAATCTATACAACCTAAATTTTAAATGATAAAATACAGCATACTTAAAGGATACTGCCAAAAATCAAAGTAGCATCCCGGATGATTTTTTTTAAAGTGGTGAGAATGTTGAATACGAAAGAAAAAAATATCAAAGATATTATGGTCCTCCTAATTCATAGTGACATACCAATGACGATCGAACAATTAGCCGCTACGATTGAAGTATCAGCAAAAACCGTACGAAACTATCTAAACGAAATCAGCGAAAAATTTCGTTTTTTTGGCATAGAATTAATTAAAAAGCCAAATATTGGAACTTTCATTGAAGCTACACCAGACCAAAGATCTAAACTCAAAAAAAATCTTTTTCTAGACGATATCAATCCCTATTCTTCTGAATATCGGCAAAAATACATAGTAAAAATTTTATTAAAAAACAGATACACCTATACGATACAGCTACTAGCCGATGATTTATATTGTAGTAAAAGTACGATTGTAAAAGACTTGCTGCCGGTACAAGAATGGCTCAGCAGCCATGACCTTTGCCTAAAACGAAAACCGAATCAAGGTTTGTGGATTGAAGGCAGCGAACGTGCGGTACGTGATGCGATGATGACTTTATTTGCCAAAGCCTCTGCACGAAAAGAAGAAAACCATGATTTAAACTTTGAAATGATTGAACAACTTGATTATCGAGTTGACTTACACAATTATAAAAAAATAAAGCACTTTTTTCCAAAGCTTGAATTTTTTGCAATTCAAAAAATAATTCAGGAATCCGAAGAAAAGTTAGGCTCTTATTTTACTGATCAAGCATTTATAAATTTAATTGCGCATATTGCGATTACGATTGAACGGGTTAAAGTCGATAAAAATATTGAAATCAAAAATGACTATTATGATTTTGTTAAAGAAAATAAAGAATATCCCATTGCCCAATGGGTCGTAAATGAACTTCGAAAATGTTGTAAACTCGAAATTCCCGAAGAAGAAAGCGCTTATATTTGCCTGCATATGCTAGGCGCCAAAATTCAGGAATCGGTAAATAAAGACATCCATTATAATGAGCTGATTCAATCACCTACTGAACCCTATCTTGATATTGCCAAAGAAATTATTCATCTGACCGGTGATATTGTTGGTGCGGATTTATCCAACGATGAATTTTTATTGGCTAGCTTAGTGCTGCATTTACGCCCAACTATCATTCGTTTAAAATATGGTCTTAATTTGCATAATCCATTATTACAGAGGATAAAAAAAGAATTTGTCAATGTATTTGCTGCCGTATGGATATCAAATACAATTTTTGAAAAACGATTAGGCGTTTCGATTAATGAAGATGAAGTAGCCTATATTACATTGCATATAGCCGCTGCCCTTGAGCGCTTGGAGCATAAAATAAAAACCATCGTCGTTTGCTCTAGTGGTATTGGTACCTCCCAGCTTGTAGCCAACCGCCTAAGAAAAGCCTTACCCCTCCTTGATATTATCGATGTTGTACCATTGCGAAAATTAAGCCAGAATCTATTATTAGAGAATAATTTAATTATCAGTACAGTACCCATTAATCTCAATAGTCCTAAAATTGTTTACGTAAGCACCTTTATCGATGAAAAAGATATTGCTCTCATTCAGCGGAGTTTAGTTAAATCAAAGGAACCTCTGCCAACAGAAATCTTACCAATCTCAAACGATAATTCCGGCAAACAACAAATCATTGAAAGTGACTATTGTTTTTTTGATACAGGCGATCAGCCTTATTTTGAAATTATCAAAAAACATGTAAAAATAATGGAAAAAGCCGGTTTAGTTCACCCTCGCTTTTATGAAAATATCATTGCCCGTGAGAAAAAATCCTCTACGGTCATTGGTAAAGGGATTGCCATTCCTCATGCGAAAGAAGACTATGTCTTGAAACCAAAAATCGCCATCATAAAATTAGCAAAACCCATCATCTGGGATAAACAAAAGGTTGATCTCATTTTTATTTTGGCCTTAAAATTTGCTGATATAAAAAATACCCGCCATTTTTTCAAAAACTTTTACGCTTTATTAGATAACGAAGAAATTATGAATTGCCTTCGTACTGCCGAAAACAAATCTGATATCATTGCGTTATTTGACCGCATGTAACATAAAAAAAGGAAATGACCCGCAGTAATAAACTGCCTGGCTCATTTCCTTTTTTTTATATTTTTTTATTTATTATTGAAAAGTGTTATATAAGGTTCTAAAAAACAAGCAGAAATTATGCTGTAAAAAATCCCTACACCATCTGTATTTTTTACAGTTCTTATAATATTTATCTTTCGCATGAAACATTAATTGATTTTTTATTTTACTGATACTATTTTCTACACTTTAAATTTGCGTACAGTAATTTGCAAGTCTTCTGCCATTTTTGCTAAATGTGTGCTGGCCCCGGCAATTTCCTCCATTGAAGCAGATTGTTCTTCGGTTGCCGCTGAAATTGTTTGTGTTTCACTAGCTGCTTTACGTGATTCTTTATCTATATTGTCTGATGCTTCCACAACACGTTTTGTTCCAGAATCTAATTGAGTAGCTGAATTTGTAATTTCTTCTATACCACTTCTTATTTCTGTAATCATAGTAAAGATATTATTAAATTTCTCTCCGGCAGTATTGGCAAATTTTTGTCCAGATTGAACTTCTTTTTTGTTTTCATTCATATAGGAAACCGCTTTTTCTGTATTTATTTGAACATTTTTTATTAAAGCTACAATTTCTTTTGTAGACTGGGCGGACTGTTCAGCTAATTTTCTAACCTCTTCCGCAACAACAGAAAAACCTCTTCCGGCATCGCCAGCTCGTGCTGCTTCGATCGCTGCGTTTAAAGCTAAAAGGTTTGTTTGATCCGCAATAGCGGAGATCATTCCTACAATTTTATCAATTTCTTTCGAATACCCATCTAAAGCATTTATAACTTCTGCAGAATTTTCAGTTTTTTTACCAATGAATTCCATTTGTTCGATAACGGTTTTAATGGCAATTTTTCCTTCAAGTGCTGTATCCGAAGTTTTTTTGCTAGATTCATTAACTGCCTGTATATTTTTAGTTACAGTATCAATTCCATTACTCATTTCATTAACAACAGATGATGTATGTTCGACAAGTTTAAGCTGTGTACTACTACTATTAGCTACATGTGTCGTTGATTCTGCCACCTGTGTAGCCGCTTGTGCGGATTGCTCGGCACTTGCTGTGAGCTGCTGCGAAGAAGAAGCTATTTGTTCGGCCGTACTTAAAATTTGTTGAATCAATTTTCTTATGCTACGATTCATTTTATCCACAGACTGCGATAATATACCGAACTCACTTTTATCCTGCATACTCTGTTCTTGAATATTAAATGAAAAATTTCCATCGGCAAGGTGTATTAAGAAATCTACTGTCATTTTTACTTTGTTTCCTATTTGTTTAATAGTTAATATCCCTATACCTACACCTAAGAATATCGCAACTAAAGTAATTATAATGAATGTCCATATAGCATGACTTATTTCCGCCTTGCCTGTCTCATTCATTTCAACACAACCTTGATCAGAATTGTCGGCTACTTTATCTAAAGCAGACATAACGTTATTCAATAAAGGTGCTGCCTCTTTTTGAGAGAAATCATATGCTTCTTGCTTTTTATTTTGCGTTGCTAGATCGATTACCTGATTATTAGCAGTGCGGAATTTCTGCATAGCATCTTTAAGGACATTTAGTTCATTAACTTGTGTTGCTGTCAATGATAATTGTTCATAGGCTGAAATATTTTCATCCAATTCTTTTCTTTTTGTAACAAGATTATTTTTGAGCTTTTGATTTTCCCCGCCTTCGGGCGTAAGCATTAAACCATATACATTTTCTACAGTTTGATGTAATAATACTTTACTCTTATAGGCCAACTGAATTTGCTGCACATTTGTTGTGTAAAGCTGATCCATTCGAGAACTGCTTTGCTTTAAACCTATACTTCCTGCAACTGACACACCAATGATAGCAAAAACAAATACGGCAATCAAAAGTGTCAATTTTTGTTTGACTTGTAAGTTATTAAACCATTCCATATTAATAATTACCTCCTCATTTTAGAAATATTATATATTAAAAAAATAAAAAGCCATGTCTCCGCAAAGAAACATGACTTTTTTAATCCTACCTGTAACATTCATTACAGGTGGACTTATTCTCGATTAATAATATCATGTCTATGTATAAACCGTCAATATACTTACACATACTGCGTCTTTAGAGTCCTTTATTATTTTTACGATTTCTGCTACAATTGAATCCATAGGAAGACCTTCTTTGTAATATATTTGCCTGCGAAACTTATATTATAATAAAGGTCTTCCTTTTATTTTGCAACTTCTACAG
>Ga0302210_10001418_pt1 | contig 10105 bp, 7 predicted proteins | sample II_Fen_E3_2_FD_198793 | JGI IMG/M metagenome (GOLD analysis project Ga0302210, IMG submission 198793) | Peat permafrost microbial communities from Stordalen Mire near Abisko, Sweden - II_Fen_E3_2 | ecosystem: Environmental > Terrestrial > Soil > Wetlands > Permafrost | place: Sweden: Abisko... | reverse complement strand
TCCCGAAGTGTTGATCTCAGGTCCCAGGTCTTCAATAAATTTACATTCCCCGTTTGTCAGGGTTGCTTTCCAGATATCTTTTCCGCCCATTCCTCTTTTTGAATCGGAAACAAAGTACAGCGTCTGTCCATCAGGCGATATAGCCGGATGAGCCACAGAAATGGTGCTGTCTTTAAAAATCTTTATTTTTTGCGGAGTACTCCACGTCCCTCCTGCCCTATTGGCCATCATGATGTCGGTTCCCCTGACTCCATCCGGGACATAAGGCGACCGGGTATAATACATGATTTTACCATCAGTGCTAAACGAACAAATACCTTCATCATTCACCGTATTAATAACTCCTTCCAGTATTTCGGGCACTCCCCATTTCCCGGCAGCATTTTTCCGGCTTTCAAACAGGTCATTGTTTGGCAAACCGGTAATAGCACTGCTTTTCTGTGCGGTCTTCTTATTGAACGGACGGTTGGAGGTAAATACAATCTGGTCGGTATTTGAGCCCATAAATGCCGGGCTGAAACTGGTAGAACGTCGTAAATTGAATTCTGCTGAACGCTTTACGGTATACCTGCTGGGAACATTTTTCCATTCAGCCATAAAGGTACACGATTTAATCCCATTTTTGGCTACCAGGTTTGAGGTATCTTTGGTCAGAAAAAGTTGATAATTCTTCAAGGCGTCCGCATATTTCCCGTTTTGTAGCAATACCTGTGCAAAATGCAGGTACACAATGGAATCAGGGTAGTTATAACGTATGGCGTTCAGGTAAGCCTGTTCAGCCCTGCCCTGGTTGGTAAGCCTGTAACATTCGGCCTGCCGGAAAGCAATCCTGCCCCGTTGCGTTTTATCTTTCGAAGTCAGGCTTGAATACACCCGTTTGTATAAATTACCCGCCGTATAATACTCCCCGATTTCATACCGTGCATCCGCCTTCTTGATCAGCGCACCGATTCCACAACTTTGGAAGCCAATTGTTGTGAAGAGAATTATGTAAAGGAGAAGTTTTTTAGGCATTGTTGATTGGTTGATTGGTTTGTTGATTGATTGGTTGATTAAGTTGAGTAATTGAGTTTAGTTGAATAAGAAATAGTAAAGAGTAAATGAACTTTGAGTTTATTTATAAACAAGATGAACACATTTTATGTTGATTTATCTGATAGAACCAATTAACCAATAGGATGAATTGATGCACTGCTTATGCGATGAACCAATTAATCAATTACTCAATTTCCCAATTAACTCAATCAATTTAAGCAACTTAGTCAATCAACCAACCAATTAACCAATTAACTTAATCAACCAATCAACTAACTCAATTCATGTATCACCAGTCCCGACCTCAACTTAGGTTCAAACCAGGTAGTCTTGGGAGGCATGATGTTGCCGCTATCGGCAATGTCGATCAGTTGTTTCATTGAGACAGGATACAATGCCAGTGCCACCCGCATTTCGCCACTGTCCACCCGGCGTTTCAGTTCGCCCAGACCACGTATTCCGCCTATAAAGTCAATCCGCTTGTCGCTTCGCAGGTCTTTAATGCCCAGGACCTCATCTAGAATTAAATTCGAAGAGATCGTCACGTCCAGCACCCCAATCGGGTCGTTATCGTTGTAGGTGTCCGCGTTGGCTGTCAACGAATACCAGTTGCCCGCTAGATACAACGCAAAATTGTGTAATTTATTGGGTTTGTAGGTTTCTGTACCGATTAATTTTACGTCAAAATGTTTTGACAGGCTGGCCAGGAATTCATCGTCCGTCAGATTGTTCAGGTCTTTCACCACCCGGTTGTAGTCGATAATGCTCAGCTGGTTATCCGGGAAGCATACCGCCATAAAATAATTGTATTCTTCGTCACCCGTATGGTTCGGGTTTTGTTGTTTCTTTTCAATACCTACCAAAGCAGCAGCAGCACTCCGGTGATGTCCATCGGCAATATACAGCGAAGGTATTTCTGAAAACAGGTGAGTAATCCTGGCAATGGTGGCAAGGTTATCAATGATCCAGAACTGATGCCCGAATCCGTCTCCCGGGGCAACAAAATCATACACCGGTTTCCCTTTTACGATGTTGGCAACTATTTCATCCAATTCATCCTGATGAGGATACGCAAAAAATACCGGTTCGATGTTGGCATTATTCACCCGGACATGCTTCATGCGGTCCTCTTCTTTATCACGGCGGGTCAGCTCATGTTTCTTGATATTCCCGTTTATATAATCGTCCACGCTGGCACATACCACCAGTCCGTATTGCGTTTTGCCATTCATGGTCTGGGCATACACGTAGTATTTTTCTTCTTTATCCTGAACAAGCCATCCATCTGCCCGGAATTTCGAAAAATTCTCGGCGGCTTTTGCATATACTTTTTCCAGATGTTCATCCGTTCCCGGTTCAAAGTCAATTTCAGGTTTGATAATATGATACAAGGACATCGGATTACCCTCTGCCTCGCTGCGGGCTTCTTCGGAATTCAACACATCATAGGGCCGGGAAGCCACTTTTTCTACCAGGTCTTGAGGAGGACAAATACCCTTAAAAGGTTTAATGATAGCCATAATACTTCTGTTTCGCGTTAATTTTATTTTTTCAGCCACAAATGTACAAAAAATTCTTTTGAATAGAACTTAATTAAATTAATTCTACATACACTGAATTCGATGCCTTCTACCATCCTTGCTTCGTGCAAACATGTAGCAGCATTCCACCTCTTCTGTTTGCAGGTCCGTAAACAGCAGCAGGATGGTTTCTATTGATCCACTTCCCCTGGATTGACTTTTATAGAGCAGTTCCCCGTCTTTCAACAAGGCAAAGGCGATTATCTCATCCTCTGCCGATATATTAGGAAGGCCAATATACGTTTCATAGGTCAACGTGATGCCTTCCGCACTCACCTGATTTTCAACTACCCTTACTTTAATCAATGTCCCTTTGGATACGACCAACGCAGGATAACTAAGTACAGGCATTTCACCCGACAAGTCGAATGCAGAGGATATGTTGGCACCCAGGAACATGTTGTAAGGTGACTTTCCAAAACTATTTTCAGCAAACCCAAGTTTGGTGAGCCCGCCAAATGACTTATACACTTCCGCGATAAGACTCACTTTAAGCCTGTGATTCAGCTGTTTTTCCGATTTTGCATCTTTTTTATTAAATGCCTTCGAACGGATGATGTTCATGCCGTTGTACGAAGTTGTTGTAAAATTACCCATCGATTTTCTCATGGGTCCCAAGAGGGGATTTTGTGCGACACTCATGATGCTGAAGTTTTAAATGAATAAATTGGATTTGATTTTTGTATTCTTTGTATTATTGTTCTGTTAAGTTTAAAATGACGCATTTATTATCCTACAAACCGCAAAAGAAGCGATTGTTCGGTATCAGCGTCTAACCGTTTCTTTTACGGTTTGACACGTAACTGAAATTAGAGACAAAATTAGATTATCAGAACATTAGCCGTCTTTTTTATAAACGTTTTAAAGATAAATATATTTTAATTAACAACCAATTTTATAAAACAATATATTGTGTAATCCGATAGCCTTTTAACGGCAGATGAATCCCCTTTTTGGTCTGTATTATTACGGAATTCGGATATATCTTGAATATAGTTCAGTTAAGGTTCAATTATGGTTCAATTAAGGTTCAGATAAGGTTAAGTTATATATACCACGTATATATCACGTATATATCATGCTAATACCATGCATATATGACGTATTTAATTAAATACGTCATATATGCATTAATATTACATTATATTTGCATTGTGTTAAAATTAAATATATATTTGCACCATATCTGAACCTTAATTGAACCATATCTGAACCTTATCTGAACACAGAATAAATAGCGGTGATGTAGTTGATTGGTTGAGTAGTTGATTAGTTAGTTGGTTAATTGGTTAATTGGTTAATTGGTTGAATGGTTGAATGGTTGATTGAGTTGAATAAATTGAATAAGTAAAGAAAGTTGAAAAGGAAACTGATTTGACAGCATTGTTTAATCAACCAACGGAATGTAGCGACGTCAATTTCACGAAACAAACTAAACAAACCATTAAACCCAATAAAACAGTCAACCAATTAACCCAATCAACCTAATCAAGCAATCAACCATTCAACCAATCAACCAATTAACCCAATCAACCAATTAACCAATTAACCAATTAACTAATTAACCAATTAACTAATTAACCAAAAAGACATGGCAATAGTAAAGGGATTTCTTCAAATGACAGGCAGCATCAAAGGTGTAAGCTTTTATACCCGCCGGGGGAGTGATAAGGTAATCATGCGCACCAAAGGGGGCGTAACCAAAGAGAAAATAGAGTCTGCCCCACAGTATGAGGGGTTACGTAAAAACCAGAAAGAATTTGGTGGCAGCAGTAAATTTGCTTCCATGACTAAGTTCGCTTTTGGGGGCTTGCACCGCTTGGCGGATTATAACCTGAGTTCGACATTAAGCGGGATAGGAAAGAACCTTCTCAAACTGGATACAGATTCAGAATTGGGACAACGCAACATACTGTTATCACACCACAAACAGGTGTTGGAAGGGTTTAACTTTAACCGCAAGTACCCGTTTAACACCGTATTGCGGGTGGGAATTACCGGACAAATTGACCGTACCAACCTGCTGGCTACTGTGACAATTCCACGTATTAACACGGATATTGACCTGGTAAACATTCAGCGGCTGCCGTATTTCAGGATAATTGCAGTGATTGGCACCGTGGCGGACATGTACTATGATGCCACTGAAAATGCCTATGTGCCTGCTATCCTGGAATTGCACGGAGTAAGCACTGTAAACAACGGACCGTGGCATCCATCACAAACCATAGTACCCGAACACACCATGACCGTGCAATTGAGCGAAGCACAGCAGGCCTTGCTTACTGACGATATTACCGTTCTGCTGAGCGTGGCCGTAGAATTTGGAACGGTGGGTTTTGCAGGCGAGACGGTGGAAGTGAAATATGCCGGGTGCGGGAAAGTGCTGGCGAGCAGGTAAAATTTAGTATGTAGTCGGTAGTCGGTAGTAAAGAAGTCGGTAGACCAGATGGAATAACTCCGTAGGAGTTACCTGTGCTTAACCCCCAGTGGAGCTTGCGGAACTGGGGGATGAAGAGTAATGAGGAGACACAACTCCGTAGGAGTTGACCAACAAATACATCTGTCTTTTAATAGTGGTGGTGAACTCCTACAGAGTTCTGGTGGAAACTACAGTCACTTACCCCCAGATAAATCTGGGGGTTATGCACGGAAAACTCCTACGGAGTTAAAATGGAGGGTGTGCTTATTACCCCAGTTCCTCAAGCTCCACAAGGGGTTATGAAAAGAATACTCCTACGGAGTTAAGAGATTACGAAACATAATATTTTAGAATTATCTAAGTGACCAAACTATATAAACTAAACATTATGAATAGCTATCGACAATCATTGCATCACATTGTATTCTGTACATACAAACGTAAAAACACACTTCCGGAAGAATATCACGAAGACTTATACAAGTTTATCTGGGGTATTATTAAAAACAGAAAAAGCTTTCTTTACCGCATCAATGGAGTAGGAAATCATATTCATATATTCTGCGATTTGCACTCCTCAATTAGTTTAGGTGACTTTATCAAAGAAATCAAAACAGCAGCGAACAAATGGATGAAAGAATCCGGCAATTTCCCTAAATTTGAATCCTGGGCAGAAGGATATTGCAGTATTACATATAATTACAGGGATAAGGATATGATTATTAATTATATAAAAAATCAGAAAGAACACCATAAAAAAGTTAGTTTTGAAGATGAACTTAGGGCATTGCTAATTGAAAGTGGCATTGAGTTCGACGAGAAGTTTCTCTTTTCTGATTAATACATTTACCGACAGAATATAATTATCAGGAACAGACCCCTGCCCTATTAATAACCGTACAGATGGATTGTCTGTACGGTTTTTTCATGCCCGAATTTCAGGACTTTTATGTTTCTTTTAAATAAACGAATAAAATGTTGTTACGTTAAATAATAGTTCGTACATTTGAAGCGAAATTAACTGATTCAGGTTTTAAAATTCCAAGAATGCCTGGTTTTAATTTCAAACAACAATAACCGAAATAATCCTTTGCACATTCGAACAGGCTTGTATAGTTCCGACTGGACGAGAGAAGTCACTTTAAATGCAACTGGAAGCAAGGCTTCAGCTTTATTTAGCATTGCGGGCAGATATAGTATAAACGCTACTTATGCAAATGCAGTTGTAAACACAAATGTACTTGTTATTGACAGTGTGTACACTCCTACCGTAAATAGTCTTACTCCCCTTGTTAATGGTGAAACGCTGAACGTAAGTGCTATTATTAACGACAGTTCATCTGTAGGAAAGAAAGATATAGTGCTTACATTAGTTTTTACAACCTCAAACAAATACAACTGCTTGAATAACTTCTTACTATCAAGGGTTGACCCTTTGACTGGGGTAATATCGTTTGATGGTGTCTTTACACCAGATCCTAAATTTTGTTCGGCAGGTGAGAAAGAAGCGCAGGGTGCTTTAACATTAACTCCTGACCCAACCGCCGAAACCAATAAACTTGAAATATCACTTGGAGGAATATCGTACAAAGGTTATTACTATGTTCTAAACAAACAGTTGTATATTTTCTGGCCTTATACCAATGGAATTAAATTTACCAATGCAATCGATATAACCGATAATACAAATGGATTTGATGTAAACAATCCAGATGTAGCTTTGTTTGTCACCCAACTGAAAGCCGGAACCTATAGTTGCTACAGAACAGACATATATAGTCAATATTTATGGCTTGCAATGCCAAAATTCACAGCAACACATATTCCTGCATTATTGGAATACGCAAAAGACACTACTTTTATTGCCCATTTCCCCTCTAACCCTGCGTCATCACGTACACCATATCCAAGCGGTCGAAGCAATTTCATTTTAGGTGAATGTTTGTTGTGGATAGTGGAAGGAATACGAACAAATTCTGCATATCCTTCGCTAGACCCATATTTGATCGACAGTGCAAAACCTACTGCAGAAAAACTAAAAGGGTTGGAAAAAAGTGAAATTTTAAATGTTAGAGACTTATATTATAAATGGTGGTGGGGAAGCAGTATAATGGAATGGTGGTTGAGGACTCCGCCATTAAGCGGAACTACCTATAGTTGGCATTGACATCTTCTGAGTATTAATCAGAATAATTGTCAATGCAAACAGCGATATCTTCTAAGTAAGATTAAATTTCACAGAAACACATTAGCTACAAAAGAGTAATTTCATTCATTTTGATCGATTTAGAAGATATAATTGCCGGATGTATATCAAACAATCGTGTAAGCCAGGAAAAATTGTATCGTCAGTTTTATCCTGGTTTACATGCTCTGTGTCGACAATTTTTTCATGATGAACAGGATATTATTACCGCATTGAACAATGGCATGTTAAATATTTACAAAAATATCACCTCATATGACGACTCTAAAGGAGAATTTTTAAATTGGTGTTACACAATTGTTCGTAATGCGGCAATCACTCACTTGAAAAGCATTAAAAGCTTGAATACAGTTCAATTGGATATTGCTTTACACTCTGACTATTGCGAAAATCCACTGATAGAGCTGGAATGGGAAGACTTATTTTCATATTTGGACAAACTTCCTCCTGCCACACGAGCTGTAAGTAGTCTTTATTACAGAGAAAATTTTTCAATCAAAGAGATTTCGCAGCAACTCAACATCAGTGATGGTACTGTAAAATGGCATTTAAGCGAATGTAGGAATAAGCTATCAAAGTTACTTCAACCCTAAAGCATACTAAGTTGAAAAAAACTAAAATATATTTGAATCAGAACCAGCAGAAGTTACCTACTCCTTTGACTCCCGCAGATGAGGCGTGGGACAAAATGGCAAAACTGTTAGATTCAGAAATGCCTATCTCTGATAAAAAAACAAAGAAACGAGCATTCACAATAAGTTTTTCCCAATTTGCGATTTCGGTGGTAGCTGCAATAATTTTTATTGGTGGAGGAACCTTTATAACGCTTAAGACTATAGAGAACAAAAAAGAAATTCACACTTCCAAAAACACAATTAAACATTCAGAATTTGATAGTCTTATAAATAAAACTGTTCAAAGTGAAGACTCAGCTATATCAGCAGAAACAGCTGTTCAAACAAATATAAGTAACAATCAAAAAGCAAATGAAGAAGAGATACAGAACCGACAACAAAACAACAATCAAACATCTTTATCTACAGCGATTAGGCAAACAAATACCCCACAGAAAGTAGTATTGGTAAAAAAATCTAATTTGAACAATGTAGTTGCTGATAATGACGTAACAAAGACAAAAAAAACGACCAATAAAACAAATCCTGTTGAGAAACAACTTGAAACAACTTTTACAGATAGTGTAAATTCTCAAAATCATCAACCGAATAGTAACTTACCAAAAGATGAAAATTTAGCCAAAGTGGAGTTAGAAACTAAAAATAGTATAAATGATTCTCTCCGAATAGAAAGAAATTCACTAAATACAAACCTCTCAACAAAAGAAAAAGAAAAAACGGGAAATGGAGGTAATAACTATCCCAAAACAAATCACCTTTTTGTTGGATTGTCGGGGTATAATGGCTTACTATTTTCTAAAAACACGAGTAAGAATATCTATTCATACGGAGAAATTTTGACAATTGGAATACGAAATACGAAATACAACCTAACAATCGAAACCGGTATAGGTTTTCAGTCATTGGAATATCGCGTACCATACAGCAGAATGTTATATACTTATCAAGCTACCGGAATATACGACTCTACGATAACTGTTTCTTCGTATAAATACAGTCGATACAACCTTGTTATACCTCTCTTTATCACGAAAGAGATTTTCCACTACAATAATATTTTCTTAGATGTAAAAACAGGGATTAATACTTCGGTCTTTTTATCGAAGCAACGACTATTTAATCAGTTACCAGCCGACATACAGCTTCTTGAAGATTCATATCCAATCTCCAATTTGAATTTCTCTTTTGCTATATCACCACAATTCCGATGGAATATCAACGAAAAATTCTCCTTAAACATAAATGCAGGAGGGGTATTTTACCTGAACAGTCTGTATCAAAATTACTCACTAAAACCTAACGGAATTAATATTTCGGCAGGTTTACATTATTTCCTATGATTTTGCACATGACCTTTTAGCTTTCACGGATTCTAAGTCATGTCGGATCACAAATTGTTTTAGCCACAATTATATAGAAAAGAACGGTATTCCAGACTTGATTTATTGCAACTATTATGAAAATGGACGAAAAGCAACTAATTCAAGACGTGGATAGAATTGTCATTTAAAAATATATGAAATTAGAAACTCAAAAAACAACTGACTATAAGAATATTATAGTGTTTCAAGGATTAAACTCACTTAGATTTATTGCGGCATTTCTTGTTGTAATACATCACTGTGAAACAATTAAAAAGAAGAACGGAATTGAAAACTTTCAATGGTTTGGTCTATTTAGAAATGGTGGAAATGCTGTCACTTTTTTCTTTGTCCTTAGTGGATTTTTGATCACATATTTACTGTTGAAAGAAAGCGATAAAACCGGGACTGTAAATGTAAAACGATTTTATTTGAAGCGTATTCTAAGAATTTGGCCCCTGTATTTTTTATTAGTCTTTATAGGTACAATTGCGTTGCCATATGGTTTTCAACTTTTAAATATAAATTATGAGATGCCTTATACTTTAGGGCAGACATGGTTTTATTTCCTATTCTTCTTACCGGGTTTAGTAACGTTTTATTTCGGACATCATTTTTTAGAACCATTATGGTCAGTTGGAGTAGAAGAAGTGTTTTATTTGACATGGGCTCCGCTTCTCAAAATATGTAAAAATAAAATACTCGTTTTGCTCATTACAGTAACTGCACTAAAAATACTGCTTAGTATTTTAGGATATTACTTCGTTTCAAACGAACTGTTTAACTACATAGTCAACACTTTCAAGTTTGAAGCGATGGCAATTGGCGGACTTGGCGCCTACTTTATATATACAAAAGGTTCACTA
>Ga0302210_10001411_pt1 | contig 10129 bp, 10 predicted proteins | sample II_Fen_E3_2_FD_198793 | JGI IMG/M metagenome (GOLD analysis project Ga0302210, IMG submission 198793) | Peat permafrost microbial communities from Stordalen Mire near Abisko, Sweden - II_Fen_E3_2 | ecosystem: Environmental > Terrestrial > Soil > Wetlands > Permafrost | place: Sweden: Abisko... | reverse complement strand
TTTAAAGCTTTTTTTTGCAGTGCAGCAATCGACTGTTGTGAAAGATGCAAGAGAAATGCGGTTTCTTTTTGTGTTTTGTCGTGAATAATTGTTTGCCAGAGTACTTGCTTTTGTTTTCGTGGGAGCTGTGCGAGCAATGTTTGTACATAAATTTTGTCGAGGCTGTCATCGATATCCGTGGTAGGTGCGAAGAGCTGGTCGAGGATCGTTTGACCAGCTGTTTCATATTCAGTGGATACTTCACGCTGCCAGTTGCGGCGATTTTGTTTAAAGAAGGTTCGGATATCACCGTAGATTTTGGCTTTGGCATAGCCAGCAAACGGGATGTTGCGCGATGGATTATACATTTTGACTGCTTCGAGAAAACTTATATAAGCTTGCGATAAGGCATCTTCACGAATTGGATTCAAATGTGATTGCCAGGCGGCTTTGTGAATTAATGGCTGAAATTGATCAAGTAACTTTAATACAGCTGCTTGATCGCTCGCTTGGGCTTTTAGAACAAGATTTTCAGTTTTCATAGTCTCACCTTTTGAGAGACCGGTTTCTCGTAAATTAGCGCTTGCCTATAGAGTACGCTGTTGTTTCTTTTACGGCAAAATTCGAGTGAGGTCCATCTGGTGACATTCTTAGGCTGAATGGGTCGAATTGTGCCTATAGACTGGCTAAGTAAAAAATAGATTGATGGTTAATTTTCGATTCTTAGCAAATGTGGTATACTTAGCAGAGGTAGAGAGTTTTTTGAAATTTTGAAATGAGGTGGTTACTATAAAAATTTTAGTAACAGGGGTAACCGGACAGCTTGGTTATGATGTGGTACAAGAACTCACAAAACGCAATATTGAATGTATAGGAACGTCAACTAAAGATTTTGACATTCGGGATGCAGCAGCAACGCTAGCATTTATCGAAACATATGCACCGGATGCAGTCGTGCATTGTGCAGCGTATACGGCAGTGGACAAAGCTGAAGATGAGCCGGCGCTTTGTATGGAAATTAATGAAGGCGGCACGCGAAATATCGCACTTGCCTGTAAGAAAATAGGCGCGAAGCTGATTTATTTGAGTACAGATTATGTATTTCCGGGGATTGGCAGTTGGTATCATGATATTGAAACAGCGACAGCACCACTAAATGTATATGGAAAAAGTAAATTAGCTGGTGAAAAAGTTGTACAGGATATCCTGGATGCGTATTTTATAGTCCGTATCTCTTGGGTATTTGGTAAAAATGGCAGCAATTTTGTTAAAAGTATGCTGCGATTGGCACAAGATCATACGGAACTTTCGATTGTTGGAGATCAAATCGGTTCGCCTACCTATACGGTTGATTTGGCAGTTCTATTGTGTGATATGATCGCAACAGAGGCTTATGGTATTTATCATGCGGCCAATGAAGGAATTTGTTCGTGGGCTGAATTTGCTGAGGAGATTTTTCGCTTGGCAGATTGTCCGGTTCGCGTAAAATCGATACCATCTTCAGATTATCACACGAAGGCACTGCGTCCCTTGAATTCTCGTTTGGAAAAAGGAAAATTGGTGCAGGAAGGTTTTCATCGTTTACCAATTTGGCAGGATGCGGTTAAACGTTATCTGGAAAGTTAAGGGGTTTGCATGAAACGAATTGTATGTATTGTATTAGCGCTTGCTGTGACGTTTATGATTTTTCATTATTCGTCTGAAACAGCAGATGTATCAACGGCAACGAGTCAATTTGTTTTTTATGAATTGAATGAAATGGCGCAGTGGTTGGGTTTATCTTTGGATTTTTTAGATGGTTCGCCAATCCGTAAGGATGCACACTTTACCGAATATTTTTTGCAGGGGTTTTTGTTATGTGCTGCTTTTAGTTTTTGCAATTTAAGAAAACGAACTTATTTGGGCTATGTGTTGTTTTTTTGCTTGTTTACTGCAGTTTGTGATGAATATTCACAGCTTTTTTCGCCGGGACGCTCATCGGAAGTAGCGGATGTATTGCTGGATTTTAAGGGTAGCAGCAGCGGCATTCTGACCTTTTTGTTGCTACAATGGATTTGGCAACGCGGGCACTGCCGGAAGAGCTCTCAACGCCGAAATAGGTGATAATAAATAAGAAAGGCGTTCTTTTCGATGGAGGAGAACGCCTTTTTGTATGGAATAAACACAAATAGGAGAGTGATAGCTAGTTGGAAACAATTTTAATGGCAAAGGAAAATTTGTCAAGGTAGAAGACGGATTTTAGGATTGAAGATGTGTGATGGTGGAGGAAACAATGAAAGAAAGTTTTTTGACGTATTTTAAAGCGTATAGAAAAAAAATAATTTCGTTGGCCGAGTTAGAAAAAATTTGTTCGGCGCCGTATTCTTATAAAGAGTTTTGTGATGTGATACAATCTTTCGTTAAGTCAGGTATTTTATCAGGCTATGGAGCGAAACATGGTTCTTATCGTGAGACTGCCTTGTGCTCGAAATATCGCCTTAATCTTTCCCGCTTAATTCGTGATGATAGAGAAAAATTGCAGCGTGAGATGATTCAGATGCAGGTATCTCATCTGATCGATTTATCTTATTATTTTAAAGTTAGCTGGATTGAATGGGAAAATGATAAGCTGTTACTGAAAAAAATTGCTGATTATTTAAAATTGTATGGGTTTCCCGATGATGAAGCAACGCATCAAGAACGATCTTATCAAATTTTTGGTGATGAGAAGGTTTTACTACAAGGCGGGATGGCTTTACTGGAAAAACTGAATTTGGACGAAAAGATGCGAATTACTAATTATCCTGATCCGCTAATGGTTGCAATCAATCCGACTATGATTCTAAAGGTGGAGCATTGGCATTTGGTTGTAGAAAACAAAGCCGTTTATTATGCTTTACTTCCAATTTTACCCAAAACACAGTTTACATCGCTTGTGTTTGGTGGAGGCTGGAAAATAATAGGCAATCTTTTTGTGTTGCCACAGCAACTGGGACTAGATGGGCAGCGACATTTTTTTTATTATTTTGGCGATTTGGATTTAGAAGGAATTGCAATTTGGTATGGACTGCAGGCAAAGCTGCCAGTCCGGCTGGCTATGCCATTTTATCGAGAATTGTTTAATATGGATTGTTCTTTTGGTAAGAGTGAGCAGAATGTGAATTGCCAGGCACTGGATGCTTTTTGTGAAGCTTGGGATGAGCTCGATGCCAGACGGATTCGTCGTATGTTGCTGCGAGATCATACCTATTACTCACAAGAATGTCTGACGCAAGAACAGTTAGTCTTGTGTTGCTCTAAGTTGAATATCGAGACGTAATGAACGTTTTTTTCATAAAAAAGCCGCTGCTTTAGAATTAAAACAACGGCTCCATGGTTTTTAATTTTTGTTTTTGATAATAAGACCCATAAAAATTAAATTTCCGGCTTTTTCGGTATTTTCTAAACTGTGTCCCTCACCGTCAGGACAAAATGTTACATCGCCTGCTTTGACAAGGGTGGTTTTCCCATTATCATTGTATGTACCTTGACCGGAGAGAATATAATAGGTTTCACTTTCACCGTGGTGTTCATGATAACCGAGCGAGCAGCCGGGCTCAAGTGTAACACGGGCATAAAGACCGCATTGCCCAGCCAGCTCTTTTTCGCCCAGCAGTGGTTCAATGATAACGTGTCCTTTGCCGCCAGCTTTTTTTTCAACATCTAAAATTTTTCTGTCGTTGAGTATTGCCATTTGTAATCGAGCTCCCTTATTTTCTAAATATATACTATAGATTTCGCGAATGATTAAAAAATACCTTTATGGACAAGGAGTATAAAATGATTTATTTATTGAAATTTGGTGCCAGTTTTATTTTACCGCCTGGTATATTTTTTCTTGGTTTTATAATTTTATCGATTCTTTTATGGCGACGTAAAGAGCATGCACTTGCCAGTGCTTTTATTGGCTTGACTGTTGTGTTTTATTTATTGTCAACAAGTTTCGTGACGGATTCTTTGTTGGGGGACTTGGAGAGTGTTTATGATCCCTCCGCTGATCCGCAAGGTGATGTTATTATTATGTTAGGCGGTGGCGCGACCAAGGATACACCGGATCTAGATGGAACTGGGGGCTTGTCGGGCAGTGCGGCAAATCGTTTAATGACTGCGGTTCGTTTATATAATCGTCTGCATGTGCCGATCCTTGTATCTGGCGGGCAGGTGTATGCAGACAGCGGTCGTGAAGCTGTAATTGCCAAACGAATGCTTTTGAGTTTGGGTGTTAAAGAAAGTGATATTTTGGTGGAAGATCAAAGCCTCAACACACGAGAAAATGCAAAATTTTCGCAGGAAATATTAAAAAAGAATCTGCTCGTGAAGCCTATTTTAGTAACATCTGCTTTTCATATGGAACGATCTGTTCTAAATTTCCAAAAAGAAAATGTTGATGTACAGCCATTTCCAACAGATTACATGGTGAATCGGGAACATGCTTTTCACTATAATAAATTAAGTCCATCCGCTTCGGCACTGAGGGATACTGGTCTGGTTTTACAGGAGAAACTACGGACGTGGGTAACAAAATATTTAGAAAATTAAAAGAGGCGCTTAGCCTCTTTTTATAAATTTTATTTATGAATATTGTAAAAAAGGCTATTTATTCATATAGAAGAATTGTCAAAAAATACTGGACATATAATACAAAATAATCTAAAATAAGAATTGTGAATGTTAAGTTTATTTAAATATGTAAAACGATTTCGTAAAACGAATCCTAAGATATGATAATGTCTTTTGGGGGATACTTTATTGATTGTGATTTTTCATGCCGGGAGTCTTGCTTATGGATCAAAAAAAAAGAAACATTACTATTGTTGATGTTGCCGCTAAAGCTGGTGTATCAAAGACCACCATTTCTCGGTATCTAAATGGTAAATTTGAATTTATGTCAAATGAATCAAAAACCAAAATTACGCAAGTAATTGAAGAACTTGCCTATCGACCGAATAATTTGGCGCGAAGCTTGAAATCAAAACGCAGTCGCCTTATAGGTGTGATTGTTTCTGATATAACGAATCCTTTTTCAGCAATTTTACTGAAAGGTATTGGTGATTGCTGTGAACGATATGGCTATGGTGTGCTAATTACAAATACGGATGATAATCCTAGAAAAGAAAGGGACTATATATTATCTATGCTGGATCAGCGAGTGGAAGGTATCATCTTAAATACAACTGGCAAAAACAATGAATTTTTGCAGCAATTAGCTCAGTCTGGTGTCACCATTATTTTGGCAGATCGTCCGGTTGATATTAATATATTTGATGTTATCCGTACGGCAGATCGAGAGATCACTTTTACGGCATTGCGGCATTTGAAAATGCGCGGGTTTACGCGCGTTGGCTTTTTTTCCGAGCCATTAGAAAATGGTACACGACTTAGACGCTGTCAGGCCTATCGGGATGCCTGTTATGAGATTTTTGGCATAGAGCCGCAAGTTTATATTATCGATAAAACCGATCAAAATACAGGTGATGTGTTATTAGAAGAATTTAGGCAGAAAAACAGTGGACAGCGTATGGCTGTTTATACAGGTAATGGCATAGCAACGTTACATGTTGTTCGGGCACTGAAACGAATGGGGATTTCGTTTCCCGATGAGATTGGTATTTGTGGTTTTGATAATTGGGATTGGACTGATTTAGTAGATGGCGGTATTACCGTGGTTGCACAGCCATCCTATAAAGTAGGGCGTGAGTGTGTAAAACGGATGATGTTTAGGCTGCATCGTAATCATAATGCGACACCGCGCCGGATTGAACTTCCTTGTGAACTCGTGATTCGCAATTCAACTTAGTTTTGTGCAATAATAGAAACCGATAAACGGAATTGTTATATGTTCTGAAATACTTGGTAAATATACATTATCTGAGGAGGTAAGATTATGATTGAAGTACTTACGATTGGTGAACCAATGGGGTTGTTGGTGGCAGATGAAATTAAGCCGCTGGAGCAAGTCGAACATTTTACGCGTTATGTTTGTGGCGCGGAAGTGAATTTTGCTGTTGGTATGGCAAGATTGGGCCATAAAGTAGCCTATGTCAGTAAAATTGGGAATGATCCATTTGGTAAACATATCAAGGATTTTTTATTGGAGAATAAAATTGATAACCGTTATGTAGGGTTTGACGAGGAACATATGACGGGGATGCAGCTTAAGGCAAAAGTAACATCTGGCGATCCAGAAGTAGTGAATTTTCGCAAAAATACAGCGTTTGCGAATCTGAGTCTGGCCGATATAAAAGACATTGACTGGAGTACCATCAAACATCTTCATGTAACTGGCATACCTCCAGCTTTATCTTCATCGTGCCGGGAAACCATTTACGCTTTGGTTGAAGCTGCTAAAAAACAGCAGGTTCGCATTTCCTTTGATCCAAATCTACGGCTGGCGTTATGGAAAGATAAGGCGGAAATGGTGGAAGTAATCAATGCTCTGGCCATTCAAGCTAATATTGTTTTGCCAGGGGTCAGTGAGGGGAAAATTCTGACGGGGTCCGATGATCCAGAAACGATTGCTGATTTTTATCTGAAACAGGGCGTGGAAGCGGTTATCGTTAAAGTGGGTTCTAAAGGAGCTTTTGTTAAAACCAAAGCGGCAAAATTTATGATTCCGGCTTTTAAAGTGGATCATGTAGTTGATACGGTTGGTGCTGGTGATGGCTTTGCCGTAGGTGTGGTAAGTGCTTTACTTGAAGGTCAAAATTTACCGGAAGCCGTGACTCGCGGGGCAGCAATTGGTGCTTTGGCTGTGATGTCTCCGGGGGATAATGAGGGGCTGCCAACGGTGGCTGGACTTGAAAAATTCTTTTGTGAAAATAAAAAATAGTTTTGTTATTTCAAGCTATTTTGCATAAATAAAAATTGATAAATACGTAGGGGGAAATTAAAGATGGAAGTAAGATATTCAGTAAATCCTAATGATGTTAAACGTTTTACAACAAATGAACTAAGAGATGAATTTTTGATTCAAGGATTATTCCAAACGGATATTCAGATGGTTTACAGCCATGTAGATCGTATGATCCAAGGCAGTGTAGCACCAACTTCACCGCGGGAACTTAAAGTAAAAGCCGGTGAAAACATGGGGGTTTCTTATTTTCTGGAAAGAAGAGAATTAGGGGTTATCAATATTGGTGGTAGTGGCAAAGTAGATGTTGATGGAACGGTTTATGATTTAGCGCGTACGGATGGTTTGTATGTGGGGATGGGAGCGAAAAAAGTTGTTTTTTCCAGTGATGATGCAAAAAATCCGGCAAAATTCTATTTTAATAGTGCACCGGCTCATAAAACGTATCCAACTGTCAAAATCGAACGCAGTTCAATTACACCACGCCATTTAGGCAGTATTGAAACATCCAATGAACGTAATCTTTATCAGTATATTATTCCGGGGCGTGTGGAAAGTTGTCAGCTTGTAATGGGAATGACAGCACTCGAACCAGGTAACATGTGGAACAGCATGCCTTGTCATACGCATGAACGTCGTATGGAAGTGTATATGTATTTTGATTTACCAGAAACCGATGTAGTCATGCATTATATGGGACAGCCACAAGAAACACGCCATGTGGTTATGCATAACGAAGAAGCAATTATTTCACCAAGCTGGTCAATTCATTCTGGTGTAGGAACTCATAATTATACATTTATTTGGGGTATGGTTGGCGAAAATCAAGAATTTGATGATATGGATAATATTAAAATACCTGATTTACGCTAAAATCGTTTCGTTTTATTTAGGCAGAGAGTAAGTAGAAAAGGGGTCAGAGAACATGGGTATGTTTGATTTAACAGGCAAAGTTGCGATTGTTACCGGCGGAACAAAAGGTTTGGGGCAAGGTATGGCGCTAGGACTTGCTCAAGCTGGTGCGGATATTGTTAGTGTTGCTACAAGTGATTATACGGATACCGAAAATAAAGTCAAAGCATTAGGCCGCCAGTTTCATGGCATCAAAGCAAGTCTAGCTACGCTCAGCCCCGTTCAGGGCATTGTTGATGAAGCGGTGGAACGATTTGGTCATATTGATATTTTAGTAAACAATTCAGGTATTATCCGCCGGAATGACGCGATTGATTTTTCGGAAAAGGATTGGGATGATGTTCTGAATATCAATTTAAAAACATTGTTTTTCTTATCACAAACAGTAGCTAAGCAGTATATAAAACAAGGTAATGGCGGAAAAATCATCAATATTGCTTCGATGCTGTCATTCCAAGGGGGCATTCGGGTTCCGTCCTATACATCTAGCAAAAGTGCTGTAATGGGACTGACAAAACTCTTAGCCAATGAATGGTCAAAACATGGCATCAACGTGAATGCGATTGCACCGGGGTATATGGCTACGGATAATACGACGGCATTGCGGGCGGATGCAAAACGTAATGCGGAAATTCTCGATCGTATTCCAGTTGGTCGTTGGGGAACACCTTCTGATTTAGCGGGTCCGGTTATTTTCTTAGCATCGGATGCGGCAAACTATGTGAGTGGTTATACGATTGCAGTCGATGGTGGCTGGCTGGCACGGTAAGGGAGAGCACTGACTGGGAAAAACCAGTCAGTGCAATTTAAAAAATTAGCCAATAGAAACCTGTGGTCTAAAAATCAGTGATGAAATGAACTTATAATATTCTTAATTGTTGAAAAATTATAATAATTAAAGGGGCGATTCCATTGAAAATTAAACAAACAATAGAGCGTATTCCTGGCGGATTAATGTTGGTTCCATTATTTTTAGGAGCTTTATGCCATACATTCACACCGGAAGCTGGTAAGTATTTTGGCTCTTTTACAAATGGGTTAATTACGGGAACCGTACCAATTCTTTCTGTATGGTTTTTTTGTATGGGAGCGGGTATCGACATTAAATCGACTGGGGTTGTTTTACGTAAATCGGGAACGATTGTTTTGACGAAAATACTAGTTGCCTGGTTGGTTGGTATGATTTGTGTTAGTTTTATGCCCGAAGGTATGATTCAGACGGGATTTTTTGCCGGGTTATCTACACTGGCGATTGTTACTTCGATGGATATGACGAATGGTGGTTTATATGCATCCATTATGCAGCAGTATGGAACAAAAGAAGAAGCTGGTGCCTTTGTTTTGACTTCGATCGAATCGGGTCCTTTGGTGACTATGATGATTTTAGGGAGTACGGGAGCAGCCTATTTTGAACCGCGTTTATTTGTCGGAGCTGTATTACCTTTTGTTATTGGTTTTGCTTTAGGAAATTTGGACAAGGAATTGCGTGTCTTTTTTGGCAGTGCATCAATGACGATGATTCCGTTCTTTGGCTTTGCTTTAGGAAATACAATTAATTTGGCAGTAATCGGGCAGACTGGATTACTTGGGATTTGTTTGGGAATTGGTGTTATAATTGTAACAGGTATTCCTTTGATACTCGCTGATAAATATATTGGTGGCGGCCATGGTGGTGCCGGATTGGCGGCTTCAAGTACTGCTGGGGCAGCCGTTACGAATCCTGTTATTATTGCCCAGATGGTTCCATCATTTGAACCGATTGTTGCAGCAGCAACCGCACTTGTGGCAACTGCCGTTATTATTACTTCGGTCATCGTACCAATTATTACAGCCTATTGGTGTAACCATTTTAATGGAAAGTCGAAAAATCAGCAGGGTACGGTTATGCCGGGAATGAAACAGGTTCATGGGTAATTTTTCCTGAGCTTTATTTCGGTAGTTTGCCTAAAGTATCACTATAAATTAGGAGGTTTTTTTATGGAAAAAGAAAAAGTTATTGCAAAAATCAAAGAATTAGGCGTTGTAGCGGTTATTCGTGGAACCGATGCCGAAGATGGTATTAAAATTTCAGAAGCTTGCATTAAAGGTGGCGTGACTGCAATTGAGGTTGCTTTTACAACTCCTGGAGCACAGGAAACCATCAAGGTATTAGCTGATAAATATAGAAATAATCCAGAAGTGATTATCGGTGCCGGGACGGTTTTAGATCCGGAAACAGCAAGAATTGCTATGCTGAACGGGGCTGAATTTATCGTTTCACCATCCATTAATTTAGAAACGATTCGTCTTTGCAATCGCTATCGTGTAGCATGTATGCCGGGGACGACTACATTAGATGGCGTGGTTACGGCACTAGAAGCTGGTGCGGAT
>Ga0302210_10001406_pt1 | contig 10181 bp, 10 predicted proteins | sample II_Fen_E3_2_FD_198793 | JGI IMG/M metagenome (GOLD analysis project Ga0302210, IMG submission 198793) | Peat permafrost microbial communities from Stordalen Mire near Abisko, Sweden - II_Fen_E3_2 | ecosystem: Environmental > Terrestrial > Soil > Wetlands > Permafrost | place: Sweden: Abisko... | reverse complement strand
ACCTTTGAAAATGGGTGTTAGAATTGCAGTTTGTGCGGTTCCATTAGCTAAAATGACCGGAATAGCCGAAAAAACTTTAAAAGCTATGAATTTTGTTAAAAATAAATAAATATAGGATCAAAAAAACCTAAGTATAGTTATTCTGATACTTAGGTTTTTTGTCGTTCGATGAATGATTTTATTTGCTATATTTTTACAGGGGAAATATAGCAGATTTTCGTTTTCTTTTAATTTCGTCCACATGCTTATTTTACAGAAAATTTACATAGTTTTAACAAACTTTATTTGTCAATTTGCATGTATTTTACTTATTGTGAAAATTTATAAATGATGATATAGTTAGACAGTGTGGTCAGACAAAATTTTTTTGAGTTCGGGAGGCATATATGTTTAATTTCAAGCACAAGGATACGGATTTTTTTGACTTATTTGTTGATAGTGCGGAGTACTTCTATAAAGGGGCATTACTCATGAATGAAGTAATGTTGGACTATAGTAAAGCTGAAGCGAAAATGGACGAAATTATTAATCTTGAACATGAAGCTGACGAAATCAATGATAAAATCATTGATAAATTGAATCAGACGTTCATAACACCAATTGATCGAGAAGATATTTTTGCTTTAGCAAATGGACTTGATGATGGTGTAGATTTTCTGCAAGGGACGTTGCAGAGGATGGTAATGTACAGAACTGGTCAATCCAAAGAGGGTGCAATTGCATTATCAAGACTTTTAATTGAGTGCACAGAAGAATTGATTAAGGCATTTACTTTGTTGAAAAATATTAGATCAAATCAGCATCAAATTCTTGAATGTACACGCAAAATCGGTAAGCTAGAAAGTGAAGGCGATCGTTTATATCGTAAAGAAGTGGCATATTTATTTGAGTATATCAAAGATCCAATTGAAATTATAAAATGGAAAGAAATCTTAGAATACCTGGAAAATACATTAGATCATTGTGAAGATGTGTCAGATATGATACGCGGCGTGGTAATGAAATATGCATGAGTTACAATACCTAATTTTCACAGTCATTATTTTAGCATTGGTTTTTGATTTCATCAATGGATTTCATGATACAGCAAATGCTATAGCAACGTCTGTTTCGACACGGGCAATTCCACCACGTGTCGCTATTATTATGGCTGCTATTTTGAACTTTGTGGGTGCTTTATATAGCACTGGTGTTGCAAAGACTATCGGTGGGGATATCGTTAAATCTGCAGCACATGTTGATGAAAAAGTTATTATTGCTGCACTTTGTGGTGCAATTGTTTGGAATCTTGTAACTTGGTGGTTTGCTATTCCAAGTAGTTCGTCTCATGCCTTAGTGGGAGGGATTATTGGAGCAGTTCTTGTTTCTACGGGAGCAGATGGACTTAATTTTTATGGGATTGGTAAGATCGTAATATCCTTAGTTGCATCACCGCTTATTGCAATTGTTACAGGCTGTGGTGTTATGTCGTTGTTATATATGATTTTTGGTGGATTTTCTCCATCAATACTTAATAATAGATTTAAGAAAATGCAAATTTTATCGGCAGCGATGATGTCATTTTCACATGGATCAAATGATGCCCAGAAGGCAATGGGGATTATTACTTTGGCACTTTTAAGTGGGGGTTACATTCAAGAGTTTGAAGTGCCTTTTTATATAAAAATATTAGCTGCAACTTCGATGGCTTGTGGTACAGCTGTCGGTGGTTGGAAAATCATCAAAACTATTGGTGGTAAGATTTTCAAATTAGAACCAATTACTGGCTTTGCTGCTGACATGAATTCAGCAATTGTTATTTTTGGGGCTACATTATTGCATTTGCCAGTAAGTACGACGCATGTCGTATCTGGATCAATTATGGGTGTTGGTACGGCAAAACGTATTCGAGCCGTTCGCTGGGGTGTTGCAAGGCAAATGCTAACGGCCTGGGTCTTGACAATTCCATGTACGGCATTGATGAGTGCCGTTGCTTATAAAGTTGCCAGTTTTATATTTGAATAAAATAGTTTTACATAAGTCTAAAAAAGTGTACAATAAAAAGTAGCTTTTTTAGACTTTTTTTGTAGAGGAGAATACATATGCAAGAATTTGTTGATACAATAAAGCGATCTGGCAAAATATACCCAGAGACTATGCAATTGGAAGAAATTAGTAAAGAATTTCAAAGCTTCTATCAAACACCGATTGTGGCTGCGAAAGTTGATAATATCTTAAAGGCATTGCAATCTCCGATTGGCGAATATCAATCACTTGTTTTTGTGGATATGACATCGGAAGATGGTATAAAAGTATATCGGCGTTCGGTTATGTTTTTGTTGATTATAGCAATTCATGAATTATTTGAAGATGTTGATCTGATTGTGGAACATTCAATTAATAAAGGTTTATATTGCGAAGTGCAAGGGGAAAGTTTTTTAGACGAGTTCGATATTAAAAAAATTGAGCAACGTATGCGTAAAATTGTTGCTGAGAAACGAGAAATTAGCAAGAAAACACTTCCTAAAGCAGATGCTGTTCGTTTATTTAAACAAACAGGGCAGATTGAAAAAGCAAATTTAATTGCCTCGCTTAAACAAGAAGCTGTAAGTATCTATTGTTGTGGAGAATTTTATGATTATTTGTATGGTCCTATGCTACCATCTACCGCAACGTTAGATTTATTTGCTATAGATTATTATAAGCCGGGACTAATTGTTCGGACACCGGAACGTGATGATCCAATGCAGGTATCAGAGCTTCTCGAACAGTCGAAATTAGCTGCTGTTTTTTCGGAAGCACAAAATTGGGCTAAAATTTTACATTGCGATTATGTTTCCGATTTAAATCGATATAATAAAAATAAAACGATGGGTGATATTATTCGCATTTCTGAAGCATTACATGAAAAGAAAATTGCCCAGATAGCAGATTTTATTACCGAAAATATACAAAAAATTCGTCTGATTTTAATCGCGGGACCATCTTCATCTGGTAAAACGACCTTCGCACAGCGATTGCATGTACAATTGCGTGTGAATGGAATTGAGCCTATTTCTATATCCTTAGATGATTATTTCCTTAATCGGAATTTTACACCACGCAATGAAAAAGGTGAATATGATTTTGAGGCCTTGGGAGCTTTGGATATAGAACTTTTTAATCAGCATTTATTAAAGCTTTTAGCCGGTGATACAGTTGAAATACCTCATTATAATTTTGTTACGGGTAAACGGGAATGGCGGAACCATCTTTTGCAAGTAGGGGAAACGCAGCCAATTATTCTTGAGGGTATCCATGGACTAAATGAAGAGTTAACAAAATCCATTGAACGGACGGCCAAATTCAAAATTTATATAAGTGCTCTCACGCAACTCGCAATTGATGGACATAATCGCATTCCAACAACTGATGCAAGGCTTATAAGGCGAATGGTGCGGGATCATCAGTCACGGGGCGCTTATGCCTTGAAAACCATAAAACAATGGCCGGATGTACGTGCGGGTGAGGAGAAGAATATTTTCCCTTATCAAGAAGAAGCGGATGTCATGTTTAATTCGGCATTAATCTATGAGCTGGGTATACTCAAAAAATATGCTACACCATTATTGGAAAAAGTAAGCCCTGATGTGCCGGAATATAGTGAAGCTATCCGTTTATTAGATTTTCTCGAATACTTTAATGATATTTATACCGAAGAGGACGTTCCCAACAATTCTATTTTGCGTGAGTTTATTGGGAAATCATGTTTTTCAGTTGGATAGATTTTATTTAAAAATAAAAGACAGAATCAACATGCAGATTTTGCGTTTGATTCTGTCTTTTTCGGTTTTTGTATAAAAAAAGAGATTGTGCTCGAGGGCACAATCTCTTTTATATTTTCATTAAAGATTAACGATGTGTTTTAAAGAACTCTAATGCAACTTCAGGGAATAAAGCATAAGAGAGAACATCTTCCTGCGAAGCATTTGGATATCCTTTTTCAGCTAATTCTTTTTTGAGAAGTTCCATTTGAGGCGCAATATCATCAGCAGGACGACCTGTGATGATTGTTTCGCCTTTTAATACTTCATCGCGAAGCATATCTGAAATCGGTGCAGGTGTACGACCATATTTACCACGTGCAAGATCCTTAAATTCACGAGGAACCATTGCATAACGTTTACCCATCATGACATTAAATGTTGCCATTGTACCAACGATTTGGCTCGATGGAGTAACGAGTGGAGGAAAACCAAGGTCAGCACGAACACGTGGCATTTCATCAAGTAATTCTTGATATTTATCTTCCATGCCTTGTTCTTTTAACTGATTGGCAAGATTTGAAAGCATCCCACCAGGAATTTGGAAGTCAAGAACATTCGGATCTACGTCGAAATGATTTTTAAGTTTAAATTCATTCAGAACTTTTTGTTTTACAACGGAGAAATGTTTTGCAATTTCACTGAGTGCTTTACGGTCAATGCCTGTATCGTATTCAGTTCCTTCTAATGTAGCAATCATTGTTTCCGTACATGGTTGTGAAGTCCCGAGGGCAAAAGGCGATAATGCACAGTCAATAATATCTACGCCAGCTTCAATTGCTTTTAAATATGTCATGCTACCAAAACCACTTGTATAATGCGTATGTAATTCAATTGGAACGTTTACAGCAGCTTTTAGTTTTTTTACAAGATCTTCAGCTACGAATGGTTTCAATAAACCAGACATATCTTTAATACAGATAGAATGAACATGCATTGCTTCTAATTCTTTTGCAAGATCAACGAATAAATCATTGCTATGATATTGGCTGATTGTATATACCAGAGTACCTTGTACATGTGCACCAGCTTCGATCCCAGCTTCAATAGCAACTTTTAAGTTACGTGTATCGTTTAGAGCGTCAAAAATACGAAGAACTTTAACACCATGTTCAACAGCTTTTTTTACGAAAGCTTTAACAACATCGTCAGCATATGGATTGTATCCAAGTAAGTTTTGACCTCTCAATAACATCTGAATTGGAGTATTCAAATGTTTTTTTAACGTATCTAAACGTTCCCATGGATCTTCACCTAAAAAACGAAGACAAGTATCAAATGTAGCACCGCCCCATGCTTCAATTGCATTGTAGCCAGCTTTGTCAAGAGCTTCTAACTGTGGAATCATATCTTCAATCCGCATACGAGTTGCAGTTAAAGATTGTTGACCGTCACGTAAGACAGTTTCAGTAATTTTTACAGGTCTTTTAGCCATAATAAAATACACTCCTCTTAGATTATAGTAACATAAGTATTACAATATAGCCTTAAAAAGTAAGTTTGAATATGGAATTTAGTTTACATCATGTGGCAGTTATTCCTGAACACAGTAAAGTTCAAAGTATATTCAAATTTACATCACAAGTACAGTATAGGTACTAAAATAAACCTTGTCAATGATAAAATGTGATTTTTTTAACATAATTTTTTGACCGATTATAGTTGCTGTTTATAATATAATTAGGATAAATGGTTAGAATTTTCGCTTAACTACAAATAAAGGAACCAGATAGGATACGAAGCTAATTCTGTCTGGTTCCTTCATTATAAATCAGCAGTTTATTCTACTTGATTTTTAATGTTTATATTTTGTGTTTATGCCGTCGACCGGAATCGGAGAAACGTCTTTCTCCCGGATAATGGTGACGGCATGTTTAGGATCATCGACGATTTCAATTTGTTCAAGACTTTGTTTTAAACGGCCGTGAATTGTATCTAAATAAATGCGGCGTAATTGTGCTTGTTCAGACGTTTCTTCAGGGCTTAAACCGCTATCTTTTTTCTTTTTTGCCAAGATGTTGATTCTTTGAATTAATTGAGCCGTAATCAAAATATATTCTCCTTATATTGCTGTGTTTATAAAATTAATAGCATTCTTTTTTTACGAGTTCATGGTAGGCTTTCAATAATTTTAAAGTTATTTTGCCAGGAAGGCCATTGCCAATGTGTTTATTATCAATTGCAATAACAGGGGTGACTTCTAGGCTAGTACTCGTAATAAATGCTTCATGGGCAGTTAGTGCAAAGTCAGGTGAAAAAGCCTTTTCAATCATGGTAATTCCAAGCTTTTTGGCACATTCTTCGAACAAAATAGAACGTGTAACCCCTTTTAAAATTAAATTACTGATTGGGTGTGTCCAAACAATATCATCTTTGACTACAAAAAAATTACTGCTCGATCCTTCGGTGACCAAATTGCTGCCCTTGCGTACTTGAATTGCTTCTTGACAATTTTTTTCATGAGCTTCTTGTTTGGCTAAAACGTTACCAAGTAGATTGATGGTTTTGATATCGCAGCGAAGCCAACGAATATCTTCCGTGAAAATAGCATGTACACCAGACTTTTGCCAGTCCGTATGAACAGCTCCTTCACGAATGGTCATACTAAAGTGAGGGACAATCTTGTCGGGGAAATAATGTGTGCGTGGTGCGGTTGTTCTGGTTATTTGAAAGTAAATACACCCATCGGTAATGCCGCTTTTTTTTATAATATCTTCGTGAATGGCTTTAAGTTCAGCATTTGTATAGGTAACCGGAATTTTAAGTTCACGTAGTGAACGTATGCAACGGTCAAGATGACGATCCAGAGCAAAACATTTTCCGTTATATACTTTAGTGGCTTCGTATATTCCATCACCAAATTGGTAGCCACGATCTTCTAGGGATATTTTTTTTTCATTGAGATCAATAAACTCTCCATCAAAAAAACCTAATTCTTTCATCAATTAATAGCTCCTTTAAAATTATGATAAATGTATGAATTTAATTATAGACTATAAAGCAGTTTATTTGTAGCTGTAATAAAGAAAAATAACTAAAATTAAAAAAATACTGGTTTTTTAGTCTGGAATCGTATATCTTATATAGCATACGTGTATATTTTATGGAAAAATCTTGGCTTTTTACACGAGTCCGTATATAATTGATAATATGCTGTTTTGTATACCTGTATTGGGTGATGTTTTACAAAATAGATAAAAAATAAACAGAAATAAGGAGAGTTTGTAAATGAAACTTGTAGTAACGATTGTGGGAAGAGATCGTGTTGGGATTATTGCTATGGTGAGCAATATCTTAGCTGAAAATAATGTGAACATTTTAAATATCAATCAGAATATCATGGATGGTTTTTTTAATATGGTCATGGTTGTTGAGATGACAGATAGTAAAATAAAATTGCAAGAATTGCAAAAAATTCTAAATGAAAAAGGAAACGAAATTAATCTTGAAATTAAAGCGCAGCATCAAGATATTTTTGATGTTATGCATAAAATTTAAATTGAAAAGAATTTGTTTGGGGGCAGTTAAGTGATAACAATACATGATATATTAGAAACAAACCGAATGATTACAGAAAACAAACTGGATGTTCGCACAATTACAATGGGAATTAGTCTGCGTGATTGCGCACATCCTAATATACAGCAGTTTTGTCAAAATGTTTATGATAAAATCACGACATCAGCTGAATTTTTAGTAAAAACTGGTGAAGAGATTGAAGCGGAATATGGTATTCCAATCATTAACAAACGTGTGTCTGTTACACCAATTGCCATAGTGGCAGAAGCTTGTAAGACGGATACCTATGTTCCTGTTGCCGAAGCAATGGATCGGGCAGCGAAGGCAATTGGTATTAATTTTATTGGCGGCTTTTCAGCTCTCGTTGAAAAAGGCTATACAAAAGGCGATCATACTTTAATCAATTCGATACCACAAGCATTGGCTTCAACGGATCTTGTTTGTGCTTCGGTAAATTTGGGCTCGACAAAAGCTGGGATCAATATGGATTGCGTACGCGAAATGGGTGAAATCATCAAACGTACAGCGGAGCTTACGCGTGATCGGTCCGCTATTGGTTGTGCGAAATTGGTTATTTTTTCGAATGCACCAGGTGATAATCCATTTATGGCAGGCGCGTTCCATGGCGTTAGTGAGGCTGAAAAAGTTATTAGCGTTGGTGTAAGTGGTCCAGGCGTGGTAAAACGGGCTTTGGAAGACATCAAAGGTGGCGATTTCAGTGAAGTTGCTGAAACAATCAAGAAAACAGCCTTTAAAATTACGCGAGTTGGACAGTTGGTGGCGCGTGAAGCCTCGAAACGTTTGGGGGTACCATTTGGTATTATAGATTTATCATTAGCACCTACGCCAGCGGTTGGTGATAGTGTTGCTCATATATTAGAAGAAATGGGGATCGAAAGTTGTGGTGCACCTGGTACAACGGCAGCACTGGCTCTTTTGAATGATGCTGTCAAAAAAGGTGGACTCATGGCTTCTTCGCATGTTGGTGGTCTTAGTGGTGCGTTTATTCCAGTCAGTGAAGATGCTGGTATGATTGATGCGATTGCTTGCGGCAGTCTGTCGCTTGAAAAATTGGAAGCTATGACGTGTGTATGCTCCGTTGGTCTTGATATGATTGCAATTGCAGGTGATACATCGGCGGCGACTATTTCGGGGATTATTGCTGATGAAGCAGCAATTGGCATGATCAATAATAAAACGACCGCTGTTCGAGTAATCCCAGTTCCTGGTAAAAAAGTCGGTGATAGTGTAGAATTTGGTGGCCTGTTGGGTTATAGTCCAATTATTGCGGTTAAAAGTCAATTTAGTTCAGAAGCTTTTATTGCCCGTGGTGGACGTATTCCAGCACCTATACGCAGTTTAACGAACTAATAATTGTTTTATAGTAAAATTTGTGGGAGCTGTCTCAAAAAGAACAGCTCCTTTTTTGATGAGGTGTATTCATGCGTATAACAAAAAAAATTAAAGAACAAATGATTCAAATTTTAGAAAATACTTATATTGATGTAAAACCGGCACTTGTTTTTAGCAATCCTTTTGAACTATTGATTGCGGTTATTTTATCGGCACAGTGTACAGATGTGCGGGTGAATATTACGACTAAACGACTTTTTGCGAAAGCAAATACACCAGCTTCTATTTTGGAACTGGGTATTAGTGCGCTGGAAGAGGAAATTCGCGATTGTGGGCTTTATCATAATAAAGCAAAAAACATTCTGATAACTTGTCAAAAACTTTGTGAAAATTATGGTGGTGTAGTTCCAGAAGCGTTTGATGAACTTTTAAAATTGCCTGGTGTGGGGCGTAAAACGGCAAATGTTGTAACTAGCATTGCCTTTAATCGTCCGGCGATTGCGGTTGATACACATGTTTTTCGTGTGGCGAACCGCTTGAAACTAGGGGTTGGTGAGACTCCGCTGGCGGTTGAACAGGCACTAATGAAGATTATTCCTAAAGAAAAATGGTCGGCCGCCCATCATTGGCTGATTTGGCATGGGCGGAAACTCTGCAAATCGAGAGCTCCTTTATGTGGACAATGTCCTTTGCGTGAAATTTGTCCAAGTAGCACTATTGCATAAATACGTGAATAAAGAGTATAATTATACTTGAAGGGGTTGGTTGTAATGCTGTATCGCAAACCTACATTCAATGATGTGGAAGCCATATATGATTTAGTGAATACGTATGCAAACGATGGTGTTATGTTGGCACGATCTAGAAATACGTTGTATGAAACGTTGCGTGATATGATTGTGGCAGAAGAAAATGGTGAAATTGTTGGAGTTGGCGGACTTCATATTATTTGGAATGAATTAGCTGAAATTCGGACAATGGCTGTTACTGATAAAGTTACCCGGCAGGGAATCGGTAAAAAAATTGTAGAACTGCTGATGGAAGAAGCGAAAATACTGGGTGTTAAAACCTTGTTTACGCTTACTTATAAACCTGGCTTTTTTGCCAAGATTGATTTTCAAGAAATAACAAAAGAAGAATTGCCACATAAGGTTTGGAAAGAGTGTATAGACTGTCCTAAGTTTCCGAATTGTGATGAAATTGCCATGATGAGAGTATTGTGATAAATAGGACTTTTGTTTTCGTGTAGTGTACTCGATCAGTTTTATATTACGATGTACATCCTTGATTTTTGTTTTACTGTTGACAAATATATTTTAAATTGTTATAGTAACAGTACATTAAGAATAAATGTGACGATCAAGAGAAGTATAACAGTAGTGTTTTGCAGAGAGCTGGGGGCTGGTGTAACCTAGTAAACAGGCTGTTAGAAATACACTTGGAAGCAGCAAGCTGAACGATTTTCTAGTAAGCTGAGCCGGAATGCCACCGTTATCATAGGCTAGAGTATGTTAGTACTCGAACTGA
>Ga0302210_10001400_pt1 | contig 10194 bp, 10 predicted proteins | sample II_Fen_E3_2_FD_198793 | JGI IMG/M metagenome (GOLD analysis project Ga0302210, IMG submission 198793) | Peat permafrost microbial communities from Stordalen Mire near Abisko, Sweden - II_Fen_E3_2 | ecosystem: Environmental > Terrestrial > Soil > Wetlands > Permafrost | place: Sweden: Abisko... | reverse complement strand
AGTGTATGGTAGACAATAAATAAATATTTCAAAAACAAGAGGATGGATCTTTAAAAAGTATTTAAAAGTAGACAAAAGTTATTACAATCATGTTGACTGTGATGTTGATTTAAATACTGCTTCTTAACGGTCAGAAAACGCTTGATAATACTGTGCAGTAAGAATACTCGCATCAAAAAAATGGATGCTTCGAATAAAGTGAGGGATGTCCATTTTTTGTATAAGGCTTAGAATTTGAACCTGTGTTCACGAGAGGCGGCATGGATCTTTCTTGAAAGCGGCATATAATACATTAAGGCACTCTCTTTGTGAATTCCGAAACGAGCTCCTGAACAAAGAGGTGTATTTCAGAACGGCGTTCTTCTTTATGCCAGGCAATACCATAGGGTGGAGGACTGATTTCTTTTGGAATTTGAAGGGGTACCGCTTCCAGAGCAGGATCGCTTCTGACTTCAATATCCGGAAGGATTGAGACACCAAAACCGCCTTTTACCAGAATATGAGCTGTTTCTACATCGTCGCAATAATAAATGGGGTTTGTATTTCGAAGAAAGGACAGGATGCTTTTGCGTTCCACTGTGCTGGATATAGCGGAGGGGATAATCAGAAATTGATTCTTCAGATCCTCAAGGGTTACCACGGATTTTTTGGAAAATTCGCCCTTTGGCATCAGGCATACAAAACTGATGTTATAAAGATCCTTGTATTCGATTTCAGAGTGTTCCACAGCCTCGCGTGAAGTGTAGAGAAGTAAATCCATTTTATGTTCCAGCAGGTTCTGGATTCCCAGTTTGAAATTAAACTTCTGAATATATAAATAGATTTCCGGATGTGACTTATGATATTTTCTGATAAAGTCCGGCAGATAAGCATGTTCCAGTTCGTTTGCTTCAAAGGAAACTGCAATTTTTGCACGATAATTTTTCTGCGTGTTCAGTACTCTGCTTTTAGCAATATCTTCCCGCATAATGATTTCCTGTGCATCCTTATAAAAGATGCTGCCCTCGGTTGTTAAAACAACATGCTTTTTTTCCCTTCGGAAAAGCTTAACGCCTAATTCCTCTTCCAGCATTTGAATTTGGTGTGTCACGGTCGGCTGGGTAACATACAGACGTTTTGCTGCTACAGAAAAGTTCAGGATCTCCGCAGCCTGAATAAAACACTCTAACTGCTTTGTATTCATTTGGTCACCATCCATTAATTTTTTCTATTAATTATAACATTTTTCAATTGGATTTATCTATAGATAAATGTTAAGCTGAAGAAAAGATAGAACTGGAGGAATATTGGAATGAAGTATGTAATTACAGGCTGTGACGGTCATCTTGGCGGGCAGGTTGCAGAAAACGTCCTAAAAGAAGTTTCTCCTTCCCAATTGATCTTCACTTGTCCTTCTCTTGCCCGTCTGAATGCGGACAAGAGGGCGAAATGGGAATCAATGGGAATTACGGTTCGTGAAGCTGACTACAGCAATCCGGAAGGGTTGAAGAAAGCTTTCGACGGAGGTAACCGCTTATATATGATATCCGGCGTGCTAGTTGGCGAAAAAAGGGTCAAGCAGCACAAGAATGCCATTGACGCTGCCATCGCTGCAGGAATAGAGCACATTACCTATACCTCTTTTTTGGGTGCCAGTGACCCGGCTTATGCAAATGTATTTGTGACCCCGGATCATACCGCAACGGAATCATATATGAAGGAATGCGCAAAAAAAAGTGGTATCCGTTACAATTTTATGCGTAACAACCTATATCTTCAAAATTATCTTACAGGTTATTCTACTTTAGCGCTTACAACACAAAACAAGTGGTTCACAGCGGCTGGTGACGGAAAAGCCACTTTTGTACCAAGAGATGACAGTGCCAGACTTGCGGCAGCGCTGCTTCTTGGTAAGGGTGAGGATAACACCGCATATTTGTCCTGCGGTACGGAATCCATCTCTCCGCATGAGATCTGCATGATCGTCAGGGAAGTGACAGGAATTGATTTTATCTATACGCCGGTTGATCCGGAAGGAATGTACCAGTATTTTGACTCTCTGCATATTCCAAGAACAACAGATGGAGATTTTTCAAAATCACCGATTCCGTGGTGCTCCGACGATATGGTAACAAACGAATCATGCGTTAAGGAAGGAAAAATGAACGTTTCTTCCGACGATATATATAAAATCACGGGAAAGGCTCCTGCAACAGCCAGAGAGCTTGCGGAACAAAGCAGGGATTTTCTGGTTGGCTTTATGAAAAGATTCAGTTCTGCAAGGTAATTCAGAATCTCTTTTATTCTCAGTTCATGTTAATACCGCAGAAAATCTTACGGGGCAATATTGCCCCGTTTTTTTGCTTTCCAAAACCTTTTGACTTTGGATAAATCATAGACAAAGGTCCCTCTATGTGTTTTGTTGTTTTTATCTGAGGGCAAGAGTAAACTATAAATGTCACTACCGATAAATCATCCGGCTGAGTGTTTGAGTAAGAAATATCTGATCAAGCAGATATGATAAATTTCGGCACCAGCTCTAAAAAATAAAAGAAGGCAATAATTTGGATCAGAAAATCAATGGTACAAGAAAATGGATTATTTTAGCGATAACGTCGATCGGAACTTTTATGGGGACGCTGAACAGCACAATTGTCAATGTGGCATTGCCGGTGATGTCAAAGGAAATGAAGGTTTCGATCAATACCATTCAGTGGGTTATCTCGGCATATCTTCTTACGACCGTACTACTTCTTCTGATATTCGGAAAATTATCTGAATTTATTGGAAAAAAATATATTTTTGCTTTTGGCACCCTTTTATTTGCTATTGGTTCGGCACTCTGCGCCTTTTCACATACGCTGGATATGCTTACGGTTTCACGTATTATTCAGGCGATTGGCACATCAGGTATGTTTTCTATGTCAATGGGTATTGTATCCGGTGCTTTTCCTGCTTCCGAAAGAGGCCGGGCGCTCGGGATTGTAGGAGCCATGGTAGCTATTGGAACAATTGCCGGTTCAAGCCTTGGGGGAATTTTGGTCAGCATGTTTGGCTGGCCATCAATTTTTATGATTAATATACCCGTCGGAATTATCGGCTTTATTTTGTCTTTTATTTTTCTGCCGGAGTTTTCTCAACGAGAAAAAATCAAGTCCTTTGATATCCTCGGGACTGTTTCATTCAGCTTGTTTATCCTGATTTTGTTTTTGGCATTATTGTTTTATCAACAAGATATGCTGCCAGTTGTTTATCTGATCCCGGCAGTAATGATCGCGGCCATATTTTTACTGTTATTTATAAAAGTGGAAACACATGTGAAAAATCCGTTATTAAATCTTGAACTTTTCAAAGTAAAGGAATTTTCGTTTGGCTTGATTGCTGCCTATTTCTGCTTTATTATTCTGAATTCTACTATGCTCTTTCTTCCCTTTTATTTACAGGATATTCTGAAGCTTAGCACTCTCAATTCAGGGCTGATACTTTCGGTATATCCGATCAGTATGGGAATAGTTGCACCACTTAGCGGCTGGCTTTCCGACCGTATTGCATATCGTCCACTCACGATGGCAGGAATGGTTGTTACTGCAGCTGCAATGCTCCTTCTGGCAACTCTTAGTCAGGCATCTCCGATTTCGGAAGTGATCATCTTAATGTGTCTGCTTGGTATCGGTCTAGCTATTTTCCAATCGCCGAACAATGCCAGAGTTATGGGCAGTGTCTCGGAAAATCAGCTAGGTATCGCAAGCAGTACAAATGCTTTATTTCGTTATATCGGGCTATCTTCCGGCACAACGTTCTCTATGTTAATATTTTCCTTCTCATCGAATATCAATATTGGCAATCTCACCGGAAGCCTCCATGTAAATGCGTTTCTACATGGAATGAGCATGGTATACATATTTGATGCGGCATGTGCCCTGATTGCAATGGCGTTCAGTATGACAGGAGTAAAGAAAATAATAAAAACAGAATAAATGGGGGGATTTTATGATAACGGAATCATTCGATGACAAAACAACAGCTATTATCAATCCAGACAGTTGTTATGGGAAGCAGGATAAAATCTGTGACATTTGCATTGTTACTTTTTCAAATATTGTAGTTGAAAATATTTTGAAGGAGTTTAGCTGCACACAGATTGCCGCAATCGTATCGGCTAATGGTAACATTCCTGTTTTTAAGTTTACATATAAAGGCAAAGAAATTGCATTTTATATGACGATGATATCTTCAACCGGGGCAGGGACATGCATTGAAGAATCACATTGCCTGATAGGTGCTACAAAATATATTATGTTTGGTTCCTGCGGAACATTAGATCAAGCCATCACCGCTGGAAAATTGATTGTTCCTACGCATGCATACCGGGATGAAGGATTTTCTTACCATTATGCTGAAGCTGAGGATTATATTGAAATCAGAAATGCAGAAAAAACTGCTCGGATTTTTGAAGAGCTTGATCTGCCATATGTTATGGGAAAGATATGGACTACTGATGGGATTTATCGAGAAACGAGCGGCAACATGGAAAAGAGGAAATCGGAAGGCTGCATAGCTGTAGACATGGAATGTGCAGGTGTTCAGGCTGTGTGCAATTTCAGAAAACTGGAATTCTATCATTTTATGATTAGTGGAGACCTGCTTGATGCCCCTGAGTGGGACAGAAGGATACTGGGGAGTGACGAAGAAGTAAATTATCAGCTTAGCAACTTTTATATCGCAATCGAACTTGCGACAAGGATATAATAAACATAACATTACATCTTGTTTTGCCGGATTTATTTGATTAACGATACAGTGAAAGACCGACGATTTTGAATCGTGGGTCTTTTGTTTTGTCGGTATTTATGCCGGATCGCAGGTTTAAAGTGCTGCTTTTTTTAACTCCACTACCTGAACACAGCCTTTTTCAAACGAACTCGAAAGTACAAAGCCATACTCCGCAAATTGATTGGCTATTTCTTGTACCGTAAGAAACTGACCTGTTACATTAAACATGCGAAGCAAACTATTTATGATTTTTCTTATAATAAAAGGCAGGCGAGGATCAGCAATATACAAATAACCACTTGTTTTCAATATTCTTGCTGCCTCTCTTGCAAAACCACTCTTATTGGAAAAATGATGATATGCCATACATGCAGTTACTAAGTTAAATGTACTATTGTCAAATGGCGTTTTTTCACAAGCAGATTGCTGAATATTCATCTCCGGGCAATGCTCTTTTGCCACCTGGATCATGTTATATTCTACATCTATTCCATATCCATTTATTGCATAACGATCGGCTATCTTTCTTAATAGACATCCTGTTCCACACCCGACATCTAAAATGTTTTCCTTTAATTTCGGTTTGATTTGAGAGAGCAATGCATTGTAAAATTGTTGTGAAAACCTGCCTTCAAATCCAGTATCGTATTTCTGGGCACGTTTACTGAAACTGAATTTTTTTTGATTGTTATTCATTTACTCCTCCAAAAATATTTGGTACAATATATTCTTAAACGAACACATTGTTCTTTTATTATTGTATGTTGAATTTTCGAAAAAGCAAGAGACAACCTTAAGACTAAAGTTCCATAACGAACAAAAATCATAAATTGTACCGCATGGAGGTGTGAAAATGGATAGGTCTGACCGCAGGATAGAAAAGACAAAAACAGCAGTTTATCAAGCATTAAATGAATTGATGCAGAAAAAGAAGTATCCCAATATTACGATACAGGAAATTATTGATCGGGCAAATATTGGGCGTACGACTTTTTATTCTCATTTCACGGATAAAGACGATCTCCTAAGCAGCTATATTGAAACCATTTTTGAATCTTTCAATGGGAGTCTGGCAAAATCTACATTGTCAGGACATAACAATCATTTTATATGTGTAGCAGAACTATTTACCCACGTTCAGGAAAACTATTGTTTTATAAATGGTGTATTGATGTCAGAAAGCGGCGAACGACTGATGAACAAATTCAGAAATTACTGGGGTAAAAAGATAGAGCAGTATCTGTTGGGACAGTTGCCAAAAGAAAAGCAACCCAAAGTTCCGATAGATATGCTCACAAATTATGTGACAGGTACTTTGACAGAACTGATTCAATGGGGGATAAAATCCGGAGAAAAGTATACGCCGGAACAGATGGAAAAATATTTTGAGGCATTGATTTTTCCAACTATCCAGTTTTGGGCACAGGATTGACAATACCTAAACGTTCATAGTAATATGAAGCTAACTTCTGGTGAAGCTAACTTCATATTTAAAAGGTGGGAAACATGAGAACAAGGGTGAAGGAATTTCGGAACAAAGCTAATTTGACACAGCAGCAATTAGCGGACTTAGTCTATGTTTCTTCAAGAACTATCATTTCTATTGAGAAAGAACAATACAGCCCTTCCCTTATGCTGTCATATCGAATTGCGGAGGTATTCGCAACAACGGTGGAAGATTTATGCTGTTTAAAAGAAAATAAAGAATTGGAGGATAAGCAACATGAAGATTTATTATAAGAAAAAGTTTATCTTTGGAGTGATATACTTTCTCTTAGGCTTATGCTTATTGACTTTTGGATTCTTGAAGGGATTTGACGTAAAACAGGTTATTTTAAGCATCTTAATGCCTCTCATAGGCATTAGCGAGATGTATCTCAGCACAAACCGGGAGGCGGTAAAGCAGGAAAAAGTTGAAGAAAGAGATGAACGCAATCAACTCATCAAGCTTACATCGACAGACAAAGCCTTCCGGATTACACGAGAAATCTGTTTTATAGCAATGCTGATTTTTTTAGTACTTGGAGCTAAACTTGAACAGGTTTTACTTATGGGGATTGGTCTGGGTCTTGCATTTTCATTTTCTCTTTTGATATTTTCAAATCTTTTTACGACAATTTATTACGAAAATCATATATAGAGTATGGGCATACAACTGGTGACCAAATTCAGGGCTATTATCTCGGAAAGCCAATGCCACTGCATGATTTTCAGAAAAGTTTTAAAACTGTGGAAGATAATCTTTATTTTCATGAATAATATCATGAAGCAGTTTGATCGCAACATTGGAAGAGTGTATAAGCGGATGTATGGTCAGTGCCTGAAGCGCAGCATCATAATCACCGTTTACGCCGGCTTCAATCGTCAGCTGCTCATAAGCCTTAACAACCTGCAGCAAACCCCTTATTTTCAAAGGTACAAAGCCTACATTGAGTGGATGAGCCCCCTGTCCGTCGATGATGCAGTTTCTTTCAATAACGGCATTGTCAGGAAGGTCTTTAATAGTTCCGTTGTTCAGAACGTTTACTGTCTGCATGTCACCCTTGCTGTTATAAATGGAATTGATGAGCGAACAGGCGGCGTCAGAGTAGTGTGCTCCACCTCTTTCGGCTAATTCTTTTGGCTTTATGTCCAGATCCGGATCTTTGTAAAGCTCAAAAAGACTTTTTTCGAGTTTTTTAACGACTTCCCCTCTGGTGCCTACTGTTTCTGCGTCTTTTTTACATTCTTCCAGCATTTCGTCCGTAAGATAATAATACTTAAGGTAATCAACAGGAAACATATTCAAAGATTTAAAAAAGATGGGGTCCACATTAATATCAGGAATATTTTTTAACTTTGCATCGGAGCCATGAGCCATTTTTTCAACCAGCTCTGCGCTGACATCTTTGCCGTTTACAAAGACTTTTCTTCCCCAGAGAAGATGATTGATACCGATAAAGTCTACAAATACCCGTTCATTGGGAACATGATACATCTCGGCAAACTTACTGACCATCCCGATTGGAACATTGCATAAGCCAATCGCTTTAATATCGGTATGATTGAGTACAGTTTCCGTAATAATACCGGAGGGATTTGTGAAATTGATCAGCCAGGCATTGGGGCAAAGTTCTTTCATGTCCTTACAGATGTCGAGAATAACCGGAATGGTTCGTAATGCATTGGCAAATCCGCCTGCACCTGTTGTTTCCTGACCAATCACGTTATACCTGAGGGGAATGGATTCATCCCGAATGCGGGCGTCCATGAGACCCACTCTGAACTGTGTGGTGACAAAATCGGCACCATCCAGAGCTTCCCGTCTGTTTAGCGTGGTGTGAATGGTAATGCCAACACCGCTTTTCTTTACCATTCTTTTTGCCATTGCTCCGACTATTTCAAGCTTTTCTTTTCCTTCCTCAATGTCCACAAGGTAAATATCCTTGACGGGTAACTCGGCGTATCTCTTGATAAAACCTTCTATTAACTCTGGGGTATAACTGGATCCCCCACCGATTGTTGCAATTTTTAAATTATTTTTTGACATAATTCTCCTCATTTCTGCGCTGCTTTTTTCACATAACAAGTTTGTGCACGCAGCACAGACACAAACTTGCTGAGTGTAAGATTGTAAAATCTTTCACTCTTGTCAGCTCCTTATAAGTTGTTATGATGTAAATCGGTACACATATGTACCAAACAAGTGCCGTTTAAAAAATGGCATGATTTGTTATTTACATGTATCTCGAATGATGAGTTCCGGCTCAAATACAGTAACTTTAGGCATCATTTTTGGATTGCTGATTGCTTCAATCAAGAGGTTCACGCTTTCGGCACCCATTTTATAAAGCGGCTGTCTCAGTGTTGTGAGTTTTGGATACACGATATCATAATCTTTTGGTAAATCATCGTCAAAACCTATGATTGCAATATCCTCCGGTGTTTTTAATCCATTTTCATACATCGCCTTAATTGCCCCAAAGGCTGTTCTGTCAGCTCCGAAAAAGATTGCGTCGGGAAGGTCGCCGCCTGATATTATTTTGTGCATCTGCTCATATCCTGATTCTTCCAGGAAATCAGCATTGATGATATTGGAAGAGCTGATTGGCATGGAGTAATCATGCATGGCATTGACAAATCCATTAAAACGGTCAAGTGAAACCTTGTAATTCATATCTCCGGAGAAATGGCTGATCTTTTTATATCCTGCTTTGATTAGATGTACTGTGGCCTCATAAGCTCCTTTGTAGTTGTCTACCAGTACATTGTTAATCGGAGTATCAGGTACACAGCCCTCAATCAGAACAAAGCAGGAGTTTGAAGAAGCAGTATTATTGATAACACTTTGATCTCTTAAATAACTTCCATAGGCGATCACCCCATCTGTTCTGCCCTGTGAGAAAAAATCAATATATTTAGATTTGATATCTGCATTACCGCGTCCACTGCAAAAAATTACATTGTAGCCCAGTTTTTCGGCTGTATCCTGCAGTCCATTAATCAGATCAAAAAAATAGGAATCGCACAAACTGTCCATTACGACACCAATTGTTTGCGTTTTCTGTGTTACAAGGGAACGGGCGAGGGCGTTTGGTCTGTAATTCAGATCGTCTATCACATTTTGAATTACTTTTCTTTTTTCAGGGCTTACGCCTGATTTATTGTTAAGCACTCTTGATACGAGTGTTTTGGACACATGTGCCCTTTCGGCGATCTCTGATATTGTAACCATATCTACCTCCGGATATCATTCTAAACATAAAGTGTAAACCGATAAACTAAATTCACTATAACATTATTAGATGAAATGTCAACTTATTTTATGATTATTTAAGAAATTTCACGAGATAATCGCACAATAACTTTGACACTTCAACATTATTATGCTATAAATATATTTATAAAATGTAAATCGGTAAACATGATTACACAATAGTATATCAAAAATAAAGAAGGACGTAGCGTTTTTCTTAATCTTTTTATGGAGCCAATATGCATAGATAGGAGGAATATAGGTGAGATATGTTTTAGGAATAGATCAGGGCGGCACAAAAACCGCAGTAGTGATCATAGACAGAACGGGTAATATTCTGGGTTTTGGCAAAAGTAAAGGAGCATATCATATTTCCGACGGAATTGATTACGCGATGGCTTCTGTTTTAGAGGCAGCCAACCTGGCACTGGAGGAATCCGGAGCAACGTGGGATGAAATTGATGCAGTCTCTGCGGGTATGACCGGAATGGACTGGCCGGAGGATTATAAATTGCTGAAGTCGTCACTGATTAAAACGTTAGGGATAAAAAATGCGCAGGTATGTAACGATTCCATCGTGGCAATGTACAGTGGAACAGTCAAAAAGTACGGCGCGGTGCTATGTGCCGGCACAGGCTTAAATGTGGCGGTGAAAAGCCCGGACGGCGATGAGTTTGTTCTGGGATTTTACATTGATGATAAAGATC
>Ga0302210_10001399_pt1 | contig 10194 bp, 7 predicted proteins | sample II_Fen_E3_2_FD_198793 | JGI IMG/M metagenome (GOLD analysis project Ga0302210, IMG submission 198793) | Peat permafrost microbial communities from Stordalen Mire near Abisko, Sweden - II_Fen_E3_2 | ecosystem: Environmental > Terrestrial > Soil > Wetlands > Permafrost | place: Sweden: Abisko... | reverse complement strand
AATAAATTATTACCATCCGAAATTGTTTCAGGGAGTATACCCAGAAATGCTTTGGTTGGGTTTTTCTTAAAAAAATACTTCTGAAGATTAGCCCCCCGTGACAACCCCCAACCAAGAAAAAACAATAGCACGTAGCAAATCAAAAAGCTGGTCGGGGTATGAGGATCAGGCAAGTCGACAGTTGACCATAAAGAAATAGCATAGAAATAAGGATAAAACACCAGACACCCCCACCCCAGTTTAAAACCTACTCTCTCGGCAAATAAATCATACGTATACAAATGTACTTCTTCAAAAGTCAGATAATCAATCAAAAAATAGGTCAACAAAATGGTTGTCAGGAATATCCCGGTTGATGATTGATGCTGGTAAAGCAGATAATGATGTGCAGTAAAGCTCAGGGCATTCAGTTCCAGCATAATGGCACCAACCAGATACAGCCACATTTTAGCATCAATTCGTCCATCCATGAATTGAAGATTTTCTTTTCTCCCTAAATAAAAATCTTTCCAAAATGATTTTTTAACCGAAGGGTAAGGTATAACTACTGCCAGACTGAAAAACATCCCAAACGCAAAGGCACCTCCCAATTCATACCAACGGTACCGGTAGAGCCAATCGTAAGAAATCATATTAAAATAACCTAAAACAAACCAGCTAAAAACGGCAGCAAAGAATACAAGAATTCCGTTGAGCCTGTATTTCATTTTTTCCGAGGTTTCGGGATTTGAAATATATCCATGTACCCACCGACCCGGCAAAAATCCGTTTAACAGAAATAATGCCACATAGAGCAAACCAGGGACAAAAAAAGCAACTGTCCTTTCCATAGCCGTATAATTGAATAGTATAACTGAATATATTTCATTGCCATGACATTAAATACAAGATATTTAATAATATGACACATAAAACATCCGTAAAAAATATTGAATCCGGAAAAAATAGAATTAAAGAATCAGAATATATCCTCTTTAAAAATACCGGATAAAAAAAAATATCCAATTTATCATAAAGAAAGACTTCAAGCACAATTCCGGAATCAGTCATTCCGTATTTCGGATCCTTTAAGTATGATGACCTCCTTTACTCATAACTTAAATGATTTATATGCCTCAAGTGTTCATTTAAATGTAATAAAATTTATCAGAGAGAATGCTATATGTAATGATTGAACTATTTTAACTCAATAGTTGTCAATTTAATTCAACTAATCTTTCATTTTTAATCTTTCGCAAGTGACTTTGAAGAGGTTACTTATATTGTTATTCAGGGAATTGCAATGTGTAATATCGACCTAATTAACTACAAACAGGTGTTTTACAAGTACTTTTCTTTATTTATTAATCGTTCCTAAATCAGAAAGAGCATGTAGTTCATAACTTTTAAAAGAAATAAATTGATAGAATTTTCTATTATTTAAAAAATTCAGTACATTTGCTAAATAATTGCCCATCCCAAATCCTATAAAAAACGAATAATATGAAATTCATTGTTTCAAGCACCGAACTTTTGAGCCATCTTTCAGCCATAAGCCGTGTCATAAACAACAAGAACTCACTGCCCATATTAGATAATTTTTTACTTCAACTAGAAGGAAAAACACTTACTATGACCGCTTCCGACATTGAGACTACATTGATTACTTCAATGGAAGTTGAAACATCAGAAGGCGACGGAAAGGTAGCAGTTGCTTCGCGATTATTACTCGATACTTTACGTGAGTTTTCTGAACAGCCACTTTCGTTTACCATAAACGATTCAAATTTGGCTATGATCATTACTTCGGCTAACGGATCCTATAATTTTATCGGTCAAAATGGGGATGAATATCCACGGTTACCACAACTGAACGAAGATGCACAAACATTATCTTTGCCGGTACCGACACTTTCAGCGGGTATTTCTAAAACATTATTCTGTACTGCCGACGATGAATTGCGTCCGGTAATGAATGGTGTGTATTTTGATATAACTTCCGAAAGTCTGACGTTGGTGGCAACTGATGCTCATAAATTAGTGCGCTACAAAACAACCTATACAACAGCATCGTTACAAGGGGAAGAATTGGCCAATTTTATTCTGCCAAAGAAACCGGCTACCATGCTAAAAAACATCCTTCCAAAAGAAAGCGGAGAAGTTGAAGTTAGTTTCGACAATAAAAACGCTCACTTTAAGCTTGCAAATTACACCATGATTTGCCGTCAGGTTGAAGGTCGTTTTCCAAATTACAATGGGGTAATTCCAAAATCAAATCCATATAAAATAATTATCGACCGTGTAACATTGCTGAATGCATTGAAACGGGTTTCTGTTTTTGCTAACCAGGCCAGCAATTTGGTCAAATTAGCTTTCTCTGCTAATCAAATACATATCTCGGCTCAGGATATCGATTTTTCCATTTCAGCTGAAGAAACGATTAGTTGTCAGTTCGAAGGTGATCCTATTAAAATTGGATTTAAATCTTCGTTCCTGATTGAGATTTTGGGCAACATCAATGCTACTGATATTGTTTTTGAATTATCAGATGCATCAAGGGCCGGTTTAATCTTGCCTTTTGAGAACGAACCAAACGAAGAAATCCTTATGTTGTTAATGCCAATGCTACTTAACGATTAATATTATACAGGTCGAAAACACAAAAGGTCTAAGGTCGCAAGTCTTTAGACCTTTTATTTTTAAGAAAATACATAATTGTACATATCCCTGAATCAATTGCACAGGCATTTGAACTCAAACTTTTGAACTTAGTCAATAAAAAAATAATGAAACTTCAACTTAAAAATCCAATAGTCTTTTTTGACCTTGAAACTACAGGCACGAATATAGTTTCTGATAGAATTGTAGAAATCTCGTATCATAAAGTTTCACCAAATGGACGTGAAGAGACTAAAACAATTCGGATTAATCCGGAAATGCCTATTCCTCCGGGTTCCACTGAAATTCACGGAATTACCGATGCTGATGTAGCCGATTGTCCCACCTTTAAAACTGTTGCTAAAGAAATCGTAAAGGATATCGAAGGTTGCGATTTAGCGGGCTACAATTCCAACAGGTTTGACATTCCCTTACTGGCCGAAGAACTGCTTCGTGCCGATGTAGATATCGATTTAATGAAACGTAAATTTGTTGATGTTCAGGTTGTTTTTCACAAAATGGAGCAACGTACCCTGGGGGCAGCCTACAAGTTTTATTGTAATAAAGACCTGGTAGGTGCACATGGCGCCGAAGCAGACACACTGGCTACCTATGAAGTTCTGCAGGCACAATTGGACCGGTATCCCGAACTTAAAAACGATATTGAGTTCCTTTCTAAATTCACGACTCAAAACAACAACGTTGATTTTGCCGGACGACTTATATTCAATGATAAAGGGGAGGAAGTTATCAATTTTGGTAAGTATAAAGGCCAAAAAGTGATTGATGTATTGAAAAACGATATGGGATATTATGGTTGGATGATGAACAGTGATTTCTCACTTCATACAAAAAAAGTATTGACCAATATAAAGTTGCGTAATTTCAATAAGTAATTATCGACAACCTGAATTTAAAAACGGGTGTTAGCAAATTGCTATCACCCGTTTCTGATGTTATAGAATCATGATTATGCTACGAAGAAAATTATTTGATTCGCTTGATTTCTCTTCGTTAAAACCTGATTTTATTTGAGATTTAAAAATGGATATTGATTTATTTGAGAATAAATAACAACATTTTCATTGTATTCATTAAAAATCCGTTCCATTTTACGTTATTATTTCTTTTGGCACGGTCATTGTTGCATTACTTTTTGCTTTATAAGTTATTCGTAAACTATGAAATTTTTCAAATTTGTTTCTATCGTCTTATTTCTTTTGACAATGATTTTACCGATCTATAGTCAGGAGAATTCAGTCGTACCCAAACGAACTCCGGAACAGGAAGCTGCAAAGCAGACCGAGAAACTTCAGCAGGAACTAAATCTGAATCAGGCTCAGACAAACCACATATACGAAATTAACTTACGATATGCCCGTGAACGCCAGATATCCAACAAACGGAGTGAAGCTTTGGAACGAATGAGAAACAAAAATGCTGAAATCAAGCAGGTATTAAGCCCGGATCAAAACGACCGGTTAAATTCCAAACGATACGAACGTACTTATATTGAAACAAACACATTAAAACGGAATCTGCCTGATAATACAGCCACTTTCAGAACTAATTCCAACTATCGTACCAACCAATCAAAAAGAGCTCCAAATTCAAAAGAAATCCGCACCAGGAACAATTTACGTCCTGTAAATCCAGATTATCATCCGGGAACACAACCTGATCAAAATAAAAGACGAAGTTCGACAAATACTCTTCCATCAAATCAGTATCAACAGAACCCTTATGCACCCAGAACTTCTTCGGGTAATTCACCGAACCCTACCAGACGTAATGAATCAGTCACGGCTCCCCGTAATAATTCTTCGAATGCCCGGCCAACACGACCTGCTTATACTCCTGTAAAACCAAACAGAAAGTAACAGATGTCAAACCAATATTTTAGTTTCAAACAGTTTACAGTTTATCAGGATCAATGTGCAATGAAAGTTGGGATTGATGGTGTTTTACTGGGAGTCTGGTCCGGTATTGAAAATACTACCCGAATTTTAGACATCGGTACAGGTACAGGTTTGATTGCTTTAATGCTTGCTCAGCGGTCCAATTCAATTATCGATTCAATTGATATTCATCCAAATGCATTTGCGCAGGCTTCTGAGAATATAAGATTATCGCCTTGGGCAGACCGGGTGAAAGTGCAGGAAATCTCTTTGCAGGACTTTGCTGTTAAAGCGATTCATCGTTACGACTTAATTGTATCCAATCCGCCCTATTTCATCAATTCTTTAAAAGCACCTACTGAAGACAGAACGACAGCAAGACATACCGACTCATTAACACATGAAGAATTAATTATAAATTCTATATCACTTCTTAAACCACTGGGTAGAATTTGTATTATACTTCCAGTTACAGAAGCAATTAAATGTAAGAAATTTGCTTTAAACAATGGATTATATTGCAGAAGGGAAGTGAGAGTTATCCCAAAACCAAATACAGAAGTCAAACGGATATTGATGGAGTTTGGATTACAGGATTGTCAAAATGAAGTCACAGAATTAGTCATTGAATCAGATATAAGACATCAATATTCTGATGAATTCAGCTCATTGGCAAAAGATTTTTATCTCAAACTATAATTTCTTCAACCAACAAAAAAAACAACCGCAGAATAGATAGAACATCTACTCTCCGGTGTATTTATATAGAAGCTTACTCAACTTTATAATAAGGCTTCAACTTTGTTTGAAAGTACCGTTTTTTGAGTTGCACCTATCTGTTTGTCAACAAGCAGACCGTCTTTGAAAAATAATATAGTTGGGATATTACGAATTCCGTATGTTTCAGGAGTTTCTGTATTATCATCAACATTCATTTTCCCAATATGAACTCTGCCTTCATATTCCTTTGCTAACTCTTCTACCAGGGGACCTACCATCCGGCACGGACCGCACCATTCTGCCCAAAAATCAATTACTACCGGTTTTCCACTGTTAATAATTTCTTTGATGTTTTCATCAGTGAACTCTGCTGTCATATTATTTAGTTTTTAAAATGTATTTGTTATATTAATTGTAAAACAGTTACCTGTTCAAATAGTTCTAGTCAAAAAATGAATATAATTATTTATAAAATCTATCATTCAGGATGATAGCATTCAACCGAGGATTGAACTCAGATATTGAATCATAATTTAGGGTGATTTTATTTAAACCAATAATTCCCGTCTTTTATTGTACCTGAAAATCAAGTATTCCTTTATTTTGTGCATGTTTAAGAGAACGATACACTCTTTTATTGATTTCAATCCTGTGTTGACGGGCAAACATCATTACTTTATTAGGTGAATTTTCATCAACAAACTGAATATATAGATTTACATTCCCTTTGTTTTTTACCACCAACTCGCTAAGTTCATCAGCAAATTCATCAGTCATTTGTTGAGTTGGAATTGTAAGGGTCAGCGTATTGATTAGCTTATCTTTTATATCCGAGAATACTTCAATTTTCTGTATTTTGAGTTCCAGCTCTTTAGGAATATTCGGATCTGAGACTTCTACTTTCTTATATTTATAGTCTGCTCCTCTTTCCTGTACTACTACGTTTAGAAACAAATACAAATCCTTTATCATGTATTTACCATATTCGATATAGTTCTTTCCAAACAAAGGGAATTCAAATGCTCCGACATAATCTTCGAGGGTAAATATGCCATAAGGATTCCCTGCTTTTGAAGTTCCATGTCTGAAATTGGTAACCATTCCACCTATTTTTAAAGCTTTACCCTGTAAAGAAATCAAATCCTTTAAATCGACGGTTGTTGTGTTGCAAATATGATTTATCTCGAATTCAAATTCATCCAAGGGATGTGCTGAAAGATACATTCCAATCAGATCACGCTCTTTATTTAGCCGTTCAAGAGGCGACCATTCCATTGCATAGGGGATTTCCGGTTTTGTAATTTCCACGGCATCAGAACCTCCAAATAAGGAATTCCGAATCATTGCAACATCAGTCTGGTATTTATTCCCATATCTTAGTATGGATTCGAGCACCAATTCCCCTTTACTGTTTTCAATAAACAGTTGTTCTCTTTTAATATCCGGGAAACTATCAAATGCACCCGAAAGCGCCAGACTTTCTATTGCTCGTTTATTACAGGCATTCAGGTTCACACGTTCCATCATATCGAACATGCCTTTATATTTTCCATTTAGTTTCCGTTCATTGACTATCGCTTCAACAGCACCTTCGCCAACACCTTTTACACCGCCAAGACCAAACCGTATATTACCTTCAGAATTTACAGTGAAGGTCAGGTCACTTTCGTTGACATCAGGACCCATTACCTGCATTCCAAGATTCTTACACTCGTCCATGAATTTACCGACTTCAGTAATATCATCCTTGTTGCGCGTTAAGTTGGCAGCCATGAATTCTGCCGGGTAATTTGCTTTTAAATAGGCTGTCTGGTACGCAATCCAAGAATAACAGGTAGCATGAGATTTATTAAATGCATATTTGGCAAATTCTGACCAGTCACTCCATATCTGTTCCAACTTTTCAATTGGACCATACCCGTTCTTCTGGCAACCATCCATGAATTTCACTTTCAGATGCTCCATCTTATCGACAAGCTTTTTCCCCATCGCTTTACGCAATTCATCAGACTGCCCACGGGTAAACCCTGCCAGGTCGCGACTAAGAAGCATGACCTGTTCCTGATATACCGTTATTCCATAGGTATCATGTAACCTTTTTTCCATTACAGGGAACGGATACTCTATTGTTTCGCGTCCGTGTTTGCGGTTAATGAATTGTGGAATATATTGCATTGGACCGGGTCGGTACAGTGCATTCATGGCAATCAGATCTTCAAATTGGGTCGGTTTCAGGTTAATAAGATGTTTCTGCATTCCTGCCGATTCAAACTGAAATGTTCCAACAGTCATCCCCTTGCTAAATAATTCATAAGTTTTTTGATCATCGATGGGGATAGTATCAATATCCAGATCAAAACCTTTTGATTTTTTTATATTTGATAAAGCCTCTTTTATAATCGAAAGAGTTTTGAGGCCAAGAAAGTCCATCTTGATCAATCCGATTTCTTCAATGACCGACCCTTCATATTGAGTAACCAACATTTCCTCGTTGGTTTCCTTATCAATGGCTGTACTTAATGGCACCAGATAAGTCAAATCAGCAGCGCCGATAATAACACCACAGGCATGAACACCGGTTTGCCTTACAGTCCCTTCAAGCATTTCTGCATACTTGAGTGTGCTCGAAAGGTTCTGATCCGAAGAGTTTCGGGCAGCCAGCATTTCAGGAACATATTTTAAGCAATTGGCGATGGTAACTTTGGGAGATTTACCATCCGATCCTTCCGGGAATTTATCAGGGATAAGTTTAGTCAACCGGTCGGCTTCAGCAAGTGGTAAGCGTTGAACACGTGCAACATCCTTTATTGACGATTTTGTTGCCATTGTGCCATATGTTATGATATGAGCAACTCTTTCCTTCCCGTATTTTTCGGTTACCCAACGCAGTACTTGTCCACGACCATCATCATCGAAGTCGATATCTATATCGGGCATAGAGATACGGTCGGGATTCAGGAACCGCTCAAACAGCAAATCATATTTCAGGGGATCAATGTCGGTAATACGAAGACAATAGGCAACCACCGATCCGGCAGCCGAACCACGACCAGGACCAACAGAAACTTTCATTTCACGGGCAGCATTGATAAAATCCTGCACAATAAGAAAGTATCCGGGGAAACCCATTGTTTTCATTACATGTAATTCAAACTCGATGCGTTCCATTATTTCGGGATCGATGTTTTCCCCATAACGTTGTTTTGCCCCTTCGAGGGTTAATTCACCCAGATAATCCGCTTCGAGTTTTACACGCACTGCTTTTTCGTATCCACCTAACCGTTCAAATCCATCACCAAATTCTTCGCGTAACATCGATTCATTGTATTTGCTTCGATATTGTTCTTCAGTGGCAAAACTTTCGGGGATAGGGAATATCGGCATCATGGCATTCGAATCAATGTCATAAAATTCAACCTTATCGGCTATTTCCAGTGTGTTTTCAATGGCCTCGGGGATATCTGCAAAAATCACTCCCATTTGATCGGGAGTCTTTAGCCATTCTTGTTTGGTATAACGCATACGGTTAGGATCATCTAAATCCTTTCCGGTACTGAGACATATTAATCGTTCGTGCGCTTCACCATGCTCCTCTTCCACAAAGTGAACATCGTTACTGGCTATAATTTTAGTATTTGTTTTACGAGCCAGCTTTATGAGTTCGGCATTCTGGACATGTTGCTTTTCGTAAGTTGAATAATCGGCATTGGGTTTATCTGTTTTGTGTCGTTGCAATTCAATATAATAATCATCACCGAACACCCTTTTATACCACATAATGGATTTTTCAGCACCTTCCAGGTCGCCCTTTTCAATTTTCTTATGAATTTCACCACCCAGGCAGGCGGATGAGACTATAAGCCCCTCACTGTATTTTTCGAGTAATTCGTGGTCGATACGAGGGCGATAATACATTCCATCAATCCATGATGTTGATACAAGTTTACATAAGTTCCGATATCCGATTTTGTTTTTAGCCAGTAAAATCAGATGGTACCCACTACGGTCTTCCGACCCATCTTTCGAATGTAGACCCCGGTGAGCGACATAAGCTTCGCAACCAAAAATAGGTTTGAATATCTTTTGTTGGTTTTCTTCAATTAGTTTCTCCAAGCCTGGCTTATCAACATCCGAAGCAGTAGAAAGTTGTTTCTTAAGGGATGATATTTTATCTTTTACTTTGCCGTTTTTCTTTTTTGTATAATTAAAAAAATCCTTAATTCCATACATGTTCCCATGATCGGTCAGGGCCAATGAATGCATTCCACTTTTGGATGCTTTGTCCACTAAACCGGAAATAGTGGACATGCCATCAAGGACCGAATAATGAGAGTGAACGTGAAGATGAACAAAAGAATCCATGACAAGTGTTTGGTTATAGGTTGATTACATTTTCTCTAGTGAAAGTGTATTTTGGTTGCTAAAGATACTGCAAATTTTGAAAGGAGTAGAAAGATTTCAGATGAAGTTATACACAATTTTCAATTAACATAAATAAAATCCCGAAGAAGTTGTGAAAAAGAAGCTTGCATTTAAAGAAGGTTTGATAATCGTTGCCACAGCAGTCTTTAATTTCACTCTCATTGTCAATTTTTGCGGTGTATATTGAAATTCTGAATGAAGAAGTATTAATCTGTTTGTAAATTTCAGTGCTATTTCAATCAATTTTTGAGTACAATCATTAATATCAAATCAAAATGAACCCATTTGAAATCCTGTCCTGATATTGCAGGATGTATGATGTCTAGACATTCCAGACTGAACACACTAACTCCATTATATAAAAAAACACTGGAAAAGACAACCTTTCAGGTGTCAATTCCAGTGTCATATTTATATTTATAGATTTATTTCAATGTCTCTGCTTAAAACAGAAGAAAGATAATAAAAGAGTAAAATAATTTAATTGTTTTATTCCATTTTATAAATAACCGCATTG
>Ga0302210_10001396_pt1 | contig 10197 bp, 8 predicted proteins | sample II_Fen_E3_2_FD_198793 | JGI IMG/M metagenome (GOLD analysis project Ga0302210, IMG submission 198793) | Peat permafrost microbial communities from Stordalen Mire near Abisko, Sweden - II_Fen_E3_2 | ecosystem: Environmental > Terrestrial > Soil > Wetlands > Permafrost | place: Sweden: Abisko... | reverse complement strand
GAATCCTGATAGTACGCTGTTCTTTTATAAACACTTCATTATATACATTTTTAGTACATAATTCTATTAAATTCAACAATTTGTATGAAATCAAACTTTATTTTTAAAAGTCTAATTATGTTTACTTCATTATTAACCTGTTTACAGGTCAATGCACAGGACTGGCCAAACCTGGGTCGCTTTCAGAAAGAAAATGCAGCACTACCAGTGCCTTCTCAAGGTGAAAACCGTGTAGTATTTATGGGAAATTCCATCACGCAGGGCTGGATAGAGAAACGGGCTGATTTTTTCAAAATAAATCCTTATATTAATCGGGGCATCAGTGGACAGACCACCCCGCAAATGCTGATCCGCTTCCGTCAGGATGTCATCGCCCTGCAACCAAAGGTGGTGGTTATCCTTGCCGGGACCAATGATATTGCCGGGAATACCGGGCCTTCCACACTCGAAATGATAGAAGACAACCTGGCATCCATGGCAGAGCTGGCTCAGGCCCATGGAATCAGGGTGGTGCTTTCGTCGGTTCTTCCTGTTATAGATTATCCATGGAAAAAAGGATTGGAACCTGCCGAAAAGATTGTCACCCTGAATGCATGGATGCAATCATATTGTGAGGAAAAGGGCTTTATCTACCTCGATTATTTCACCTCGATGGCCAACGAACAACATGGTATGAAAACCGAATTAACCTACGATGGAGTTCATGCCAATGTGGCCGGATACAAAGTGATGGAACCCTTGGTGGAAGCAGCTATCCAAAAAGCATTAAAAAGTAAACCCCACAAATAACCGCTTGGTTTTATATTTTTTGTGAGGACTTCACTCGGGGTGAAGCCCTCACTTTTGTTTTTGTACTGATTTCGAATACAAATCCTTTCCTGTTACTTTCGAAGTCGTCCTTAAATCCTGAACAGGTTGATCCCACAATCAGGAAGAATTACGTTGAGAATCCAATTACTGCATATTACAAAACCCAGAACACGGGACACAGAAAGCGAAACTGTATGGACGGAGGGAGTATTCATGCAGTTTGGATTCGATCTACTACTGGTGGACAGATGGTTTTTTTGTCTTAAAAAAACCCAAACGAATCATAGAATAATGAGACATGGAATTTTTCCTGTTAAAAACAAATCCAACACACTATCAGTAAGCAACACCAACCGCTGCCGGCTGCTCCGACTCCAGCCTGCCGCAATAGAAGATCATCAGACAATTGAATCTAAAACGCCCGTTTATTTCTTAGTTTTTTTTGACGAATCATCCTATTGCCAATTGATTATCTTTTTGTACCTTTGCACCCTATATTTTTTTAATCAACATAATGTCTAACCTACTATTTATTAGTAAAAAAAACAATTTTCAGAAATGGAAGAAAACCAGAACATCCCGGAAGAAGTGATTCCAACCGTGGAAAAAACAGTTGTAGAAGAAACACCGGCAGTTGAAGAAACTGTTATTGTAGAGGCTCCTGTTGTAATTGAAGCAGAAATCGTAGCACCAGTGGTTGTAGAAACACCGGAAGTTATCGAAGCTGTTATCGCAGAAGAAATACCAGCAGTGGAAGCTGTTGTTGAAGAAACACCGGCAGAAGAAGAAATCGTTATCGAAGAAGCTCCAGCCGTTAAAGTAAGAGTACCTGTTGTACCTCCGGTACCATCAGGAGATTTTGACTGGGATGCCTACGAACATGGCGTTACTATGTCTGCTGAATCAAAATCTGATTTAGAAAAAATCTACGACGGAACCTTGAATGCTATCAAGGATAAAGAAGTTGTAGAAGGAACTGTAATTTTGATAAACAAACGTGAGGTAGTTGTCAATGTAGGCTACAAATCGGATGGCGTAGTGCCAATGAGCGAATTCCGCTACAATCCTGATTTGGCAGTTGGTGACAAAGTTGAAGTGTATATCGAAAGCCAGGAAGACAAAAAAGGTCAATTAATCCTTTCCCACAAACAAGCCCGCGCAACCCGTTCATGGGATCGTGTAAATGCAGCCCTTGAAACACAGGAAATTGTAAAGGGTTTTGTAAAATGCCGTACCAAGGGTGGTATGATCGTCGATGTATTCGGAATCGAAGCATTCCTTCCGGGATCACAAATCGATGTAAAACCTATCCGCGACTACGATGTATTCGTCAACAAAACTATGGAATTCAAGGTTATTAAAATCAACCACGAATTCAAAAATGTTGTCGTTTCTCACAAAGCACTTATTGAAGCTGAACTGGAACTTCAAAAGAAAGAAATTATCGGTAAACTTCAAAAAGGTCAGGTTCTTGAAGGTACAGTTAAAAACATCACTTCGTATGGTGTATTTATCGACCTTGGCGGCGTAGACGGTTTGATTCACATCACCGACTTATCATGGGGTCGTGTATCTCACCCAGAAGAAATCGTATCATTGGATCAAAAACTTAACGTGGTTATCCTTGATTTCGATGACGAAAAGAAACGTATTGCACTTGGCTTGAAACAACTTTCTGCACATCCTTGGGATGCATTGGACACCACCCTTAAAGTTGGTGACAAAGTAAAAGGCAAAGTAGTTGTCATGGCTGATTATGGTGCATTTGTTGAAATCGCACCGGGCGTTGAAGGTTTGATCCACGTTTCAGAAATGAGCTGGTCACAACACTTACGTTCTGCACAGGACTTCCTGAAAGTAGGTGACGAAGTAGAAACAATTATCTTAACCCTTGATCGTGAAGAACGTAAAATGTCTCTTGGCATCAAACAATTGAAATCAGATCCTTGGGAAGATATCGAATCACGGTATGCTGTTGGAAGCAAACACACTGCTAAAGTTCGTAACTTTACCAACTTTGGTGTATTTGTTGAAATCGAAGAAGGCGTAGATGGTTTGATCCACATTTCAGATCTGTCATGGACTAAGAAAGTAAAACACCCATCTGAATTTACTCAAATAGGTGCAGAAATTGATGTACAGGTTCTTGAAATCGACAAAGCTAATCGTCGCTTAAGCCTTGGACACAAACAATTGGAAGAAAATCCTTGGGATGTTTTAGAGACTATGTTTACTGTCGACAGTATCCACGAAGGAACTATTGTTGAAATGCTGGACAAAGGTTCTGTAATTTCCTTACCTTACGGTGTTGAAGGATTTGCAACTCCAAAACATTTAGTAAAAGAAGACGGTTCACAAGCTCATGTTGATGAAAAATTGCCATTCAAAGTAATTGAATTCAACAAAGATGCTAAACGTATCATTCTTTCTCACAGCCGCATTCATGAAGATGCAAAACGTGCTGAAAAGGGCGAACCAACAATAGCATCTACTACTGTTGAAGCACCTACTAAAAAAGCTGCACCAAAACGTGCAAAGAAAGAAGAAGCTCCAGTTTCTACAACTCCGGCTGCAGAAAAAACAACTTTGGGAGATATTCAATCTTTATCCGATTTGAAAGACAAAATGGATCTTGCAGCTGAAAAAGCGGCTAAAAAAGAAAAGAAAGCTAAAGCTACTGAGACAGTCGTTGCTGAAAAAGTTGTTGAAACACCTGCTATCGAAGCTGTTGTTGAAAAAACTGCCATTGAAGCTCCTGCTGAAGTACCAGCTATCGATGCTCCTGCAGAAGTACCTGCTATTGAAGCACCAGCTGAAGTACCTGAAATCCCTGCCGAAACACCAGCTGAACAAGCTGCTGATGAAGCTGCTGATAAGTTAGCGAAAGCATAATTCAAGCTTAATACTGAGAAAAATGGCTGTTCGAAATATCGGACAGCCATTTTTTATGCTATACAGTCTGTATTACTTTCTAAGGGTATCTTTCCTATTTCTTTATATGCGCTTTAAAATGCAGTTTCAACTCAAACCAAAAGGCAACAGAGCAAACATTTTCGCCAGAGACTATTTCAGGCTGTATTAGAGCCTGAAATCAAGAGAACGTGTAAATGCACAGCATCTCTTATTTGGTCGCTTAGAGAGCGTAATGAAACAGAAAGAAAGCAATTTATAACGACAGGAACAACAAGTCCTTTTTTAATAAGAAGTCATGAATATATTTCGTTTCAGTGAAGGTCGAGCCTCGCCATTATAGGTCACTCTCAAAAGCAAAAAAAAAGGCTATCCATCGCGGATAGCCTTTTTTAATTATTTTGATTACGATATTTTTTCTATTTCTTCTTGTAGGTCAATTTCAATTCCCTTTTTGTCGTAAAATTTGTATTGTAAAAAGCCAAGTTTCTGTTCGGCTATCACTTTACATCCATTTCCGAATTTTCTTTTCCATTGCCACTTCATAGACAATATGCCTTTAGAGATATAGGCATCCACATAGGGGTGCACATGAAGTGTAAATTCTTTTACTTTTAATTTATTAACCAGATAATCTATTTTACTTTCCAATTGGTCTGTAAACAGGATAGATGGTTTAGTGCGTCCTTTACCATAGCAGGTTGGGCAAGTTTCTTCGATATCTATATGAATCTCGGGCCTTACTCGCTGCCTGGTCATTTGTAACAATCCGAATTTACTTAAAGGCAGAATATTATGTTTGGCTCTATCATTGGCCATATTTTCACGCATTCTGTCGTATAGCTTTTGACGATTATCTGTCTCGTGCATATCAATAAAATCGACTACGATAATACCGCCCATATCGCGTAAGCGAAGTTGACGGGCTATTTCATCTGCCGCTGCCAGATTCACATCCAGTGCATTGTCTTCTTGTCCGTTCCCTGCTTTTGAGCGATTTCCGCTATTTACGTCCACAACATGCAGGGCCTCGGTATGTTCAATAATCAGATAAGCACCATTCTTAAACGATACAGTTTTTCCAAATCCTGATTTGATTTGTTTGGTAATTCCGAAACTGTCGTAAATAGGAATTTCATCCTGATACAATTTCACAATGTCTTTTCTATCGGGTGCGATGAGTTCTACGTAATCACGCACCTCAGTGAACACCGCCACATCGTTTATATGGATATGCTTAAAACTTGGGCTGAATAAATCTCTAATTATTCCGACCGTACGACCTAATTCTTCTAAGATCAGCGAAACTCCTTTAGCTTGTTGTGTTTTGATAATCGCTTCTTCCCAGCGTTTTACCAGAATCTTCAACTCATTATCGAGCTCAGCAACCTTTTTATCTTCTGCAACTGTACGTACAATAACTCCAAAACCTTTAGGTTTGATGCTTTGAATCAGTTGCTTTAGACGTTGTCTTTCTTCCTCGGTTTTAATTTTTTGGGATACCGATACTTTATCGGCAAACGGTATTAAAACTAAAAACCTTCCGGCAATTGATACTTCAGCAGTCAATCGGGGACCTTTTGTTGAGATTGGTTCTTTAGTAACCTGTACCAAGATTTCCATCCCTGTTTTCAAAATGTCGTTAATTGAACCGTTTTTCTCTAATTCCGGTTGAAGTTTTGTCTTTTGAATTGCAGGCGTCTTTTTACGGTCGCTTAACGCCTGCGTTGTAAATTGAGTAAAAGTGTTGAAATTGGAACCTAAATCAAGATAATGTAGAAAAGCGTCTTTCTCGTAACCAACATCCACAAATGCTGCATTTAAACCGGGCATAATTTTCTTTACCCTGCCAAAATAGATATTCCCCACGGCGAACTGCTCTTCGCGTCCTTCCTGGTTGAGTTCTACAAGGCGTTTGTCTTCGAGCAGCGCAATAGATATTTCAGATGTTTTTACATCAACTACTAATTCGCTATTCACTTTTTTTATTTTGATGGGGTTGAGTTTATAAACAAAAAACAAACTTAAAGCCTAAATTGTTGCTTATAAGTTTGTTTTCTTGGACTTTAAGACTTAAAAGGCCACTAGACTTATTTTTTCTTATGTCTATTCTTTCTTAGTCTCTTTTTTCTTTTGTGAGTTGACATTTTATGTCCTTTTCTTTTTTTACCGCTTGGCATCTTAATTAAATTAGTTGTATGAAAAAAATTATTTTACTACGCTCACGAAAGTTTTAGCAGGTTTGAACGAAGGTATGTTGTGAGCTGGGATAATGATAGTAGTATTCTTAGAGATATTGCGGGCTGTTTTTTCAGCTCTTTGTTTGATAACATAGCTACCAAAACCTCTTAAATATACATTTTCATTTTTTGAGAGTGAATCTTTTACAGTTTCCATAAAAGCTTCAACAGTAGTTAATACAGTTACTTTATCAATTCCTGTATTCTTAGCAATTTCGTTTACGATGTCTGCCTTAGTCATTTCAGTAATATTTTATATGTTAGTTAATAAATGATATTTTCTTTTTTTGTTCAAACGGACTGCAAATATATTGCTTTTATTCTGATTAAAAAACAATTGCGCTCCTTTTTTTTTCAATAAAGTCGATTTTTTTATTTTTTTGTCCCTTTATCAAGCAATAGTTTCTCCATTTCCGGAATACTTAAATTTTTTCCTACAATTTTCCCACTTTTATCAATTAATACCGTACTGGGAATTGAATTCACAGCATAAGCCCTTGAACCAGCACATTTCCAACCTTTCAAATCGGATACTAGCTTCCAAGTCATTTTATGTGTAGCAACAGTAGTTGTCCACGCTTCTTTGGAATCATCCAGCGACACACCCAGAATCTCTAGTTCAGTGCCTTTATGTTTTGCATAAAATGACTGTAATTCGGGTAAGAATTGCATACAGGGGCCGCACCAGGATGCCCAGAAATCAACCAGTACAAAATCGGTTTTTCCCACTAGATCAGAGAGAGCAATTGTGCCCCCATGAATTCCGGGTAATTTAATATCAATAAACGGACTTCCCACAGCCAGCTTCTTTTCAACCTCCATATCAGCAATTATTTCCTGAATCCTCTTTATTCTTTTAGTTTCGATGTTCATCAAATTCACAATAGCTTCTTTTTCCTGGACACTAAATTCATAAAAGGTATTCATAAAAACATGAGTCCCTACCAGTGTATTTACTTGTTCGGTGACAAACTTCTTATCAATACTGATTTCTTCCTGATTAAATTTTTCAATTTCTGTTGATAAGGTCAGTTTTTGTTCTGGGGTCTTTACCTTGCCGATATGCGATTTATAAAAAGCCGAAGTTTTTTTATTGAATGAATTTTTTTCATCCTGATAAGCCTGGAACAAATCGTTTTGTTTCGTACCTTTTATTACCATAAACCCGCTGGTGTCAATTGCTGCAGTAATATTTCCATTTTCAAGCACAAAAGCCTGACGAACTTTATTCTGTGAAGGGTATTCATAGGTAAGATATCCAATTTTAGCAGTATCAATGACTCCTTTAAAGGCAAATTTTCCCTTTTCTATCAAGGTACTGTCTATCGTAATCCACTCCCGGTTTATCCGTTGTTTCAAAAAAATGGTTTTACCATTCAGTTTTTTATTCTCAACTGAACCCGTAATTTCAAATGTAGAATTCTTACAAGAGTATGCACAAAGTATTAGGAATAGGAATAATACAGTTTTTTTCATAATTTATTAATGTTTAAATGAATGTGTTGTTGATGGTAAAGTCCAAGACCCTACCTTTGCCTGCAAAGATGCAAATAATTATCACATTGCACAATACCATACATAAGGTAAACTATTTAACTTGCAAACTAAATGAATTCGACCGACTCTTTAAAATACATTTCTAAAAAAATTATTGACTGGTATGATAACAATAAGCGCGACTTACCCTGGCGTGATATAACAGACCCCTATAAAATCTGGATTTCAGAAATCATCCTACAACAAACCAGGGTAAATCAGGGCCTGGGTTATTACTTACGCTTTATTGAACGCTTTCCAACAGTGGATATACTCGCTGAAGGAGATGAGGACAGCGTTCTAAAACATTGGCAGGGTCTGGGATATTATACGCGAGCCCGGAATCTGCATAAAGCTGCCCGGCAGATCATGACCGATTTCGAAGGTATATTCCCAACTCAACACAGTAATATCATTAAACTGGCAGGAATAGGTGAATATACTGCTGCAGCCATATGTTCTTTTGCTTTTGAGCAGCCGTACGCAGTTGTCGATGGAAATGTTTACCGTGTTTTATCAAGGCTGTTTGAGATACAAACCCCTATTGACAGCGGCACCGGCAAGAAAGAATTTGCTTTACTGGCCCAGGAGCTGCTTTCAAAATCTCATCCTGGAATACATAACCAGGCATTAATGGAATTTGGAGCTTTACAATGTGTTCCGGTTTCACCAGATTGTAAAGCATGTCCTTTAAAATCGGTCTGCCTTGCTTTTGAAAATAATTTAACATCGTTGCTCCCGGTAAAATCTCCAAAAAAGAAATCAACGAACCGGTTTTTCAACTATCTTTTTATCAGGTATCAGGAGAATACCTACTTGCAAAAACGCATCGAAAAAGATGTATGGCAGAACTTATTCGAATTCCCGTTGATTGAATCTGATCGCTTGCTTAACACCGGAGAATTAGTAGGCGATAATACCTTCAAAACAATACTTGGAGATGCCGGTGAAGTAGAAATACATAAAATATCAAACCCGATGAAACATATTCTGAGTCATCGGGTTATATATGCGCAATTCTTTTCTGTAACTGTTTCTATCGGGAATCAACTGAAATCCCGGTTTATTCAGGTACCCTTAAAAGAAATTGATCATTATGCTGTATCGAGGTTAATGGAATTATTCCTTGAAAGCCAGGGAGTAGAGTCATTTATTTCTGAAAAAAAATTTTAAGGACTATTTTTTCAAGGGCATCGTATTCCTGATATCCAAGTTCTGTCTTATAGCTGGTTTTATTTCCGATAAAAACTATTGTTGGCATCGCCTGAACATTAAATCGTTGAGCTAATATCGGGTCTTTATCTACATCGATTTTATAAACTATGAGTTTCCCTTTGTATTTATCCTGAATAGCCTGAAGATGGGGAGCAAGCATTTTGCAGGGACGGCACCATGTTGCATGAAAATCAAGTATGATGGGTACGTTTCCTATGCGTTTAAAAGTTTTATCCTTATCAAAATTCCAGACTTTTTGCTTGAAGCTTTGCAGGTTTAATTCTATTATTTCAACTTTGGATGTGTTTTGTGCCATGGCAGTGACACTTACCAGCAAGCATAACATGATAATTTGAAGCGTTCTTTTCATTTCTATTTTTTTTGATTGAGTACAATTTAACTTCATAACGATATAATCCTCCAATTGATTTATATCAGCGTATGATTTAACATTATTTTCGGAATGAATCCTCCAAACTATACATTCATTTCAAGAAACCGACAGTTTGGTATGGGACTTTACTTTTGAAGGCTTTTAATTCTATCTATTTTCGAAATAGCTTTCTTAATTTCTTTCTGAAGTCCCACCACGTCTTTTTTTACGATCCAGAAATGATAGGTTTCTAAGATTGCTTTTTTATCTGAATCGGCCAGATAGTAAATATAATTCTTTTTACCATGCAGAATTACCTTTATCTGCTTGGTGGTATATTGGGCAACAAACGAAGCAACATCTTTACCTGCATCATTTTTAAAAGTAACAACTTCCCAACGCATGCCACCATCGGTAAAACTATGATAATTCGGATCGGAAGTATCGATGGTATCGGTGTGGGCAAACAATTCGTTGGAAGCAACTTCAACAGTTGTATGTTCCAGTTTTCCACCACAATAATTGCTAATCAGGAATAGATCCGCATTTTCACTCACATAAGCTTTTAAATAAATACGGTTTGTATTGCTTTCTACCTGTTGGGTTTTATAGATATAATTTCCCGTTTCCTGATAGATTTTATCCTTTTCAAACCTGAAATTCTTTTGAATGGAATCAGCCTCATGTTGCTTCTTTGGCAAAATACTATCACAATAAGCTAGCGTCCTGGAACTTTCACGGCGGACAATGGTATCTTCAAGAGCAGCTGCAATCCGGCGTTTATTTACCAACCTGGGAAACAACAAATGAATGCTGTCAATTTGAATTTTAGCGGCATTCAATGAATTATTACTGATGAGCTGTTCGATATTCTTAAGTCGTATATCAGCCAGTCTTTCTTGCTTTTCTCTTGAATTACAAGATATTAACAAAGCGAAAGCCAATAAGACAAAAAAGACTCCTCTTATGTTTTTCATTTTTTATTTCGTATTAAACACATTCTATACTCGCCTTCAAAATCGGTTTTATGTTTTGTTAGTTAAAACGTTAAACCTATATAACCGGAGATCCTTCGAAAATGACTTGTTGAGATTCTATTTTTCTGCAAATTTA
>Ga0302210_10001393_pt1 | contig 10212 bp, 12 predicted proteins | sample II_Fen_E3_2_FD_198793 | JGI IMG/M metagenome (GOLD analysis project Ga0302210, IMG submission 198793) | Peat permafrost microbial communities from Stordalen Mire near Abisko, Sweden - II_Fen_E3_2 | ecosystem: Environmental > Terrestrial > Soil > Wetlands > Permafrost | place: Sweden: Abisko... | reverse complement strand
ATCCGCATAAGCGTTTAAACACATTCTCCGATAAAAAAATAGACTCCTACCATTTAGAAAAATGGTAGGAGTCATCATTGTTCACCGAACAAATTTATGGCGAACTCCATCGCCTATAAGAGATTGAATTGATTATATCAAGAATCCGCATAGCCGTCAACGGTACAGCGGATTTTATTACCTTGCTGAAAAATGGGGGAAGCAGCCTTTTAGATAGAATGTTGCTATTCACTACTTTTATTCTACAATAAGAGATCTTCTTTTTAATGCACACTATACCTTATAGGAGTAGTTTTTCGTTTCCTCAATACTGCATATCTTCCAGCTCTTTATTGCCTGTTTCTGGTAACAATTTTTTGACCAAGAAATATGACAAGATGCAACACACACCGTAAAACAGGTAGGTCGGAGCCAGTCCTACATATTCTAGCATAGGTGGGAAAGTCCAGGTCACTATGATATTGCCAATCCAGTTCGCACAAGTTGCGATGCCTACACCTGTTGTACGAATCCTGTTCGGGAAAATCTCACCCAACACGACCCACAGTGCCGGGCCCCAGGTACAGCAGAAGAATATATAAAATACATGCGCACTAATCAGGGCAGCCCAAGCCAAATGCTGTTCCAACACAAGACCGCTGGCAGTCTGCTGCGCATTCATGAAAATGAAACCCGTGAGGCACAATGAAGTTGCCATACCAACAGAACCAATCAGCAGCAGTCTTCTCCGTCCAACCTTGTCGATAACAAACATGCCGACAATCGTCATCAGCACGCCAATCGTTGTCGTGCCGATTGGCACAACAAAGGACAATGACTGTGAGAAGCCCACGGCACTCCACAAAGAAGAAGCATAATACAGGATAATATTGATCCCGGTAAATTGTTGGATGAATGCGATACCGATGGCAATCCAGACAATCGGCAGGAAGATCGTTTTCTTCGACAGTACATTCTTGATGGAAACAACATCTTCGAGATTGCCCAATGTCTGCTTGATGCTCTCAATTTTCGCATTAGGCTCCTTTTCACCGACATATTTCACAAAAACCGCCCGTGCCTCTGCATCTCGCCCCTTGCTCACCAAATAACGCGGTGACTCGGGCAGGCGCAGCGCCATGATGCCATAGAGAATCGCCGGGAAAATTTCAACTAGCAACATCCATCGCCATGAAAGCAGCCCGCCCCACAGCACAGCATTCGGTGAACCACCGATTCCAGCCAAAATATAGTTAGAAACAAAAGACATGAAGAGACCGATGGCAATAGCAAGCTGCTGCAGGCTTCCCAGTCGGCCACGCAGATGGGTCGGCGATACTTCAGCGATATAGGCAGGTGCAATAACTGCCGCGATACCTACGCCAAGTCCACCAACAAAACGCCATGCGGCGAAGCTCCACAGACCATCAGACAACGCCGACCCCAAGGCCGATAGAGAAAACATCACTGCCGCGATAAGCATGACACGAACCCGACCAAACTGCATGGCTGCAACACCTGCATACCACGCACCGACAGCCGCACCAAACAATAGGGACGCCACAGCAAACCCCAGCTCAACCGAACTCAAACCAAAACCAAACTGTGCACTCTTAATCGAGTCCACCGTTCCGCTGATCACGGCTGTATCGAAGCCAAATAAGAACCCTCCCAGCGCCGCTATGATGGAAATATAGGTAACCGCCTTCAGATTCGATGTATTTTCTGACATGATTTCAACCCCTTTTCTGCTTGCTCAGCCAGTTAAAAAGATTTTCACCATTTTTCTCTGGCAAATTTTCATACATATAAAAGAAAACACAGTGTTGATTGACCTTTTCCCCCTGCACAACGACCTCTGGATAATACGTCACCCTGACATCCGCCTGCGCTTTTTTCTTCAGGTATCCATAGATAGACTCCGTATTATGGACAGGCACCGTATCATCCGCTTTGCAATGCAGGAACCATATCGGAATATCTTCTATTGCATCCAGTATCTTACACTCGGGTATCTGCGCCGAGCAGGACAAAATTGCGCCAGCGAACAAGTCTGGAGACTCAGCCATCAACCTGAGACCTTGCCAGCTGCCCATTGAGGCACCCACAACATAGATACGTGACCGGTCAATGTCTTTGTGTTCGTCCAACAGCTGTACAATCAATGCATGGAGGTCCGCCGTGTAATCTCTGTCCCCATGCAGCACAATGCCATCTACTGCAAATTTTCTCAGCCAATATGTCGGACATTGCGGTGCCACGATATACACACCACAAAACAAGTACTGCGTATCTTTGTTCAGATATGTCACCGCGCCCTTATCCGCCATGATATTCGATCCATTATGCCCACCTTCGCCGGCACCGTGCAACCAGATGATTAGTGGATGTTTCTTCGCCTTAATCTGCGGCGTATAGAGGCTATAACTCATATCTTTGAACGATTCCTGTACGAACTCATCTATGCCTACACGCTCCGGCACACACAGCGCATACACCGTCCCCGCAGTAATCTCGGTCTGATCCTGAGCAAAAATGCTGCCATTTTGCTGCAACTTATATTTCATATGGCAGACACTTTGCGTGAACTCTTCTGGCACAAATCGCAGGACTTTCTTTGACAGATAACCCTGCTCCAGACACAATTTCAAATATACTGTGCAAGTATCAATCATTTCCAGCCCTATAATAGGAATCTGCTGCCAGAGGTTATCCGTATTTTCACTGCAAATGCAAAAACAGAAGCTGCCCAACGACAACGAAGCCTCATCGACAACTTTTCCGAAAGATACCCTGACACCCGAGACTTGCGCGCCCATCGTCTGGACCTCAATGATAGGTTGAAACATATACTGTTCCATAACGCCACCCCAATATTATATATTTTTTGCTATCATCAAAAAGTTTCAATTTGTATATCACCTTCCAACCGACTATAATAAGAATACTATATCTTATCGCAATATTCTAACAATATCATCGCCAATTATTGTAAAAATCGTATCTGAAGGCAAATTATGAAACGCAATCTGAAAATCCTGGAAAACTCTTTTGAGATCATCCAATACTACATGCCGCATACCGATTTTGTTCTACAAGAGAACAAACTGTCCTATTTTGAGAACATGCAAGCCATTTGCCATTGGCATGATGATATCGAACTCATCCGCATCACACGGGGGCAGATGAACTTCTACGTCAATGGCAGCACCTACCTAATGAAAGAGAACACTGGTCTGATTGTAAACTCCAAGCAATTTCATTATGGCTACTCTGAGCAAGGCGGTGACTGTGATTTTCTCTGCATTCTCATCCACCCCACCCTGTTTAATCCCAGCAGCGATATCTACAAATACTTCGTAAAGCCCATTATCGATAACAACAAAATTGAAGCGCTCTATCTCCGCGCGAATCATCCGACTGAAAACAACATTCTATCCCGTCTCGATGATCTGGTGTCTTCGTATCACGATGAAGCCAACACTGTAAGTAAAGAGCTTTTCTGTACTTCTATTATTTATGATTTGTGGAGCACATACTATCGCATCATACAGAGCCAGTTTGACCTAAGCGAGATCACAATCAACAACGATCTCATCATCCAGAAGAAAATGACCTCGTTCATCTATCAAAACTATATGCACCAACTAACGCTTAATGATATCGCGGTCTCCGGCAATGTTTGTCGCAGTAAATGCTGCAAGCTCTTCAAGCACTTCGTGAAACAGTCCCCCATCGACTTCCTCAATTTCTACCGCCTCGAAATGAGCAAAAATCTGTTGAAGAAGACTCCCTTGAGCATCACACAAATTGCCATGAATTGCGGTTTTAACCATCTAAGCTACTTTTCCAAGATGTTCTGGCAGAAAAACAACTGCTCACCAAAAGAATATCGAAAAAGAGACAGTCAAAACAAATACCCTACCACGACGGACACCTGTATAAAGAAACCCAACTCAATCTAGAGGAAGGGTACAAGATGTAATATCCATCCCATATCTACAGCAGGTCTGTCAGATCTTCTCAGATAAGAACTCTTACTTTCACTCCATCAATATGCTACATTTACACCACCCACTTCAAATAGTTTAAGTCTTGGCGCACCAAAAAGACGGATAAGCATTATGCCTATCCGTCTTAAATGTCTTCAATCTAGCCTTTTTCTTTCATTCTACAATACGTGTTTTTACCAAGCTAGCAATTATTTGTTTATCTTCCCGGTTGGGGAGAAGAATCACCAGTGGGATAAAAATGCGCATATTCAGCTCGAATACGGTTATTATCCTTCCATTTTTTTAATCGTTTCATTGATTGAAATACAGGAAGCATATCTATTTTTCCACATATATTCATTGTAATACTTGTAGCTTTGTTCAGAAGTCATAAAATCATTATGAAACGTTGAATTTGCATAAGTTGGTACGATTATTTTAAATCCATATTCAAATCCACACTTCACGGCTGCATCAATACAATAATCGGTTTGGAGACCTACGATTATTACTTCCTTTTCATTTTTCCTCTTTAAATATTCCAATAAGCCTGTATCTCGAAAAGCGCTGTTAACTGACTTATCAAATATTTTTTCTTTAGGAAATGGTTTGAATTCTTCATAGATTTCAAATGCATCTGTTCCTTTTGTCAGTTCACAGCTTTCACCATCATCATGACGTACATAGATTACTTCAATCTTATTTTTCCGGGCTTCACCGAGTAGCTTTTTTATATTGAAAACAAATAACTCAAACTTATACAGTTTCTCATTTACGATCAACTTTTGTGTATCAATTACCAGTAATACCATTTTATTCCTCTATTCTTCATTTACTCATGCATAATCTAATACACGCTTCCGTATCCGTCACATCTGCAAACATTTCAGCCATTGCCCCCATAAAAACCTTATGAACAATATCGGCTGTAATCACTTCATTATAAAATGTAATAGGTTGCGCTGCACATGCATCATGAATTAATGTAACTTTAATCCCATAGTTCTGACATGCCCTTACCGTTGTATCAATGCACATATTGGACATCATTCCTACAATAACAACATTGTCTATTTTTTGTTGTCTTAAATTTTTTAATAAACTTGTTTCTAAAAAAGAATTTGGATATTTCTTTTCAATCACCAATTCATCTTTTAATGGTACAACTTTTTCGTTAATACAATTAAGATACTTATCTTGCTCACTCAAGTGAAAATGATGTTTGACATGAATTATCGTTTCCCCGGTGTCTCTCCATGCAGCTAAAATTGTTTTTGCATTATTTACAGCGACCTTGGCATTAGGTAAGTAAAACTTTCCTTCATAAAAATAAATGTTTTGAATATCAATGATAAGTAATGCAGCATTTTCCATATCTATCGCTACCTCCTAGTAGATTTTTCTTTATTATAGCGATAGAATTCCTGCATGTAAATTACCCACTTTTTTGTAAGTATGCTTATATAAGACCTTTACACTTAAGTATATCAGCCATTCCATTTTCTTTCATATAATCAATTCCTATGTCCTGCATAATCAGAACCGCATCTAACATTTTCTTTCCCCGCTCAGACATTAGTGAATATTCTACCCTTAACGGATAGCCTTCATATTCTGCACGCTTTACAATGCCATATTCTGTTAATTCCTTTAATTGCTCAATTAACATTTTCTGATTAATACCCTGTATTTGACGTTCCAGATTAGCTAATGTTACATCTCCATTTCTAAGCTGAAATATTATAATTGGCTTCCATTTCCCCTTTACTATGTCATGTACAATTTCTAACGGACATGTATACTCATTGCGTATTTTCATATTATCAATGCTCCATTTCGATTCCTATATCTATATCTATGCTTATATAAAATACTCAAATCTAATAGAAGTATCCCCTACTAGCTTTCTTTTATACTTGTCATCTAGATATCACATAGTTTTTAAAATCTATTTTAAAAAACCGCTTCAGAAATGATAGTCGCTATTTTTTCGGCAGCTTGTTTTGCCGTAATAGCACTGACATCAATTTTGATCGTATCCATTTTTTCGTATAAAGAAATTCGTGGGATGCTTCGTTCCAGCACATCCGCATGCCTTTTTTGATCCAAAATATCTTTACCAATTCGCTTAGTCAGTGCTTCTTTCGATACTAGCAATGAAAATTTATATACAGCAATATCCGTTAAAGCTAATCGGCTTAAAATATCATCCATAATCGACTCCTGGTGCATAACCCAACAAAAAATTATGTTTTCAAATTCGGAACAGACCAAAAAGTTGTTCAGACTAAAACAAATATTTTTCAAAACCAGCTCTTTTGTTTCTGCGGTGACCGTAAAAGGTTTCATGTTCCAGCACCAGTCACCATCTAAAAAAACACTTGGCTGTACGATATTCAAAAGCTCATTACACGTTGCTGTCTTTCCTGCTCCCATCGTTCCATTTACCATGATCAACCGTTTCATTTTCCCGCCTCTTTCATTCATCTATAATTTTATCTATTTTGTTTCAATATCTTTTCTCATATATATTATACGAAAACTCCTTAAGTCAAAAAATTTCCCCAATATACTTTAGCTACATTTATTTTAAAATATATATTTCATTTCATAAAGTACAAATCCTTTTATTAGTCATTCTAAATTAGTTGAATTAAATATTTTTAATTTATTTTAAAGTTATTGGTATTAGGCAAGCAAGACATATGGTATCAAAACATTTCAACAACTCATAAAAATACTAACCCACTTTTATATTTGACAAGTTATATATAACTATGCTAATATAATTGAAATAATTCAAAATCATTACGGAGGTCATTTATGTCATTAAGCCATACATTATTAGGTTTACTATCTTATAAGCCAATGACAGGTTATGAAATAAAGCAACTATTCGACTGTTCCATCCAACATTTCTGGAATGCTCATATAAGTCAAATATATCGTGAACTTACACGCATGGATGAAAAAGGATGGATTGTGCATCATACACAAGAACAAACGAGTAAACCGGACAAGAAAATTTATTCTATTACCGATACCGGCTCAGCAGAATTTATGAAGTGGCTGCAGGATTTTCCTGCCGATTTTGAAAAAGTGGAACGTAATGAGTTTTTAGTACGAATTTTTTTTGCATCACGAATTGATAAAGCCGCTTTGACCTATGAGCTGAAGCGTTATATACGAAAAGCGCAAGAGCAGCTGGACAAATACAAAAACATTGGCACAGAAATTCAAACCGAATCTGAAAATGGTGAAAAAGATGCTTTTTTTTGGCGTATGACATTACGGCGCGGTATCCTTTCAACCGAGGCCGCAATAAAATGGGCCGAAGAATGTTTACAATTAATAGAAGAGGAGCGATAACAGTATGAAAATCACAGCAATCAACGGCAGTCCGAAAGGTAAGGCCAGCAACACAAATGTAATGGTTTCTTCATTTTTAAAGGGAGCAAAAGCAGCTGGAGCAGAAACGGTGAATATCTTCTTATCGGAAAAAGATATTCACCATTGTCGGGGCTGTTTTTCCTGTTGGGTCAATCATCCGGGACAGTGCGTAATTAAAGATGATATGTCCAAGGTATTAGCACTTTGTGCCAATAGTGATATTTTGATTTTAGCTACTCCTTTGTATTTTGATAATATTTCAGGTATGTTAAAAGACTTCATGGATCGGCTCATCGTGAATGGTGATCCGCATTTCCAAAAAGATAGCAATGGTGAATGTCGCCATACACATCTTTTTAAACAAAAAACACCAAAACTCATTTTGATGTCAAACTGCGGATTCTCTGAAAGATCTCATTTTCAAGTAATTTCACACTGGATTCAAAGAGCTGCCTTGAATATGCATACGGAAGTAATCGGCGAAATATATGCACCGCAGGGAGAACTCTTAAAGATTAGCAGTGGAGAATTATCTACTATTATCCAGCAATATGTACACCAATTAGAAATAGCTGGCAAAGAAATCGTAACCGATATGAAAATTTCTGCAGATACAGCAAAGCAATTAGAGCAGAATTTCATTCCCGATGAAATTTATGTCCAGCAGGCAAATCAATATTTCGATAATATGTTAGCCAAACGGCCAATACTATGAGTATTGGCAAACAGTTCGCTTAGGCAATGCGCATAGGAATATGACCATTCCTATGTTTTCGCCGAATGCAAGTTAAAAAGGCAGCCTTCTATGTACTTTGTCGTCTTAACATACCACATTTATTATCTGGCAAATATGCGAAATTATATTTATGATACAGAACATCCGCTGGTTTATTTGCAATAAGGCATACATAACTATCTTCAAAGGTATTTTCTTTCAAATATGTATCAATGGCTTGCATAATCTTATTGGCCAAACCCCGGCGCCAGTACTTTTCATCTACCATAATATCACTGACCACATACGTGATTCCGGCATCACCGACAATTCTGCCAAAAGCAATCAATTGCTCTTGATCATAAATTGATACAGTAAATAAAGAGTTTTCAATTGCTTTTTGGCTTCTGACCAAGTCTTTATCCCCCATACCAGAACGCATTCGTAAGTCAATATAATCTTCCGCTTTTGGTTTTTCATAAATCAAATCCATGAATCATCACCTCTTATTGTCATTTCAATATTTCCTATACAGTGTTTTTTAACATTGCTTATCGACTTAAAAAAAGTCCCCCATGAGAAGCTACAAATATAATATGATACTAACATATCCATTTCATATACACCAGACGTTTATTGACAGAATTCTTTAAGGCAGGTATAGTGAGGGCGTAGATATATTTTTTGAGGAGGTTTTCTTTTATTATGGCAGAAAAAAAAGCCCTGCATTGGGCAATTTTAGGAACAGGCGTTGTAGCAAATGAAATGGCCCAGGCCTTGACGAATGCCGGTAAAGAAATTTATGCCGTAGGCAATCGTACATATGACAAAGCCGTGGATTTTGCACAGAAATATCACATCAAAAAAGTTTATCAAGATTTTCACGAAATGTTTACGGATGAGGCTGTTGATGTTATTTACTTAACAACACCGCATAATACGCATATTGATTTTATGCGCGAAGCGATCAAACATGGCAAGCATTTGCTCTGTGAGAAATCAATTACATTGAACAGTCGTGAATTAAATGAAGCGGTCATAGCCGCAAAAGAAAAAAATCTTGTTCTTGGCGAAGCCATGACAATTTATCATATGCCGATCTATAAAAAATTAAGAGAATATATGGCTTCGGAAAAACTTGGTAAAGTAAATCTTATTCAATTGAATTTTGGCAGTTATAAAGCCTATGACATGAACAATCGTTTCTTTAATATGTCATTAGCTGGTGGTGCTTTGCTTGATATTGGGGTCTATGCTTTTTCACTGGCACGGAGTTTTCTTGATTCAAAACCAAATGAAATTTTATCGAAAGTGCAGTATGCAGCAAGTGGCGCTGATGAAAAATCTGGGTTTGTTATGACAAATAAAGAAGGGCAACTGGTTGTCGCATCTTTATCACTGCATTCCAAACAGCCTAAACGCGCTGTTATTTCTTGCGAACACGGCTATATTGAAATCATGGAATATCCTCGCGCTGAAGAAGCTGTCATTATCAATGCAGAAACTGGCGAACGAACTGTTTTACGTGTTGGTGAACAGAAAAAAGCTTTGCAGTATGAAATGGAAGATATGGAAGCGGCTATCGCAGGTGACATTGCGCTTATGCGTTTATCGGATACGATTGATGTTATGGCCATGATGTCAGAAATCCGCACCGAATGGAACATGTATTATCCTTCCGAAACACCTGGAGAAATTTTATAAATTACAGGTAATCTTAGTTTCACGATAAAAAATTTTTCTGCAAAACAAGCAAAACCGCTTACAAAAACGGTTTTGCTTGTTTTTTATTTAAGCCAGTTCCCGACGTACATACTAGATAACTCACCGCAAATCTTGCCTCAATTATGAATGAACTTGCTTCAAGTTACGCTTATTGCATACCTACTCACAACCATTACTCTTCCAGCATAATTTTGATAATTTCCGTATCGGTCTTTTTCATCCCCTTACATGCAACCCGGCCAACAGCAGCAATCGTTTCTTCGATATTATTTTTTAAAATACCATCGCCTGGTTGGTAACTTCTTCCACTCATGGCTAATACATGTGCCATATATGCGGCATCTAAAGAAGAAACAATTTTGGCTGCACAAGATGGTTTAGCTCCATCGCAGATAATGCCGGACACATTGG
>Ga0302210_10001387_pt1 | contig 10254 bp, 9 predicted proteins | sample II_Fen_E3_2_FD_198793 | JGI IMG/M metagenome (GOLD analysis project Ga0302210, IMG submission 198793) | Peat permafrost microbial communities from Stordalen Mire near Abisko, Sweden - II_Fen_E3_2 | ecosystem: Environmental > Terrestrial > Soil > Wetlands > Permafrost | place: Sweden: Abisko... | reverse complement strand
ACCAGAGCTTTGCCGCCGATTTCCTTCAGATTCCACCTCACGATGGACACCCTTATCTTAAGCTAACGGTTGGCACTATCAACCCCCGTATCGGACTTTCACCGACGAGTAAACGCCCATGCCGGGCACACCAAAAAAAGACAACCTGTCACATTGACAAATTGCCTTAAAATATTTCTTATAAAGTTTAATTTACAAAGAATATTTTTTGTGTTGTTAAAGCTTCATCTATAAATAGGTATAGATGATTGTAATAAAATAATGATTAAACTTATTAAAAATTCCAAAGGTTGTACACTTATTTTATTCAGTTTTAGTTTTATATGGACAAATTTCTATGTGTACTCCATGTTTCCTATACCTATCTAATAAGTCTTTATCTATTTTTTCATCTGTTAAAACCAAATCAAGATTCGATGACGCTGAAAAACTTGTTGTAGATATATTTTCAAATTTTAATGAATCCAACATTACTACAACGCGTTTACAATGTTTAAGCATTGCCTTTTTTAGTTCCACTTCATAAACATTAAAATCCGTAAGTCCTTCATTTAATGTAAATCCATTTGCTGAAATAAATCCACAATCAGCATTAATATGATTTAATATATCAGCACCGAGCAAGCCTTCAATCGATCCAGAATTTTTTGTTACAATTCCACCTATAAAAATAACCGTGATATTAGGCATTTCCTTTAATGCCAGCATAGTATAAATACCATTTGTAATAACGGTAAGTTTATTAAAACGATCTAATTTCCTTGCTAAAACAAGTGCCGTCGAACTCGCATCCAATAAAATACATTGATTATCTTGAATATACTGAAGAGCATATTCACTGATAGCTTGTTTTTCTTCACCATTTTTACTTTCACGTGTCTTAAAACTAAACGTATTAGATACGACCGAATTAGCCATTGGAATATCGTCTCGAGGCATTAACAATGTCGCTCCACCATGCGTTTTACAAATCAACTTATCGTTTTCTAATTTATTTAAATCATTACGCACCGTAGCTGGAGACACACTTAATTTTTCACATAATTCATTTGTCGTAACCTGTCCATTTTCTGACAATAACTTTAAAATAACTCTGTGACGTTCGATTGCAAGCACAATATTTGTTTCCCCTCTATAATGAATTTCAAACTTATCGAGCATTCTTTACAATCATTTTCAAATTATATAGATATATAGAACGCATCAAAGAAATTACATCCAGTCTCTCAGTCTGCCAGGACTGGAAGAGTATCGTTTGCTTCCTACGTAACGCCCGGAACCCTATACCCCAGATGATCGCCATATAAAATGTGTAATGCCATATATATTTTGAAAATTTTTCATACTCCATATACAGTTTAAAATGTTTTTTAATGTATTAAAGTTGCAGTACTCTTTGCACTATTTATAAAAATACATCTCCTACATAGCAAAATAAATCAAGGTATAAAGGATATCTTAATTTATAAATGCTGTGTCAGATTCAGTACCAATAAAATTTAAAATCAAACGACCGAAACTATTCATACACTAAATCCACATTTTCCTATTTATATAATATAATAAAAAAGAATAATAATCAATAAAATTCATTACAAAGGAGCTTCGCTTGCTGCACACAATCATCATCTAACTACAAGATGAGAACATATTCGTCATTTCTATTTCTTTTAATAACTTATTAAAAATCTCTTTAACTGACAATATTTCTTTTATTTTATAGATATTTTCACCTGTAAATACTAGCCCTGTCGCAACATCACCTTGTTGTGCTCTCGACAAGGCACGAATTATACAAAAACTATGACTGCAATGTTTTAAGCAAGCTTTACAGCCTTTCGAGCCTGCAGTACCTAGCTCGATTTGTTCAGCAAATGGATTTTTCAAAGCACGTCCTGGCAAACCAACTGGACTGTCGATTAAGACAACATCTTCTTTTTGTGCTTTTAAATAGAAATTTTTTAATGATGGAGCCGCATTGCATTCTTCACTCATGGCAAAGCGTGTACCCATTTGAACTCCATCAGCACCAAGCATTAACACTTCTGCTATATCCTGTCCATTGACAATTCCGCCCGCACCAATAACCGGAAGATGAACGGATTCTTTCATTTCAGCGATAAAATCTTTTATTGAATGATTCGTCGTACCTAAATGCCCCCCAGCTTCTTTTCCTTCGAAAACAACAGCTGCTGCACCTAATCTTTCGGAAAGTTTCGCTGCTTTTATCGACGATACCATTGTAACAATGGGAGTATTACTTTCTTTTCCTATATCAAATACATCACGCGAGAATCCAGCACCAGCTACAACTAAATCGATACCTTCGTCAATCGCTGTTTTTACAAGTTCTTTAAATTCTCTGGCAGCAACCATCACATTCACACCAATAATTCCTTTTGTCAAGGAACGTGCCAACCGGATTTCCGTACGCAATTCATCAAAAGACATACCAGAACCAGCAATGATTCCGATACCTCCGTTTTCACCTACAGCCGCTGCAAGCCGTGCCGTAGAAATCCTTACGGCCATTCCACCTTGAATAATTGGTATTTTGGCAACTAAATTTCCTATTCTAAGTTCAGGCAGTTTCATTTTTAAAAGCCTCCTCTAATGTATAAAAAACAGCATCAATTCAATGATTACAGATTTTTTGCTTAATATTATCCTTAAACTATACAGGTAATAGAAAGACTATTCTTGACTATTTTTGCAGTTTTTCATTTTTATTTAAGTAAGCTTACAAACAGGAATATAAATACAAAATTGCTTTGTTTTAAAATAAGTATGATCATAAAATTCCATAGAAATGAAATCTACGAATGATCGATTGAGTTCAAGCCCCGAAACAAAAAGGGCTTTACTGATATCTTGAACTACCGTTTTGTAAATTGAAGCCAGCTCTGTCGAATATTTGAAAACAGCGTAATCGGACTCTGGCACTGTTAATTCGACAAAATCGGCATCCGCTTGATCACGTTTTATTTTACAGCCAGTAAAATAAACTAATTTTCCAGCTTCATTTTTTGTTATATTATACATTTGTTCAATATTTTGCCGTTTAACAACATTCATTAAAAATTCTTGAACAGAATTCACGACTTTGTCCAAATCACTCTTTACTGTTGGCTTAAACTCTAAACGTCTGCCAAATAACTGAAATCCCCCTAGATGTTTCATTGTAAAATCAACAATAATGTCATTATGAACATTTTTAAATTTTCTTTCGACAATTTCTTTTTTCTCAATAATTTGTATCCTAAAATCGAACTTTCGACAAGCAAGCGGCGTAACTTTGAAAAATCTTTTAAAACTTCGTGAAAAAGTTTCCGGGGACTCAAACCCATAGTCAAGTGCAATATCAATAATATTCTGCTTTGTTGCTTTGATTTTTTTTGCCGCTTCTGACAAGCGCCGCTGGGTAATATATTCTGCTAACGTAGCATTGGTTAAGGATCGAAATATCCGATAAAAATGGTAACGAGAAATATAATATTTTGCTGCGAGTTCATCGAGTCGAACTGTTTTTTGCAAATTATTTTCAATATATTCAATGGCATCATTCACTACTTCAATATAATTCATAAACTCACGCCTCCGCAAAATTGTAAAAGTATCTGTTAATTTTATTTTTTCATTGAAAAAGTCATTTCTATCTTACCTGACACTAACTTCATTATACTCTTTAATTACGGTCACAACATCTATTTATATAATGTAACAAATTCATTATTAGGTTTTAAATAGCTAGTGCTCTCACAGCTGCTATTTGAAGAGCTGAACTATGGCACATCGCCCATATTATTGTATGCCTTTTTTAATACATTCTTTATGAATTGATATTTCTATGCAATCGAATCAAAAATTCTTCCAACTGAACTTTTTCATCATCGGTAAATCCCGCTAACAATTTATTTTCAAATTCTTCTTTCTCTTTATTTATGTTTTTAAATAACTCTGCTTCGTATTCTATAAGTGTTACAATTTTCATTGTTTTTTTATTAGGATTCAAAAAAGTTTTAATAAGTCCTTTTTTTTCTAAACGTTGTAAAATTCCTACAACCGTAGGATGAGAAACCTGCAATTCTTCTTCCAGTTCCTTCTGCGTCACTAACTTATCTTTATTATCGTGCAAATATCCTAAAATACGAAGTTGCCTCAGCGTTACTTCATACGGTTTCAAAAACAAATTCACCTGAGCTACAATGCTGTCATTAATAAGTTTAATAATAAAGCCTATAGGTTGTATCATAATCACTTCCTCTTTTACGAAATCATTTCATAGAAAAAACCCCTTATCTATTAATTATAGCATAGATAAGGGGTTTTCCTATTAATAATAAAGTTGAGAAAGTTGTCATTATTCCCATTAAAAATATGATATATTCCTTATAAACTTAGAATCTATTATTTAATAATATACTATTTTTTCATAGTCTTTATTTTCTGTAAGGCTTGATTATAAGCAGCATCACTTACATTAAATATTTTTTGAACATCTTTCCATGTATTAGTTTTTGTTTTCTTTGCTGCAACTGTAGCTATTGAATTATTACTTGCAAATGCGATGGCTCCAGCGGATTGTACATCCGACTCAGAATATCCTTTTGCTTTTAAGGCATCAATTTCTGATTTTGCCTGACTTTCACTAGAAGCGGCAAAAACTACTGTATTCATATTAGAAAAATTTATCACTGTAAAAGACAAAACCATTGAAAAACATAATGCTACGATCATTTTTTTGTTTATTTTTTTCACTCTAAACACTCCCATATATTATAGATTCATAAGTTTATAATTAAAAGTGTAGCACGCTACATTTATTATGTCAATTATGAATTGAGTCTACTATAATAAGACTGGAATACTATGAATGTTTTTCACCAGAGTGCCATCGCTGCCGCATTTGCCAATGTGGCAAGTGGAGCTGGATATATACCAATAAATAAGGTTGCAATCAAGCTAAGTAAAGCTACAATGCGTAGTGAACCACTCATTGTAAAAATCTGCTGATCTTTTACCGTCTTACCGTACATAGCTCTGACCACAAGTATATAGTAATACACTGAAATCATCGACATAACCAGACCTAATATAGCAAGCCATAAATATCCATTGTCGGCAATTGCCATAAATATATACATCTTACCGACAAAACCTGCCATTGGCGGCAGCCCTGCCATAGACATTAAGGATACGGTCATAACTAAAGCAAGCAGCGGTGACTTTTGTGACAAACCTGAAAGATCTTCAATTTCATCAGAACCACATTGATTATAAACAGCTATCGTTACCGCAAAGGCTCCAACATTAGCAAACATATAAAGTGCTGCATACACTAACATGCCCTTGATTCCAGCTGGATTAGCAGCTAAGAAGCCTGATAAAATATAACCGGCTTGCGCTATTGACGAATACGCCAGCATACGTTTCGTATTCTTTTGCCATATCGCGCCTACAATGCCGACAACCATACTAAGTCCTGCCAAAACGCTGATAATCGGCAGCCAATACATTTGTAAATTGCTAAATGCCACAAAAAAGACTCGCAGCATTATAGCAAAACCTGCAGCTTTTGATGCCATCGCCAGCATTGCCGTAACTGGAATTGGTGCTCCTTCATAAACATCCGGTGCCCACATATGAAAGGGAACAATGGATAATTTAAAACAGAAGCCAGCAATCATAAGCCCCATACCAAAGAGGACCGCTGGACTTGCCGTAATGTGTTCAGCAATTTGACTTAACATAATATTGCCAGTAAAGCCATAAATCCAGCTCACTCCATATAAGAAAACCGCACTAGAAGCTGAGCCTAAAATGGCATACTTTATACCAGCTTCACTTGACTTAACACTTTTCAAATCAAAACCAACAAGAACATAAAACACAATAGTCATCAGTTCTAACCCAATAAACAAGGTTAATAAATCCGTTGCGGATGCCATGACCATCATTCCCACTAAACCAAGCAATAATAATGCATAAAATTCCCCTGCATTGCGAGTCATTTTTTCTACATAATCCAAGGAAAATAGCAACGTTAAGATCGTTGCCACAATGAATAACTGTTTAAAGAACAAAGCAAACGTATCAACCACAAAAAATCCGTGGTAGACCGTAGCTGAAATTCCATACTGACTAAAGGTATACACGAGAATTCCCAATAAACCACAAACCGCAAAAGCCCCTAAACTACGACGTGTTTCTTGTCGCGGCAGCAGTAAATCAAAGATGATGATAAGCAAAGCGAGAATAACAACCGCTATTTCACTCGTGAGCAGTGCAATATTCATCAAAAAGCACCTCCCATCAAAGTCGCCATAATCGGTTCTACACTACTATTAATCATACCTATTAATATTTGCGGGAAAAAACCAAATACAACTAAAACAGTACCTAGTAGTATGAGTGATACCAGTTCAGCACCCGAAGCATCCCGGCAAGTATCAAATTCTTCACGCCGTGGTCCAAACAGGACATTTGCTAACATGCGCAAAATATAAACGGCCGTAAAAACAATACCTGATATCGCGATGAACGTATATAGAGGATATACTTTAAATGCACCGACAAAAGTCGTAAATTCTGGAATAAAACCAGCAAGTCCCGGTAGCCCAAGTGAGCTCATTCCTGCTAACATAAAACCAGTCGCGACACGTGGCATTTGATGTGCTAAACCACCAAGTTCAGGCACCTGCCGTGTCTTTGTTTTATCATACACCAGACCAATCATAGCAAAGAACAAAGCACTCATGATTCCGTGAGCAAACATATTAGCAATCGCCCCATCAATGCTGATAACATTTAAAGCTGCAAACCCCATCAATATATACCCCATATGAGATATTGACGAATATCCAATGATGTATTTCAGATCTTTTTGTGCTAAAGCAACAAATGCAGCATACAAAACATTCACAACTGCAAAAGCAGCGATAAACGGTGCCCAAAACTTAACTCCGAGCGGTAAAATAAGCAAACCGATGCGGATCAATCCATAACCACCGACTTTCTTTAATACTCCAGCATGAAGCATCGACACCCCTGTCGGAGCTGCCGCATAACCATCTGGTGCCCAACTATAAAACGGCCACATGGATAAAGTCGAACCAAAGCCAAGCAGTAGTAGAAAAAACACGATGATTTGAACAGGTTCTGATAAATTTCCTAAAATATGCGCCTGAGCTAAAGCCTGCATGCTAAAGGTTCGCATTCCTGCTGGAAATGCATTGACATATAGCGCGATAACACCAGCTAACATAAAAGCTGAGCCTAATAGTAGATAAATCGTCAGCTTCATCGCTGCATATTCTCTGCTTACCCGCTCTGCCGATCCCCAAACAAGCATCATAATATAGGTAGGAACAATCCCTAGTTCATAAAACAATAAGAATATGAACAAATCCTGCGATACAAACGTGCCAATTGCGCCAACTATTAATAGAAGCAATTGAATGAAAAATTCTTTAGAACGTTTATTGATATTCCAGGAAACAAATACCGTTGAAAAACCCACCAGCATCGTCAATAGAAGAAGTGGCAATGAAATGCCATCCACGCCCAATGAATAAGCCACTCCTAGCTCTTCAATCCAAGGAACATGTTCTACATATTGCAGCCCGCCCAAACTAACATCATAAGCCCAATACGCATATAAGGTTAATCCGAGAGCAATTGCCATCGTTACTGCTGCGATCATCTTTATCATTTTATCAGCATCACGCGGCATAATCGATAGTACGAGTATCCCCCAGATAGGCGTTAATAAAATTGTCGTTAACAATGGAAAATGAACCATTTTAGTAAGCACCTCCTGCTACACCATTAAAGAGTGGATTGAGTAGTACTAACCACACGACAACAAGGATCATGGCGCCAAACATGACTAAACCATACCACTGCAAGTTACCATTTTGGCTTTTGCGCACAACATTGCCAAGTTTAACTGGTAAACTTGCTGCCACTTTTATAAGAATTCCTTCAATAAACTGAAGTTCCAGCCAATACAAAATTTTTCCAAACCCATCCACAAACGTGTGATTAAACCATAAATACAATTCATCTATATAATATTTATGGAAACTGACTTTATAGAAAATAGAAAAACGCCGAGAAAGTTTATCCGATCTAACCATACCATTCCCGTATATAAACCAAGCCAGACACATTGCTAAGATAGCAAGTACTGTCGACGTTGCCGCAACGCTAAAATCGATTCCCTCATGAACAGCTGCACCGAAACGAACCCAGTCACCAAAGTTATTTGCATATGGTATATAGCCGCCAATAACAGCAAGAATACCAAGGACTATGAGAGGTATACGCATAGACAGCGGCGCTTCATGTGGCTGATTCTCGGGTTTTTCTTCTCCACAAAACACAACAATTAAGAGCCTTGCCATATAAAAAGCCGTCATAAATGAAGTCACGACCGCAATCGTATATAATGGCATACTCACTTGAGCTACCGCCAATAGTATTTCATCTTTAGAAAAGAATCCAGCAAATGGTGGAATACCAGATATAGCAAGTACCCCAATCGTCATCGCTGCAAACGTAACGGGCATTTTATGCCGCAAGCCACCCATCGCAAAAATATCATTATTTTTCGGCAAAGCATGCAACACCGCACCAGCTGCTAAAAACATCAATGCCTTGAAAAAAGCATGTGTCATCAAATGAAACATGGATGCCGTAACACTACCAACCCCAAGGGCCAGCATCATATAGCCCAACTGGCTGATCGTAGAATACGCTAAAATACGTTTGATATCGCGCTGCGTAAAGGCAATACTTGCGGCAAAACAAGCGGTAAAAGCTCCGACCCAGGCGATTACTGCCATCGCATCTGGCAAAACACTAAACAAGAAAAAGGCTCTAGCTACCAGATATACCCCCGCTACTACCATCGTAGCAGCATGAATCAGAGCGGATACTGGTGTTGGCCCTTCCATTGCATCCGGCAGCCACACATGTAGTGGAAACTGACCAGATTTCCCGATCGGACCAAGGAATATAAGCAAAGCCACAATCGTTAAAAGGGCTGTCCCATGCTGCATAACGTAAGTCGGAACATTTGCTGCTAACTGTTGAAAGTCGAGCGTCCCGAATAAAATCTGCAAAAACAAGATTCCGATTAACAAGCCGAAATCACCAATTCGTGTTGTAATAAAAGCTTTTTTAGCCGCTTCTCTAGCGGAAACTTTATTAAAATAAAAACCAATTAGCAGATAGGAGCATAAGCCCACTAACTCCCAAAAAACAAATAATTGTACAAAATTAACTGCAATAACTAACCCCAACATAGATGCCGCAAACAACGACAAATAGGCAAAAAATCGGCCAAAACCGTTATCTCCCCGCATATAGCCAAGCGAATAGATTTGTACCAGCAATGCTACCAATGAAACAATCACTAGCATCATCGCCGATATAGGATCAATATAGGTCCCCATATCAACATGAAATCCCGCTATAGAAACCCATGGTATTTTCTGCACAAGTGGATTATCCACCGTGATTTGCCTCGCTATAAGACCATACCCTACACCTAAACTCAATATAAAACTAAGCAAGCTCATGCAAATAGAGACAAATCCTGCTACTGCGGGAAGACGACGCAGAAAAAATCCTACGAAGATAAAAGCCAATGCCGGTAACAACGGAATAAGCCAAGCATGATGTAATGCATATTGGTTAAACAAAATTTCTCACCTACTCTCTCATGCAATCTTACCAGTGCATCTCATCAAGTCTCGCTGCATGCACTGTGTTCCGATCATGATATACGCGAAAGACCATTGCTAGTCCCACTGCTACTTCAGCAGCTGCTACCGTAATCGTAAATATAGCAAATACCTGACCGGTTAAAGCCTCCGGTGTGATAAAATGTGAAAATGTAATTAAATTTATATTCACCGCATTGAGCATCAATTCAATACTCATCAAGATGCCAATGATTGTGCGCTTGGTCAATACGCCGTACAAACCAATCGCAAATACAATGGCCGCAACGGTCAAAAAATGAGCCATTCCAATCATTCTTCCACTCCCTTTGCCAAAACAATTGCCCCAATCATAGCCGCCAGCAAAAGCACGGCTGAAGCTTCCATTGCCACCATATAATCCGTTAAAATGAACTGTGCAATAAGTGATGGGGTATCTTCAACAACGCCCTCACCAAAATAATGCCATGGTGTTGTAGCAATAACGCCCAGTGTAACAACGACAAACAAACCACTGACTACCGCG
>Ga0302210_10001375_pt1 | contig 10289 bp, 4 predicted proteins | sample II_Fen_E3_2_FD_198793 | JGI IMG/M metagenome (GOLD analysis project Ga0302210, IMG submission 198793) | Peat permafrost microbial communities from Stordalen Mire near Abisko, Sweden - II_Fen_E3_2 | ecosystem: Environmental > Terrestrial > Soil > Wetlands > Permafrost | place: Sweden: Abisko... | reverse complement strand
AAGCATCACCACTGAGGATAGCCTTTTCGGCTTCAAAAACTCCATCTACCGGATTACCCTTTGTCGTAAATGTGATTTTTATTTCTTTAGAATAATTTCCCGAGGCATCGCTTATAGTATTAGCCGGAATAATTAGTGTATAGATTGTGCCTGATTGCAGTGTTGCAGTAATTGTCAACGTTTGAGAGTTAACAGTAGCAGAAACAGCCACATTATTTAAGAGAATTTTAGCGGAAGATGACAAAATAATTTTATCGTTATAGTTAAAAGCAATAATAGTCTTTACTTCAACAGTCGTTGCCCCATCGGTAGGTATACTGGATATCAGCAAAGGAGCTACGGTATCAGCGTTCTCGTCTGGTTTACAAGCGGTAAACAACACCATAGCAACCACAAGAGAAATCAAGAATACTAATATTTTGTTGAACATACACAAAAATGAGTTATTTTATTAGCAATCAAAAATTTTATTTTCAGGTAAATATTAATATAAAAAATGAATACTAACTAAATACTAACCAATTATTTATTCTGAATGATTAATAAAAAAGGGGAATTACCACAGAGAGTAACTCCCCTTCATACAAAACTACGATTTACCAGAAAACTATATCACTTATTAATTTCACATCCCTATTAACTTAAATTTCGGGGCACCTGTACTCGATATCTTTTCATACCGAATGTTATCTACACAGAAGCCTGTAAAATTAACAGCATTAGGGTTCGATGCTTTAACAATTCCCCAATCTCCACTATCAACAGTTGGGTCGGTTAGTTCAGATGTTGGCAACGTTATAGTTACCCACTCACCACTAGTAGAATATTTGTTATCGAGAACAGGCAAGAAAGGTATAAAGTCAATTTCTTTATTACCTGAAATTCTTAACTTAATTTGCAATTTATCATCGATTGGTATATCCTGACGAAGTCGTATATCCATCTTTATTACATAGTTGCCTATCCCTGATATCGTTGGGTAAGGTTTTTCAACCCAGTTATCAGCTACCCACCAATAAGCGTCAGAATTCCAATTACTGGCAGTGATTTCAAAAAAATCACCGGAAACCCCATCACCAGCCGTACTTTTTCCATTGGCAATACCACCCCAGCCGCCAGCGTTGTTGGCTGAATTATTTCCGCCTCTGTCTTCAAAATCGAAGATGACCAAAGACGGATCTACAATTGGATCAGTTCCATAAGCAAATATAGGTGACACTATCTTCTCACCAACGAATGAATTCATGGTGAAAGTTATTTTGCCATGTTTTGCCTCTTTTGGAATATATACAGTAATTGATGCTTCTGAACGTAAACCATAAAGTACAGCTTTTACATTATCTTCAAAATAAATTGATTCTACAAAATTAAGGTTCTTACCGGTAATTGTCATTAAACCACCAGAGGCAACTGCAGGAGTTATACTTATGATAGCAGGGGTAGTGGCAGCCTTGATAGCCAATTGATCCGAAGAGACAACTTTACTTCCATTCACTGTTTCTAAAGTTATAGGTCCTGTTCCAGAGCAAGTTGTAGGAACTGTTACGACTAACGAAGTTGCTCCACTTGATGGTGTTACCACCACCGATCCACCCAAAAAATCTACTTTATTTACTAAGTCTAAATCAACGCCTGAAATGGTCACAGTTTCTCCGGATGTCAGAGCCAAAGGACTAATGGAAGTAAATGTAGGTTTAACCATAGTAATGGCAGCACTGGTAGCAATTAATCCCGAGTTTGTCGCCAAAATAACAGGACCATCTTTTGCTGTTAAAGGCACAGTAAGTAATAAACTGGTATTATCAGCAGATAAAGTTCCAAGAGCTCCAACTACTCCTCCTGCAAAAGTAACTCCTGTTACTAAATCCAGGTTAGTACCCTTAACTGTCAGAATAGAACCGTTCTTTACCACAGATGGAGAAATTGTTGTGATCGATGGAACAATCAACTTCATTGAATCCGTTCCGGTCACTTCTATACCTGAATAAGTAACCACCTTCACTTTGCCTTCTTTTGCAGTTGCAGGAACTTTAATTACAATTTGAGTAAATGCGGCATTTATAGTTATGGCAGCACTGTCAATTTTATTTCCATCGGGTAAAATTACAGATTTGATAAGATTCATATTGGTACCAGTAATTGTTAATTTTTCACCTGCCTTTACAGGCACCGGAGAAATTGTACTTAGAGTTATAGGATTTGCAATAATCGCATTTCCGGCCGTATAAACCAATACCGGAATGGTGGCTCCGTTCGACAAGGCTACTTTCCCAGTTTTTGCAGATTTCGGCACTTTAAGTGTAATTATCTTACGTGTCTGATTGATGAATTTAGAACTGTCAACAACTGCCCCATCCGAAAATATGACCTGGGCAATCAGGTTCAGATAATCGCCATTGATGGTAAATACATCCCCCGGTTTTACACTGGCAGTAGTATAAGTGTCAATGGATATCGGTTCCGTAAAAGTCAAAGGGGTTTTTGTTGTAATATCGCCCTGTGGAGTCTTTAACACGATTAATCCGGGTTTAGTATCCTGAGGTATTGAAACTACAATCTGAGTAGCAGTTTTGCTAACGAATGTCGTTATTTCGGCAGTGCCCGGTAAATCAACTGCGGTGACCTTATCCAGGTTGGTTCCTATGAATTTCAATTCTCCTCCGCGTAATGCGGCAGAAGGGCCAAAAGCATTTAGTGTAATGGTGTTCACCGGCTCTGTAGAAGTACAGGCATTGAAGACAAAACCACCTATTACCAGACAAGCTAATAGACTCGCTGTTATAAATTTATTTATTTTAATTCTCATAATAATATCTTTTTAGGTTGTCCACTCTTTTTCACAAGAGTGGACAGGTTTTGTTTAAGATTATTCGTTTGGAACAACACGTATATTATCAATACAAATATCAGGAGTACAATCCTTACCGGCTATGCCACCATTGAATACGAAGAAGGTCAATCCACCGTAATTACCCGGGGTAGGCATGGAAAGAACTTTTCCTACCTGGTCGTACTTAAAGTTACTTAACGGAATTGTCACTGTTTCCCAACCATCGGTTTTATAGGTTCCTGCATCTTTCCATGGAATCCACAATCCTCTTGGAGTTACCCCATCGGCAATGTAACTGTTTGTGCCAGATGTAGCCCATGGTGTAAATATCATCTGTAATGCCCCGGAAGCCCAGTCTTTGTCAACATTCACCTCAAACTTAATGGAAGCTTTTGTCGGATCAACAGTAAATAGATCTCCCTGAGGACGAGAGTTTGCTGTACCCCAAAGATTAAAGGAGAAACTGTCTTCATCCCAGGTAGCACCTGGAGCTGCCAACATAGTCCCAGAGAAACGTACATAATTTCCACTTATCCCTGCCGGACTGGTACTTGCAAGTTTTCCCGATCTCCAGCCTCCATTTGCATTGGTATTATCGAAATCAAGAATAATGCCCCGGTTATCCAGGAACCAAAAACCTGAACGTCCGTTTCCATACAGCGATTTAACACTAATTTGTCCCGGAATGTTAGCTCCAACCGGAACCTGCACCTTAATTTCGGTTTTGGCAATACTAATGATGTTAGTGGCCGGTATATTTCCTGGAAAAATAACCTGCAACGGGATATTAGGATCATCCAGGAAAAAATCACCACGGATAACAGCAGTTCCACCTACAGCTACCAGTTCACATTTCATAGAACTTACAATCGGTGCTGGGACATCAACTACAAAATCAAATTTAACAGTATCACCCGATGTTGAAACCAAATATATTTTATTTGTTACTTTGGTCGGAATTACACTAGTTACTGGTACAATAAGTGTTGTAGCAGTAATCATACTGGTATTTAATGTTGCCTTTTGATCATTAAACCAGACTTCTTTTACACTTGTGAGGTTTGTTCCCATAAAAGCAATCGTAGTTCCCATAAATGCGTGTGTCACGATGGAATCACTTTTGGTTAAATCAGGAATTCGAACATAGTTTACTGCAGGGATTCCCTTTGTTGCAACATATGCATCCGGATAATCATTACAACCGTGCAAAACAGTAATAGTCATTACTGCCAGCAGTATCACAACTATTTTTATTGTTGAATAAAAAATATTTTTCATATACATTCTTTTTTTTAATAACCAATTGTACTAAAGTCAAATGGAACCGGCGCATCTGAGAGATGCGGATTCATAGCCGCATCTGTGTCCGGAAATGGAATCGCAAAGGTTTTAAGCGTTGCGTCGTAATACTGATCAATATTAGCTTTTGGTACTTTCGTGCTCGTTATTATTAGTGTTGTAAGATCCGTTAAAGTCCCCTTGTAATAACCATCCAAATTATTCCAATATCCACGTTCCTGTGCAGCTAGTCTGTTTTCAGCATCATCTTTATTATAATAGCTTAACCTTACAAAATCATACCAGTTGTCACCTTCACATGCTAATTCCAGTCTTCTTTCTTTGAAAATATCATCAAAAGTGATCGATGCTTTATGAGTATCATTTTTAATGGACCGGTCGCGAACGGCATAGAATGCTTTTAAGGCATTGGCATCGGAAGTAGATGAACCATTTCCTAGAACAGCTTCAGCATATATCAGATATACATCAGCCAACCTGAGCAGATGGGTGCTCAATGAAGTTTGCATCCGCTGCATGGCCATTCCCGAACCAATTACATTATCGTAATTATCTCCTACTAAATGTTTCACCAGGTTTGCACCTGTTGCCGATCCATAAGTTAACTGGGTTGAACTACCATCAGCCCATGTTTTTTTTGTTCCATCCCAATCATAGGTAAATCCGGTTACACCATCCGATGTTTTCTTATCCGCCCAAAAATAGTCATAATGGTCGCCCATCATCATCATAGTTGACTTGCGGCGGGCATCATTGTTTTTTCGTGTTCCTGCTGTCTTATTGGTGGCATCCTCATCAAAAGCTCTCTGAAGATCAATTGTAGGGCTGGTATATGTACCCCAGGTATCTGCATATTCATCAAAACCGGCTAATGCCAGATCTGATTGTTCAGTGTTTTGACAGGTCCAGTGTGTTCCTACAGTCCATTGCCACGAGATTAAATCCTCACCGACAAAAGCCTGAGTGCCGTTATTGGCTTCCCTAAAGATATCAGAATAAACTGGCATTAATGTACGTCCACTTTCATCAATCACTTTTTTTGCATATAAAGCTGCTTTTGCCAAATCATCCACATTACGGGTACCATCAGTTGAACCATAACCAGATTTTGCCAGGTATACTTTTGCCAGCAATCCATACGCACTGTATTTATCAATTCGACCTGGTAAATTATGAGCAGGAAGTATTTCAATAGCTTTTTCAAGTGTCTTCACAATATAAGTATAGACATCTCCAATATTATTTCTCTTTAAGGAATTGGAGGATTTGGAGGATATCACCTGACTGTTATTGTGAATAATTGGAACAGCACCATAACATCGAACCAGGAAGAAATAGGACATCGCTTTCCAGGTCATGGCTTCGCCTTTTACCGTATTTTTAGCAGTTTGAGTTACTTCAGGTCCCGATTTCATATCAATATTTTCAACGATACCATTACAATATGCATTTACCGACCACAACGATGCGGAAGCATCCTTTAATGGTTGATCATTAGATGAGAGTACAAATGTCTGATAAGGATCGGAAGTGCCATAATAGATATTCCCTGCAAGAGCATCGCCTATTTTTACCCAACCACGTTGAAAATCATACCACGGCGAATTATAAATTGGATTTACCGCCTGAAAACATTGCGCATCATTCTGATAAAATCCGTCAATAGTGAAGCTATCTTCCACCGGGCGATTTAAGAAAGTATCACAGGATGTCATTCCGAGGAGCAATACTGTGGCCACTGCCAGTTTCTTAATATTTAGTATTTTCATTTTTTTTCCTTTCAAATAGTTAGAATGATAAATTTAATCCCACAGAATACACCTGAGGTGAAGGGTAACGGCCGTTATCTAACCCGTAAACTCCACCTGAAGAACTGGCCGTGCTTGCTCCGATTTCAGGATCAAACCCAGTATAGTTTGTCAAAGTATACAGGTTCTGAATATTGGTGTAAATTCGTAATGAAGTCAGATGGAGACTTTTCAATGCTTTCTTCTCAAAGTTATATCCCAATGAAATATTTTTGATACGCAGATAAGATCCATCCTCAATATAACGGTCGGATGTGCGCGAATTGTTGTTTGGGTCATTTTGAATAGCACGAGGCACCAAGGTTCCTGAATTGGCAACTTTTACATTGTCAATGTCGTCAAACCAGTTATTTACAGATACACCGGTAGAATTAACATAGGGATAGGTTATCGCAGGATTGATTTCTATTAACCGAGCGCGGTTTGTTACAAGCGCTAACTGATTGTTCCATGACGATTTCATATTTGATAAATTGATAGCTGAATAATTCAACACTTTATTACCTACCGATCCATTGATGAAAACCGTGAAGTCAAAGTTTTTATAATGAAGTGTATTATTAAAACCGAATGTAAACAATGGCATAGGTGAACCAATATTGGTACGGTCATAAGCGTCGATCTTACCGTCAGGAATTCCTTTAGGACCACTTACATCAGCAAATTTCAAATCACCAGGGAATACGGAATTCGTTCGACTAAAGGATTTTCCATCGACAGGATTTTTTTCCTGGGAAGGACTGTTCAAAATATCAGCCTTATCCTGGAAAACTCCGATCACCTTATATCCGTAAAAGTTGTACAGGGATTGTCCTATTTCAGTTCTTGATACAGGATCACTCCATTGTCCATAACCTTCAATGGCAGCATTGGGAGTTCCATCGAGAGCAACCAGTTTATTTTTATTTACAGTCAGTTGAAGATCGGTATCCCATTGGAATTTTCCTTTGAAGTTATGTGTTGTGATTGAAAATTCCACCCCCTTGTTGTCGATAGTTCCATAATTACCCCAGGGAGCAGCTAATGCACTCGACACATTACCACGAGTTCCCATATATGAAGGCAGTTGCATAGCCATTAACATATTCTTCGACACTTTATCATAGGCATCCACAGTCAATTCAATCCTATTGTCCAACAAGGCAATATCCAATCCTAGATTTGCCTGCTCTTGTGTTTCCCACTGAATATATGGATTGGCAATGTTACTTTGACGATACCCTAATCCTAAACCGGTTTCCATGATTGAGATTGCAGAGCCCCATCTATAACCTCCGATATTCTGATTCCCGGTTTGTCCCCAGCCAGCACGAATTTTCAAATTACTGATGGCAGGCTTGACGAATTCCATAAAACCCTCATTAGAAGCTCTCCATGAAGTTGCTACCGAATGGAATGGTGCCCAACGGTTTAGTGGTCCAAAATTTGAAGAGGCATCTTCACGAAACGTATAGGTGGCATAATACTTATCGGAATAATTGTAGGTAGCACGTCCAAACATTGAAATACTGGCGTAACTTCCAAATCCGCCGCCAATAGAAGGAGTACCTGAACCTAATACGGGATTGTGAATTGTGTTGTCAGGTAACCCGCTATTTGCAATTGAGAGAAATTTATAACTTGTTTCCGTGGTTTCCTGACCCAACATAGCTGTTATTTTGTGAAGTCCAAAATCTTTGGCATAGGTTAGGTAATTTTTAACCTGCCAGAACAGGTTGTCGTTATGTTGTTTGGTGTCACTATTTTTAGCACGCGTCCAGTTTCCGTAAGTTGCCTGAGGCAACCAGCGTTCAGCATCCGAACCTCCCTTTTCAAAAGCAAATTCTGTATGAAGAGTCAGTTCTTTCATAAATGAAATATCCATAAAAATATTGCCGTTTAATGAATAGCGTTGCAATAAATTATCTTCCTGTAATGCTTTGGCTATCGGATTGACCCTCGATGAAACTCCTTCACGGGTGATACTGGTATACTTCCCGTTGATATCATAAATAGGAACATCCGGAGTTGATAATAAGCCAATATTGACAATACCTTCATCACTGTCGGCTAATCCTAATCTTTCATCTGTATTCGAATAATTAAGGTTCACGCCCATCTTTAACCATTTCTTTAATTGGGCATCTAAATTCGTTCTAAAAGAAAACCGTTCGAATTTAGTTCCTACGATGGTACCATCCTGGCCCATATATGATCCAGACACGAAATATTTTACTGCTTCATTACCACCGGCCGCACTCACTGAGTGACTTTGCAATGCTGCTGATTGGAAAATTGCATCCTGCCAGTTTGTTCCAACACCTAATATGGTTGGATCCCTGAATTCCATGCGAACATCACGAGCTGAAGTTTCGTTTGCCATATCATTGCTAAACTGAGCAAACTGACGTAAATTCATCACGTCCAAACGTTTCACCTGACATTGAACACCATACATACCTTCATACGTAAATTTTGCTTCACCGGCTTTTCCATGTTTTGTAGTGATAAGAACGACTCCGTTTGAACCCGAAGAGCCATAAATAGCGGTTGCTGAGGCATCTTTCAGTATTTCCATCGAGACAATATCCGAAGGATTGATGGTCGACAATGGAGAGATAGTTGATGTTGCTCCATTTCCCAAAGCATCACCTAACCCAAAATCGGCACCCGAATGTCCATGAACTTGTATCGGCACACCATCAATAACATACAACGGTTCTCCATTTGAGTTTATTGTACTTTGTCCACGAACCCGAATGGATATGGATGAACCAGGTGCTCCTGATGTTTCAACTGCAGTAACACCTGCAACCCGACCCTGTAATGCCTGGTCAAGGTTTGTAACTATAGAGCCTCTTAGTTTTTCTTCGCCAATTGAAGCGGAAGACCCGGAAAGATCACTCTTTTTCATTGTACCATAACCAATTGCCACGACTTCATTTAGCACATGTGCATCGGATTGAAGTCTGACATTAATAATCTTGTTTTTGGCAATGATTTCTTGCTTTTCCATCCCAATGTATGAGAAAACAAGTGTGGAATTCGGGGATGCATTTAAATTATACATCCCGTTTGCATCAGTGGAAGTACCGTTCGTTGTCCCTTTTACAAGTACGGTTACTCCTACTAGTGGAGATCCATCACTTGCATCGGTCACAACTCCCGAAACAGAAAGAGTCTGCTGTGCAGAAACTAAGTATACTCCGAACAAGAGTAATACCGTAAGAAAAATGATTTTTCTTTTCATGGAATTAAATTTAATATTAGAAGGTTAATTGTTGTGCGAAATGACACATTCCGACTATGCAAAAATAGACTAACATTCACGAATAAAACTATATTATTTTAGCTATATATAATACTTTTTCGACTTCAAAAAGTATGATTTCGTCGAGTTAAGAATAAATATTCAAAACCGCATAATGAATTATATACCTACACAAACAAAAATTACAGCTTGATTTTTGAAGAATCTATTTAGTATATTTATGTAATATTTTTGATTTATTTCATTGTATATGAAAGAATAAACCGACAAACAAATATATTTATTTTGTTCTTACATATTTAATATCGTTAATTTTTAAAACTTATTAAAATTTGAATTATGCTTACATACTACACCTTAGATTCCGACAGCAAATTAATTTTTCAAATGATGAGATATAAAAATTTAATCATGTTAATTCTTTTTTCAATACAATACACAAAATCGAGTAGGAGAAACGGGATTAGTTCCCGTTTCGTCCTCTCACACCACCGTACGTACCGTTCGGTATACGGCGGTTTCTTAATTTAACGTGAGTTCGATATAAGAAATATGAAAAATGGTTAGCATAATTCAAACATAATTATTATCTTTATAGTGTTGAAATACATATATATAACTAATATTCATCACTAGGCTAACCACTAACGAAATTACTGAAATTTTCTATTTATGCGATGTTTTTTCAAAAGAATTTGATAAATCCTACAAAAAACACATTTTACAAGCAGACAACGGTAAAAAGACCAGAAATAAGCCTGGTAAGCTCTCTCATAGCGAAGTAATGACCATTCTAATATCCTTTCATTTAGGTGGATATAGAAATTTGAAACATTACTATTTGTTTTATGTAGGTCAACATTTAAACAAGGAATTTCCTCAATTGGTATCCTATAATCGTTTTGTTGAACTACAACAACAGGTCGCTTTCCCGTTAGTTCTATTTTTAAAAATGTGCAGAATGGGTCAATGTACTGGGATCAGTTTCGTTGATTCAACTGCACTTAAAGCTTGTCATATTAAAAGAGAGAAGCAAAATAAAGTGTTTTTAGGCATTGCCACTAAAGGCAAGAGCACTACGGGTTGGTTCTTTGGTTTTAAA
>Ga0302210_10001372_pt1 | contig 10296 bp, 6 predicted proteins | sample II_Fen_E3_2_FD_198793 | JGI IMG/M metagenome (GOLD analysis project Ga0302210, IMG submission 198793) | Peat permafrost microbial communities from Stordalen Mire near Abisko, Sweden - II_Fen_E3_2 | ecosystem: Environmental > Terrestrial > Soil > Wetlands > Permafrost | place: Sweden: Abisko... | reverse complement strand
CTTTGGTTAGCAATTTAAAAGAGTCTGGTTTTAATGCGTATAATGTGGCGCAAGAACATTCCTGTATAAAAAAATTCTGGAATAAACATCATCCGGATATTTTGATTATGATTGATGCCAGCCTGGCCGCCATCAAAAAACGACGCATCGTTTACTGGGATGAAAGTCGTCTGATAGCTCAGCATGAACGCTTAAGTGATGCGAGGGCACATGCCGATTTATATATACAAACTGATTCTTTAAGTAAAGAGGATGTGCTTAAAGAAGTCATTGCTTTTATAAAAAAAGCAGAAGATACTGTATAAATAGCTGTATTTGGTGAATTGACATACGTATAATGTGACGTCTATAATAGAAACGTATGGTTGAGATTGGAAAAATATTGGAGGGATAAACAGTTGAGGAAAGATAATTTCATTAAGCTTTTGGTTGTCGTTCTTGCGATTATCGGCATATTTAGTTTTTACATATCGCCGTTGGCGTATTCGATCAGACAAGGTCTTGACTTACAGGGGGGAACACATGTTGTTCTAGAAGCTGTAGATACACCAGAAGCAAAGGTAAATGAAGATGCTATGCAGCGTGTAGTCAAAATCATTGAAAAACGTGTAAATGAACTGGGTCTTACGGAGCCGGTAATACAGCGTGAAGGTGAAAAACGTATTATTGTTGAATTGCCAGGGATCAAAGATCCAGATAAAGCAATTCAGGTTCTGGGAAAAACGGCTATGCTGGAATTTCAGGATGAAGCTGGTAATACAGTTATGAACGGTACTGATTTAAAAGATGCGCAGGCACAAATCGATCAATCAAATCAAAATTTGGTTTCACTCGAATTTAGTGCTGAAGGCAGTGAAAAATTTGCGGATCTGACAAGCAAAAATATTGGCAAAAAAATTGCGATTCTCCTCGATAAAGAAGTGCTCACAGCACCAAATGTCAAGGAAGCAATTACTGGTGGTAAAGCCGTAATAACCGGATCGAGAACATTGGAAGAAGCACAAAATTTAGCAATATTGCTTCGTTCAGGTTCATTGCCAGTTAAAGTAAATATCATCGAAACAAGAACTGTAGGTCCGACACTCGGACAAGATTCGAAAGATAAGAGTGAATTTGCTTTTGCTATCGGGATTGGGGCAGTTATTTTATTTATGGTGCTATTTTATCGGTTACCGGGACTTGTTGCCGATATTAGCTTAATGGCCTATGTTATTATGTTGCTCTTTTTATTGAAGATGCTCGATGCAACGCTGACACTTCCAGGGGTTGCCGGGATTATCCTGTCAATCGGGATGGCGGTTGATGCAAATGTTCTAATTTTTGAACATTTTAAGGAAGAGTATCGTTTTGGCAAGACATTGCGTATGTCAATGGATGCTGGCTTTAAGCGTGCGTTCACGACGATCTTGGATTCTCATATGACGACCATTCTTGCTTCGGGTGTTTTATTCTTTTTTGGAACAGGAACAGTTAAAGGATTTGCTATTACATTGGGTCTGGGGACTGTATTGAGTTTATTTACAGCAACGACTTTTACCCAATATATGTTGAAACTTTTATTTGGTGCGAATTTATTTACAAATCCAACAATTTATGGTGCATCCAATCCAACTAAGGTGGTGAATAATAATGCAAAAAATTGATATTATCGGCAAACGAAAATGGTGGTACATCATTTCTCTTGTGATTATTATTCCGGGGATCATCTGTATGTTTACGCGAGGGTTTAATTTAGGAATTGATTTTACAGGTGGTACAATCATCGATTTAAGATTTGATAAACCTGTATCAATTATGGATGTTCGTGATGTGCTTAAAACGTATAAATTAGATAATAGCCCTATTCAGCTGGCTGGTGAAGACAGCAGTGCAGCTGTTTCGCAAAATGTTATGATTCGAACGGTTGATTTGGAAGAAAATGACCGAAAAGCGGTTATGGCTTCATTGAAAGATTCGCTGGGCAATTATAATGTGCTGCGTGAGGAAAAAGTAGGGTCAACCATGGGGTCAGAACTTATGATGCAAGCATTATGGGCAACGTTGCTTTCATGGCTGCTCATTGTATTATACATTTCCTATCGGTTTGAGTTCAGATTTGGGATTGCTGCGGTGCTTGCGCTAGTACATGATATTTTGATTGTATTGAGTGTTTTTTCACTTATGCAAAAACAAGTAGATTCTTCTTTTGTAGCGGCACTTATGACAATCGTTGGTTATTCGGTTAATGATACAATTGTTATTTTCGACCGAATTCGTGAAAATTTAAAGCTGCACTTTAGAAAAGGTGGCAATATTGATGAACTTGCCAATACAAGTATTTATCAAACATTGACGCGTTCTATTTATACCGTATGTACCGTACTGTTTACGACATTAGCCTTGTATTATTTCGGTGGAGATACGACGAAAGATTTTGCCTTTGCACTTTTGATTGGTTTTACCTGCGGGGCATATTCATCCATCTTTATCGCAAGTCCATTATGGGTTACATTTAGAGGCTGGGCTGAAGCTAAACGGGCGAAACAAAAAACAGCTACGGCAAAATAAGCTGATTTTTATAAAACACAGGTCTAGCACCTGTGTTTTATTTTTATTCACGTGAAAAGGATTTTTAGGAAAATATCACGAATGCTTATAAGTTAACGATAGTTTATGCGTTGAATTTATATTTTAGATAAAGTGAAAGGGACTGCCTGCATGCAAAAAAAATGGAATTTTATGGACAGTGATATAAATGCTAGAGGAGAACTGGCGGGGAAATTACAGATATCAGAAACAATTGCAGGTATATTATTGCATCGTGGTATCACAGATCCGGTAGCAGCCGATGAGTTTTTACATAGTGAAAAGCAATCTTTTGAAAATGCTTTTTTATTAAAAGGTATGATGACAGCAGTGGCGAGAATTCAGCATGCGATTATTCATCAAGAACACATTACCGTGTACGGTGATTATGATGTGGACGGAATTACAGCGACTGCATTGTTGGTCCGAACACTTAAGCGACTGGGTGGCAGCGTAGCTTATTATATACCAGATCGTCAGGCAGAAGGTTATGGGTTTAATAGTGAAGCTTTAAAACAGATTTATGACGAAGGCACAAAACTTTTAATATCGGTCGATTGTGGCATTAGTGCATTGCAAGAAGTCGAAGCCTTTGACGGAAAGCTCGATATCATCATCACGGATCATCATCTTCCAGGTACAGAGTTACCAAAGGTTTTGGCGATTATCAACCCCAAACAAACGGATTGTAAATATCCAGATAAAAATCTTGCTGGGGTAGGAGTTGCTTTTAAAGTATGCCAAGCTCTCTGGAAAACAATGAAAAATGTTTCATTTGCCGAAGATCTTGATATTGTAACATTGGGAACTGTGGCTGATATTGTGCCGCTATTAGGCGAAAATAGGCTGCTTGTAAAACGTGGTTTAACAGAATTAAATCAGTCAAAAAATATAGGGATTAAAGCGTTAATTCAGATTTGCAATTTATCTGATAAAAAAATTGACACCGGTCATGTAGGATTTATGCTGGCACCTAGGTTAAATGCAGCGGGGCGTCTTGATAGTGCGTTGATTGGTGTCGAATTACTGCTGTCAGAAGATGAAAATCAAGTCTACAAGATTGCCAAACAATTGGATGACGAAAATGTAAAAAGGCAAGTCGTGGAAAAAGAAATTTTGGTAAAAGTCGAACAGCTCTTAACACAGATTGATATTACGCAAGAAAAAGTGCTGTTGATTTCGGGGGATAATTGGCATACTGGGGTAATCGGTATTGTAGCATCACGGATTGTTGAAAAATATTATAAACCAGTTCTGATTATCGGGGTCCATGACGGGGTTGGTAAAGGTTCCTGTCGGAGTATCCGTGGCTTTCATATGTATGAAGCACTTTTTGCCTGTAAGGATTTACTGGAAGCTTTTGGTGGGCATGCGCAAGCGGCAGGTCTTACCGTAAAGCTAGAGAACATTCCGGCGCTGCGTAAACGTCTTAATCAGATAGCAACGGAAAAACTAACCGAGCAAGACTATATCCCTGTTTTGGATATTGAAGCGAATTTAAATGTATGTGATGTTGATCGTGGTCTTTTAGATGAACTTTGCTGTTTGGAACCGTATGGAATGGGAAATCCAAGACCTACTTTTGCCTGTGACAATGTAGAACTTTTTGACATCAGGCAAATTGGCAAAGAAGGAACCCATCTCCGCTTCAAACTAAAACAAGATAAAGTTCAGGCAACAGCTCTGGCTTGGAATATGGGAGAAGAAGCTGACCGATTGAAACAGGTAAATACAGCCGATATTGCCTTTCAACCAGAATTGAACGAATGGCAAGGGCATGTATCCATTCAGCTCAAAACACAGGCGATCCGTACGTATCAAAAAAAAAGTACGGAATTGGACATCTTTTATGCTGAAAATTCCCAACTGCCGGTAAACTGTAAGGCGGATACAATCCAACAGTTTTTTACGAAACTAGAGGATAGTACTTGTGCTGAGTGCCAGACAGCTATTCATGGACTAGCTATCGGAGCTGTTCTTGATGTTGTAGGGGCAGAGCAAACTCAAGTTTCTATTTGTACAAAAGAAAAACAAAAAATTGGCTTTGTGCGAGCAGAAATTGCGCAAACACTTATAAACCAAATCAACCAAGGTTTTTTGTATAAAGCTCAGATTATAGCAATTCATGAGATGCCCGAGGCAATACTTACCGTTCATGTTATAGTCTTTTTGTATCAATCGAAAAACTATGATGCAGCAAAATATAAAAATATAAAGATGGAAGAAGTTCGGAGTGCATTGAACGTGGGGGCTAAAAATCCTGTTTTGTTTAATGATACATTACATAATTTGCAAAACAATAGAAACACTTTGTTTATCGCGGGACATAGTCTCCAGCAAGAAAGCATTCAAGTTTATGCAGCATTGCAAGCAAGCAATCATCATAATATGACAATTCTTGTTTATCCATTGCGATCGTTCGTTAATGATTCATATCATCGACTCAAAATGCAAATGGCGAAACTGGATCTTACGGTATATAGAGGAACGGGAATGTTGTCGATTCATGAGCGAGGCTGTTTGTTGGAAGCTTTGTATAATCAAACAATTGACCTTTTATTGGTAACACCAGAGTTTTTAGAAACTCATTTACCGTTTTTGCAGGCAGGAAAAGCAATTGGCTTTTTTGTGGTTGCAGAATGTCAGTATTTATTACAAAAGGACAGACAAGCTTTTTATAAAAATATGGAGCTGTTTATTAGTGCCTTGAATAAGCCTGTAGTTTTAGCTGTTACGAAACAGTTAAGTACAGATGAAGCGGAGCAGATCAAAAAATGCTTATCCATTGAAGCGGTTTTTTGTGGTGCGCATAGTGCTGAAAATCTGCAATTTATTGATAATAGAAATGAAAAGTTTAAAATCAATTATTTAAAATCAATTTTAGAAAAAAAAGAACAAATGATTATTTTTGTAAACAGCCGCCAAAAAGCTTGGGAAGTTGCGAGCAAGCTGCGAAGTCAACATCCGAATATTGCTTTTTATCATGCCGGACTGACCGCTCTTTGGTGTGATAAAATAGAACAATGGTTTCAAACAGGAAAACTTCAAGCGATTGTCACGACGAATTCTTGTAGTGATCGGTTTAGTTTGCCCAATATTCGACATGTGGTGCAATACGAGCTGCCTTTTCATAAAGTATCATTTCAGCAGCATATTGAAAAGGCTGAATGTGATGATGAAGCAGCGGTGATCCATGTTTTATTCGGTGAAAAAGATGTATCCGTCAATGAACTTGTTTTAGCGGGGCGGGCTCCGGGACGAACGACTGTTGGTAAAATTTATTTAATTTTAAAGGAAAATAAAACAGCACAAGGCATGGTGGCAATGACTTCTCAACAAATTACTGTGACATTTAGTCAGCGTTATCATGAAAGGATTGCTGAATTTTGTGTCGAGTTATGTTTGTTGATTTTAGAGGAACTGAATTTAATTTGGCGTGAGACGCTACCGCAAGGTGATATAATATATTTTCAAGTTCAGCCAGAGCGGAAATTAGATTTAATGCAGTCACCTTCTTATGTTGAAGGGATATATGAAGAAAAAGATTTTAAGGACTTCAAACATGAAATAATGGATATGTCAAACAATAATGTATTGACATCCATAAATAAGCCGTTGTATCTTTATAATTAATGTTATAATAGAATGAAACAATTTTATTGTTTGATAATGGGGTTGAATAAAATGAAAGAAAAAGAGACGATACCAATTACAATTGATGTAATCATTCAAGATGTACTTCATTATCAGCCGGATGCGCAGGTTGATTTAATTCAAAAGGCTTATGATTTAGCACATGCAGCGCATGCCGGACAGACACGTGTTTCTGGTGAAGAATATATTTATCATCCCTTAAGCGTTGCGGCAATTTTGACAGAACTTCAGATTGACGCACTGACAATCAGTGCAGCCTTATTACATGATGTTGTTGAAGATACAACGTATACGATCGAAGAGATGAAAGAATTATTCGGAGAAGAAGTTGCTATGCTCATCGACGGTGTAACAAAGCTGAGTCGAATTGAATATAAATCAAAAGAAGAACAGCAACTAGAAAACTATCGTAAAATGTTTTTGGCGATGGCCAAAGATATTCGGGTGATCTTAATTAAATTGGCGGATCGTTTGCATAATATGCGTACACTAAAATTCATGCGGGAAGATAAGCAAAAAAGGATTGCCAAAGAAACTATAGAAATTTACGCACCACTAGCAAATCGTTTAGGGATTTCTAATATAAAATGGGAATTAGAAGATTTGTGCCTTCGCTATTTAGAACCGGAAACGTATTATAATCTGGTAGAAAAGGTAAAACAAAAAAGAAAAGAACGGCAGGAATTTATTGATAATTCCATTCGAACACTGCGTGTTTATTTGGAAAAAGCAGATATTGAAACAGAAATTCAAGGCCGTGCCAAACATTTTTATAGTATTTATAAAAAAATGAAGCGTGATAATAAGGATATCAGTGAAATTTATGATTTATCCGCCGTTCGGGTTTTAGTCAGCAGTGTGAAGGACTGTTATGGAGTATTAGGTATCATTCATACACTTTGGAAACCATTACCTGGTCGCTTCAAAGATTATATTGCTATGCCAAAATCAAATGGGTATCAATCACTTCATACAACGGTTATTGGTACGGAAGGCTACCCGCTTGAAATTCAGATTCGTACGTTTTTGATGCATAAGGTTTCCGAATATGGTGTTGCAGCTCATTGGAAGTATAAAGAAAGTGGCAAAAGTGTTGGTGCAGGCAAAGAATATGACCAAAAAATGTCATGGCTTAGACAACTTGTCAATTTACAACAGGAACTTAGTGATCCACGTGAATATGTTGAAGCACTTAAAGTGGATGTGTTTTCGGATGAGGTTTTTGTTTTCACGCCAAAAGGTGATGTCATTGACTTACCAAAGGGGTCTATTCCACTTGATTTTGCTTATCGAATCCATACGGATGTGGGGCATCATTGTGTTGGTGCAAAAGTAAATGGGAAAATTGTACCACTTGAATATAAACTAAAAAATGGTGATATTTTATCGATTATCACGAATAAACAAAATAATGGACCAAGTCGTGATTGGCTCAATATTGTAGCATCAACGGAAACCCGCAATAAAATTAGGCAGTGGTTTAAAAAAGCGAAACGGGAAGAAAATATTGAGCGCGGGTCAGAGCTTATTGACAAAGAGGCAAAGCGTCTGGGCTATGAACCAAAGGAACTTCTCAAAAACGACAGATTAAAAGACGTCGCCAAAAAACTAAACATTCTAACGGAAGATGATTTGCTGGCGACCTTAGGTTATGGCGGAATTACAATCAATGGTATTTTAGGAAAATTGATTGAGCTTTATAAAAAAGAGCTGCAACAAGCCACACCACCAGATATTTCCCAAATGTTGGAGAAACTCAAACCGCATGGGGAAAAGAAAAAATCAAGCCATGGCATTTTAGTAGAAGGCGAAGGCGGAGTTCTAGTTCGTTTAGCAAGATGCTGTAATCCAATTCCCGGTGATCCGATCACAGGTTATATTACAAGAGGACGCGGTGTATCTGTTCATCGATCTGACTGTCCCAATGTAATCAATGAAAGCAATGATTTTGCCCGTGTGATTGAGGTCAATTGGGATATTGGCTTAGATAAAGTTTATACGGTAACGATTGATATAACTTGTAATGATAAAGCTGGTGTTTTGACGAATCTTATGTCGGTTCCATCTGAATCGAAGATAAATATTAGTTCAATTAATGCTCGGACATACAAAAACAACAAGACATCTACAGTGACAATGGGGCTTGAGGTTAAAAGTTCATTGCAGGTAGAGCAGATTATGACTAAATTTAGACGGTTAAAAGATGTATATAGTGTATCGCGCACATTAGCATCGAATAAAGAGGAGTGATGCAGATGAAAGTACATTCTCTAGTAGTGGGAGAGTTGGGCGTTAATTGCTATATTGTTGCTTGTGAAAAAACAAAAGAAGCAATTGTTATTGATCCAGGAGACGCGCCCCATCGTATTTTAGAATATATTGAAACCGAACATTTAAACATCAAATATGTCGTGAACACGCATGGGCATGCGGATCATATTGGTGCAAATGATGCAATTGTCGAAGCAACAGGAGCGACACTCAAAATTCATGAAGATGATTTGGGTATGTTAGGTGATGCGAAAAAAAATCTATCGGCTTTTCATGGTCTGCCGGTTTTATCACAGACAAAAGCACAAGTTTTACATGAAGGAGATCAAATACTTTTTGGTGAAGAAAAACTTGTGGTTTTGCATATACCAGGGCATTCGCCAGGAGGTGTTTGTTTGGCGGGTAATCATATTCTATTTAGCGGTGATTCATTGTTTGCTGAATCAGTGGGACGTTGTGATTTTCCAGGCGGATCCATGACAGATTTGCTATATAATATAAAAACAAAACTTATGATACTCGATGATGATACAATCGTTTATCCCGGACATGGACCACGAACAAAAATTGGCTGGGAAAGAAAAGATAATCCATACCTTTCTGAAGATAGTATGTAATAAAATATTTTTCTTTGTGTTTTTTGCATATTTTTGGTAAAATAGACTTATTTGGACAATGAATCTAGTGATTTGTGTTGAAGAGCGATCTTAGATTAATAGAGGGGAATTATATAATGGCTAAGAAAATTACAATGGATGACTTGAAAAAGAGGTTGCAAGAACGTCAATATAAACTAACACCACAAAGACAGACGGTTCTGCAGATCTTTTTAGGTCGTGCTGGTGAACATTTAAGTGCAGAAGATGTACATGGAATTCTAAGACAAAATCAGTCTGAAATTGGATTAGCTACTGTATATCGTAGTTTAGAGTTATTAAGTGATATTAATATATTACAAAAAATGGACTTTGGTGATGGACGCAGCCGTTATGAATTAAATGAAACGGATGCCAAAGAACATCAGCATCATCATTTAATCTGTCTTAAGTGTGGAACGGTCAAAGAGTTTGCCGATGATTTATTAGAACCTTTAGAACTGGACATTTCGGAAAAAAGCCAATTCCAGATTATTGATCATCAGGTGAAATTCTATGGCTATTGTCAGGAGTGCCAGAAGAAACGTGAAGATTAAACATTTTTATATAAATAGTCAAGAGGAAGTTATTGTGAAAATTGTCAAGGAAATCTTAACGTTATTTAAGATTGAGCTTGATGAAGTGAGCCAGGAACCACTTGCCTATGAGTCTTTAACAATTGATAATCAGGTTATGCTGGATGATATTGTAAGAGTTAACACAAAAATACGACTGGTTGACTTAGACCAGGTTGAACAGGGTTTTTGTATAGAATCTGTGGGGCAAAGTGATGAACGTAAACTCGCAGCTTCTCGACGGTTGATTAAACTAAATTTATATCACCTGTTTCGCAATCATTTTCAATTTGAGGCTGCACCGTGGGGGATCTTACATGGTGTTAGACCAACTAAAATAGTCCATCATTATATTGACCAAGGGTTAACGAAACCTGCCATTATAAGTCGTTTGCAAACTGATTATGAAGTAAGCACAGCGAAAGCCGAGCTTATAACCAAACTGGCGTTTAAACAACGCTCTTTTCTTGCCACATCAAGCCCTAAATTAGTCAGTGTGTATGTAGGAATCCCATTTTGTTTATCGAGATGTTTATATTGCTCGTTTCCATCTTATGTTTTACCGAAACAAGAAATTTTAGATCAATTTATGGTAA
>Ga0302210_10001367_pt1 | contig 10316 bp, 11 predicted proteins | sample II_Fen_E3_2_FD_198793 | JGI IMG/M metagenome (GOLD analysis project Ga0302210, IMG submission 198793) | Peat permafrost microbial communities from Stordalen Mire near Abisko, Sweden - II_Fen_E3_2 | ecosystem: Environmental > Terrestrial > Soil > Wetlands > Permafrost | place: Sweden: Abisko... | reverse complement strand
AAGATTTTTGGTCTGCATGTCTCCACCCAATATATCGAACACCTGTATACCTCTCTCCAGCCTGTAGTGACTCAAAGCTATGCGTTGCTCAATGCCCGCCTCACTGCCAGGCCGTTGAAATGCCTGGAGCTTTTTGTAGCCGGGAATAACCTGCTGGGCCAATCCTATGAAATCAATTCAGGTTACCCTATGCCGGGGATAAATTTTAATGCCGGATTCAACCTGCAGTTTTAAAATAACGTTACAGAAAAAAAAAGAATCCACGTCTGAAGTTCAATCTTCAGACGTGGATTCCTTTTTTTGTACCTTCCAGACAAGCTTCCTGTTTAATAGTTTAAAACAGGATGATTCTGAATCCTGTCAGGCTTGTTGATGAAGGAAGTATTGAATTCAGAACCCGGTAACAGGAATAACAAAATTCTGCCATTTAAAAAGATCAGCACTTTTTTTCGATCCCAAAAGCTACACATCTCTTCCCCAGATGTTCAACAGGCTGGAATCTAAACTTAATTTTCCGGTTGGAAGTAAAACAGCCAAAAATAGCTTTCTTTTTTCAACGGTGAATTCATTGAATTCGGTCTGCACTTGTTCGCACCAAAGTGAGGGCAAAGTGAGGGCAAAGTGAGGGCAAAGAGAGGGTAAGGTGAGGTTTACCTATTCTTGCTCTCTCTTTGCCCTTACTTTGCCCACTTTTAAAGGTCTCTTTACATAGAATGAATGGTGTTGAAATTCAGTTCCAGTACTGAGGGATAATTTGCAAAAAAACGAACCAAAACCAGGTATGTTGCAAATGTAAAGAATCTTCCAAGAGAACCATTTGAAGAACAGCTGTGACTATTGAAATAAGAAAAGATCAGTATAAGACATTGTTGAAACTCATGTATTGTGGAGAATGGGTATTAAACAGTTATAAAAAAGGCGAGGATAAAGTCTTACAGGAAACAGATAAGCTTGAATAATTTATCTTCCCGTTAGCCAAGGCATTTAAACTTGACAAATGGATCAATTATGATGAAAATGCAAAAACGTATTTCCCGACCCTTTTCCTGGAGGAAGCTTTTCAAAAGTGCATTGATACCTATAACGATCGGCAACGGAAACCCTAAATGTCTCTCATTCAATATTATTTGACGACTGAGAGTAAGGCAGGCTGACTTAAAGCAGGGGGTTGAAACAAGATATTGGCCTCCATAGCGTAATGATCGGAAAGATTGGCTGAATTATGTCCGATGCCTGTTTTAAAGGTATTGACCTTGCGTTCAATGTTTTTAATCCATTGTTCGTTCCTGACCAGGATATAATCAATCACTCTCTTTTTGCCCAGAACATTTCCAACCAAAGTATTGTCAATTTCATCGTAGGTATACTTCATTTTTCCACTAATCTCGCCATTCACCGATCCAAGGGTGTGGAGCATTAGTTTGTAGTTGACCTGATCGTCCATGTCGATATTGAAATCGCCACAGATCAGTTGCGGAATATCCGGATTATAATACGGGTTGAGCAGATGTTCCTTGATTTCCATACATTGTTTTTCTCTTATCCTGTTCGATTTATCCGCCTGAAGATGGGTGGTCAACAATTGGAAAGGCGCACCCCGGAACTCGCCCTGAAAAAGGACAGCACCTTTCCGGGCAATCATGTCGAATCCACTGCTGATACTGAACCTTATTTTGTCCAGTTGCTTAAGCGGGATTTTACTGACGATCCACAGCCCGCTGCTGGTACGAAAAGGAAAGAGGCATTTGTTTACAGGGCCGTATTGGTACGGGTATTCATTCCGGAGCTGCCTGGCCAGGATTCTCCTGCATTTGATGCTAAAAGCTTCCTGGAAAACGATAACCTGATAATCGGAATGTTCCAGCTTGTTCCCAATAGCCCTGGCCCGTCGGGCATTGTGATTGAAGAGGCTTACATAGGGAAGCATATAGATGTTCCAACTGAGTATCTTCAGCGATTCAGAATCTGCTTGTTGTACACCAGTCTGTTCCAGTTTCTGGCTGTAAATAAAAGGAGTAGCTTGTACCATAAATATTAAGAATATGAATAAAGTTTTCTTCATGTTGGTTGCAATTAAAATATATTGCAAACTAACGATAACTTTATTACATGAGAATGAATCTATAATGAATATGCCGTTAAGATTGTTGGTTAATATCCACCTCCTGTTTGAAAAAGATAACAGCATTTAATGCTTTTTAGGCTTCGGGCGCACTACGAAGCAAAAACAGTCTTATCCTGTGACCGGAACCCGGGTTGAATTGGAGGAACCATTTTAACCGGATAGAACCGGATATTACCAACATGCCTTCCGGTACTTCCTGTTACTGCTATGTTGCAGGCAGGCTAAACCGGATACTGAATCTGTTGACGCAAGGACCAGGATACCTTTGATGTAAAATAGCGGGATGATTGATCCCGCTATTTATTCTTTTCCTTTTATAAAACGGGAGTGATTAATTTGAAAGAATGAATTCCCGAATATGTTTTAACGTCCCTGCCTTCTGTTATTCTGGCCCTGTCCTTGTTGTTGCTGTCCCTGGTTCTGTTGCTGTTGTTGACGTTGCATTTGTTGGGGAGCCTGACGCTGTTGTTGCTGCTGAGGCGCCTGCTGTTGACGCTGTTGCTGTTGAGGAGCCTGTTGCTGACGCTGTTGTTGCTGCGGTGCCTGCTGTTGACGCTGTTGTTGTCTTTGTTGCTGGGGAGCCGCTTGTTGTTGTCTTTGTTGTTGACGATCGGCTTGCTGTTGTCTTTGTTGTTGCTGAGGGGCAGACTGTTGTTGCCGGTTCTGTTGTTGTCGGGCTGCCTGTTGTTGTCTCTGTTGTTGACGATTAGCTTGCTGCTGTCTTTGTTGTTGCTGAGGGGCTGCCTGCTGTTGACGGTTCTGTTGCTGACGTGCAGCCTGCTGTTGCCTCTGTCTTTGAGGGGCTGCTTGTTGCTGTCTGTTTTGTTGTTGGCGTGCTGCCTGTTGTTGCCTCTGTCTTTGAGGAGCTGCTTGTTGTTGCCTGTTCTGTTGTTGACGGGCTGCCTGTCGTGCCTGTGGTTTCATACCACGTTTTCCGACATTATTGGTTGCAGTAATCGCCGGACGACCTTTGTTTACAGACGAAAATTGGTTACGGTTCCTGCTGGCTGCCTGCTGATGATTGGACTGCATGGAAGTAGGTTGCCTGTGATTTTCACGCATGGCAACTCTATCCCTTGCTGTAGGCATAGCCCTGACTCCGCCGGTTCCATTGAAACTGGAGCGATTATTCACGTTGTTTCTGGTCATATATCTCCGGTCGGCATAGGTGTAACGTACCGCCCTCCGGTTGACATTCATAACTGCTCTGTTGTACTGGAAGTGGTTTCCACTCCACCGACCGCCATAAAAGCCTGAGCCGCCATATCCGTATCCGTAGTTTATCCCGCCATAATATCCGACACTTCTTCCCCAGTAGCCCCGGTGAAAACTATAATACCCGCCACTATACCCCCAATAACAAGGAGTCCACAGGTATCCATCTACCGGAGGATCGACCCACAGTCCAGGTACCCAGTAATAATCGTACCCGTTGTAAGCCCAATAGCCCGGTACCCACAAATATCCATCATAGGGGCATTCAGGTTGTGCATAATAGGGCAATCGCGGTGGGGCATGATGTGTCCTGACCACGATAGCTACTCTGACACGTGCATCTGCCGTTTCGGGCGTGGCCATAAAGGCAAACATGAAGAGAAAAAATATAGAAAGAATTTTAATTGTTTTCATCTGTTTATTGGTTTATTTTCAGTTGAATCTATCCTTTTAAATTATTGCGATGCAAATGTACGGAGTTGCAAATTGGGATTTGTTACACAAATCTTGAAAAAAGTTGTATCATTCACACATATTCATATGAGCAAATTTTGCTGTTATTGTGTTAATAACGTTGTTATAAGCAGATCTAAGATCTTTGTTTGTAGACTTTTTAAACAATAAACGATTTTATTCTATTGATTTATTAAACACAATTTTAAATCTAAAAGGAGAATTACCAATTGAAAAGAATAAATAATACTGTCGGTTCTTTCCGTAAATAATGCAAATACATTAAAATGACAATTGGCAATAATCAAAAACGGGTTATATAATTATAAAATGAAATTATTTTGAACTTTTCTATTACAATCTGGTTGTATAATTAAATAATAATATTACTTTTGCAGAGTCTTAGAAAAAGATACCCATTATGATCAATCAATTTTTTACATATTTTAGTTTCTACTTTTACTTTAGCAGGTGAGAGCAGGATAATTTTATGTAAAAAACCAACTATAAATAATAGATAATACATGAAAATCCTGCTCAATTATGAGTAGGATTTTTTTTATCAGTACAATCAGCAATATATGAAAAGAGTAGCCATTCAAGGCGTAAGTGGTGCATTCCACGAGATAGCAGCCAGAGAGTATTTTGTGGGGGAAGAAATCGAGATTCTACCGTGCAGCACATTTAAAGATTTATTTAAAGCCCTGGCAGCCGATGAAACGTTGTTGGGCATCATAGCCATTGAAAATACCATTGCAGGAAGTTTGTTACAAAATCACAATCTGCTTCGTGAGAGCGGATGTCTGATTGTAGGGGAGCATAAACTGAGGATCGAACATAACCTTGCTGTATTGCCCGGGCAAAGGATTGAAGATATTGAGGAAGTCTATTCCCACCCGATAGCATTGATGCAATGTGAGGATTTTATTGATGAACACCGGCATATTAAAGCCATTGAAAGTGAAGATACGGCACTCTCGGCAAAAGAGATTGCTGATAAACAGATTCCAAAACGTGGTGCTATTTGCAGTTCGCTGGCCGCCGAGAAATACGGATTGGAAATAATTGCAAAGGGCATTGAAACCAACAAACGTAATTTTACCAGGTTCCTGATGATTGCAGAGCCTACCCTGGCCGAAACGATGATTAACGGGACTTTATTGAATAAATCAACGCTGGTATTTACACTGCCTCACGAAGAAGGCAGCCTGGCAAAAGTGCTTTCCATTCTGTCGTTTTATCATGTAAACCTGACTAAAATACAATCCTTGCCGATAATAGGGCGGGAATGGGAATATCAGTTCTATATCAACCTGACTTTTGACGATTATACCCGTTACCGCCAGTCGCTGGATGCAATCAGGCCATTGACCAAAGACTTCCAGTTGTTGGGTGAATACAAGGCTGCGGCAACCCCTGTTGATTAATTTACAATTTTAGCATTTACAATTTAGCTTTTTAAAAATGAATATACAACCGGCCAACCGTTTATCAAGTGTCACTGAATACTACTTTTCCGCTAAATTGCGGGAAGTGGGGGAATTGAATGCAGCAGGCAAGAATGTTATCAACCTGGGGATCGGGAATCCTGATTTGCCTCCTTCGGAAGCTACCATAGCTGCCTTGTGTGATGAGGCCCGGAAACCGAATGTACACGGATACCAAAGTTATGTGGGGATTCCTGAATTACGGAAAGGCTTTGCCGATTGGTATAAAAAATGGTACCGTGTGGACCTAAATCCAACGACTGAGATCCAACCCCTGATAGGTTCCAAGGAAGGGATCCTACACATTACACTGGCCTTTGTTAATCCTGGTGATAGTGTATTAGTACCTAATCCCGGTTATCCGACCTATACTTCCGCCAGCCGGTTGTGCGAGGCAAATATCATTTCGTACGACCTTGATGAAAACAATAACTGGGAACCTGATTTTGAGGCATTGGAAAGAATGGACCTAAGCACCGTGAAGTTGATGTGGGTTAATTACCCCAATATGCCAACAGGTGCTAAAGCATCGGTGGGATTGTTCGAGAAGCTGGTAGCTTTTGGAAAAAAACACAACATTGTCATCTGCAACGATAATCCGTATAGCTTTATCCTGAATGATGAGAAGTTAAGCATTCTGTCGGTGGAAGGAGCAAAGGATTGTTGCATTGAGATGAATTCCATGAGTAAAGCTCATAACATGGCCGGATGGCGTATGGCTTTATTGGCTACGAATGCTGAATTTATCCAATGGATACTAAAAGTAAAATCGAATGTGGATTCGGGTATGTTTCGTCCAATGATGGTAGCCGCAGTGGCTGCATTGCAAAATACAGAGGAATGGCATGCTGAAATGAACCGGGTGTATGCAGGTCGTCGGGTACTGGCACATCAAATCATGGATGCATTGGGTTGTACCTATGATAAAAACCAGGTAGGAATGTTTATCTGGGCCAGAATACCTGAGTCCTATTCAAGTTCCGAAGCACTGGCTGATGAAATATTATACGGTAAAAATGTTTTTATCACTCCCGGATTTATTTTTGGAGACAAAGGATTGCGTTATATCCGTATATCCCTTTGTTGTCCGGAACCTATATTAAAGGAAGCATTGGAGAGAATATCAAAATAAGATAGTAACTTCGTTGATATGATTTCGCTGATATGATTTCGCTGATATGACTTCGTTGATATTAACTTCGTTGATATTGCTTCGTTGATATTCTGAGATTAAAAAAATGATTATAATAAAATACTTCTAACATAAGCGTTAACAACAAACTTTTCAAACAACAAACAACAAACATTTCAAATAATTTAAAATATGGAATTTGAATCAATATTACTCCCCGGAGTAGATGCCAGGCGTCCGCTCATAATTGCGGGACCTTGCAGTGCAGAGACTGAAGAGCAGGTAATGAACACCGCGAGGAGTTTAGCCTCTCATGGAATAAAGATTTTCAGGGCAGGTATCTGGAAACCCCGTACTAAACCGGGTGGTTTTGAAGGAGTTGGTGTAGAAGGATTGCCCTGGTTGAAACGTGTCAAAACTGAACTGGGCATGTATACGGCTGTTGAAGTAGCAACCGCAAAGCATGTACGTGAAGCGTTGGCGCACGATGTAGATATATTATGGATTGGTGCCCGCACTTCTGCAAACCCTTTTGCCGTTCAGGAAATTGCTGATGCCCTGGAAGGTATTGATATTCCGGTATTCATTAAAAACCCTGTAAATCCTGACCTGGATCTGTGGATTGGTGCTATCGAAAGGATCTATAACGCCGGAATTCATCGCATTGCTGCCATTCACCGGGGGTTCAGTACTTTTGATAAGAAAATATACCGCAACCTGCCTCAGTGGCATATTCCTATCGAATTACACCGTCAGATCCCTAACCTGCCTATCATTTGTGACCCGAGTCATATTGGCGGCAAGCGTGAATTAATTGCCCCCTTGTGTCAACAGGCTATGGATTTGAATTTTGATGGATTAATCATCGAATCACACTGTAATCCTGAAAAAGCATGGAGTGATGCTGCCCAACAGGTAACCCCTGATGTGTTGGATTTTATCCTGAACAACATTGTGATACGTGATATGACCCAGTCGACGGAAAGCCTGAATGCGTTGCGTCATCAAATTGATGAGCTGGATACCAGTTTGCTGGAGCTATTAGCACGTCGTATGCGCGTTTCGAACGAAATAGGGATTTATAAAAAGGAACATAATATGCCAATCCTTCAGGAACAGCGTTATGATGAGATCCTGAAAAACCGTATAGCACAGGCTATTGAAATGGATATGGATGGTGAATTTATGAAAACAGTCCTGGTAGCCATTCACGAAGAATCGGTACGTCATCAACAGGAAATTATGAAACAGTAGTTTCATTGAACAGCAAAAAAACTCCCGTTAATCTGAATTAACGGGAGTTTTTTATAGTACATCTGTGGATAAGATAGATAATTATTTGTTAACACTGTTCTCCTCATGAGAATGTTTCTCATGTCCATTCCTCATATCCTTCCTATTATCTTTCCTTCTATCCATACGATCTGCACGACTGGTCTGTAATTTTTGGAACTTTTCTTGTCCAATGATGGTAATCAATGCTTCATCATTTGCTTTCCGTTGGGCTTCAAATTTACTTTTCAGTTCTTCACGCATCTTAGCCACTTTTTCCATTTGTTGATGACGATTGGCATCCAGTTTCTCGAATAATGCCTTAACACTTGTTTTTTGTGTATCAGTCAATCCTAATTCTTTAGCCATTTTTTCAGCCCTCTTTTCAGGGGTGAACTTTCCCATATCGCCTGGTTTATGGTCTCTCATCTTCATCTCTCCCGATTGATGATGACTCTGGCTCCCTTCATGCCTTGCTTGCATCAGGTCTTTCTTATCGTGGCGGACAGTTTCCAGTTTTTGATATTTCTCGGTTCCAACAATCTTTTCAAGGTCAGCATTCATTGCCTTACGTTCAGCTTCAAACTGAGTCATTTGTTCGTCCCTTACTTTGTTTACTGCTGCCTGATGTTGTTCGCGCTTCGCATTTTGTTTCTCGAATAGAGCCTGCACTTTATTTCTCTCCAGATCGGTAAGACCTAAAACTTTTGCCATTTTAGCCGCCCGTTTGTCTGCTGTGACTTTTTGAAACTCAGAGTGGTTATATTCTTTATTCTGGCGTCTCCTGTCGGCATGATGCTTCTGAATACCTTCTCTTCTCTCCTCCATTTTAGCTTTATGCTCTGCCCGCTCGTTATCGAACTTCTGGAATTTGTCCTGTCCAATGATTTTTACCAGGTCAGCATCTTGCGCTTTACGCTCAGCTTCAAACTTTGCCAGATGTTCTTCGCGGAGTTTGGTTACTTCCGACTGGTGTTTCATGCGGGCTGTTTCCTGCTTTTCAAATAACGCCTGAACCTTTACTCTCTGTGCATCGGTTAACTTCAATTCTTTGGCCATCTTCTCAGCTCTCTTTTCAGGGGATACCTGATGTTTGTCAGACTGCTTGAATTCTTTCCGTTCACCCTTTCGTCCCGGAGGAGGGGTTTGTTCCTGACCCGATACTGCCACGCTAAAAAGAATCGTGGAAGCCAATACTAACATTGCATACTTTTTCATGTTCATTTTTTTTATTGTTACTACTTTCAATTTCGTATTTGTATACTTTGACCATTCAAATTTCAAATAGTTTAATCTAAAGGATACTGTTTGATTTAATTAACAGAATGATAATGAGATGAAGCCGCTTAGAAATTGTTTCCAAAATCATCTCTTTTGTAAATGGTAAGAAACAGACGTTTGTTGTATTCCTTAGATTGTGTACAAAAAAACTCCCGGCATCATGTATGAAACCTGGGAGTTTAAATCTGTTTTAAATGTTATCTTAAATTCTGGTGTTTTGTTTCAGATAAGTTTAAGCGATAGCCACTCTGGAAAGCTTATTTGGTATTCATTTTCTGACGACGTTCTGTTTGGATTGTTTGCCATTTTTGGAATTTGTCCTGCCCAATAGCACTGATTAGCTCGGCATCCTGGGCATCCCTCAATGCCTTGAACTTCTCGCGGAAATCTGGACTGTCACGGCTTACTTCGGATCTGAATTTTGTAAAGATCACATCGTTTTTCTCATACACTTCCTGAACTTTTGCTTTCTCTGCATCGGTCAAACCTAACTCCTTTGCCATGTTTTCAGCACGAAGTTGAGGTGTCATTTGTTGTCTGGGACCTTGTCTCATTTCATGCTGGCCTCCGGCTTTTTCCGCAGGATGAGTTTGTTCCTGAGCCATTAGGGACATACTAAAAAGGAATACAGAAGCTAAAACTAATTTCGCATACTTTTGCATAATACTGTTCTTTATTAGTTGATACTCTTTTTAAATAATTCGATTTATTTGACTGTAAAAAAGGAGTATGGTTTAATCGGAGTTTGAGCTCATGAATAATATTAACAATAGGAGGCATCTTGTGCCTCCAATTTAGCTGGCGATCGGCTGATAAACGACCCGAATGTACTGCCTCGTATGCAATAAAGGTTTGATGGTAGATCCCTTATATTGGAGAAGCCTGGGGTTGACTCCTTAATTTTAATGACTAACCCCGGATTAATTCTTCAATAATACTTCAGTGATCGCTTTTCTAAAGGCATCTTTTGGCAAGGCACCCTGAGCCATCTGCGGGGCTTCTCCCAGAGGGCAAAACAGGATGGTTGGTATACTGCGAATGCCAAATGCTGCTGCCAGGTCCTGCTCGGCTTCTGTGTCTACTTTGTAAATGTAGATTTGGCCCTCATATTCTTTGGCGAGATCTTCCAGGATAGGAGCAATGGTCTTACAAGGTCCGCACCAGGAAGCGTAGAAGTCAATGATGCAAGGTTTATCGCCCAGGTATTTCCATTCAGTAGGATTAGCTTCGTAATTGGATACTTTTGATAAAAATTCTGCTTTGGTTAAATGAATTGTTCCCATTTTTGTTTTTTCTTTTGATTGATTGATTTCTTTTGGTTGATTTCCTTTGTTATTCCCTGCACATGCCG
>Ga0302210_10001356_pt1 | contig 10388 bp, 9 predicted proteins | sample II_Fen_E3_2_FD_198793 | JGI IMG/M metagenome (GOLD analysis project Ga0302210, IMG submission 198793) | Peat permafrost microbial communities from Stordalen Mire near Abisko, Sweden - II_Fen_E3_2 | ecosystem: Environmental > Terrestrial > Soil > Wetlands > Permafrost | place: Sweden: Abisko... | reverse complement strand
ACCTTGTATATACAAGGTCGTTTTTTGATAATTAGAAGTAAAAGCTAGAGGAGAAACATTTTCTTTTAGCGAATAGGATCAATAGAGAAAGAAAAAAGAAATCAAAATTGATTTCTTTGGTATTGGATGGTGAGTTTTATGGTGAAGAAATTTGAACAAGAAAAAAAACCGAATATGGATGGCGTAAATTTACTCGTATCAATTCTTGTTTGTTATCCGGAAATTGGGACAATAAGCATTGAACCGAAAGATGATTCATTAAAGATGACATTTGTACTTGGCAAGGTTCCTGAAACGGGTGAGTTTGAGGCAACTAAAGAGTTTATTTTAAATAGTATTTTAACATATCACACATTAGAAGGCTTTGAAGATGCGGAAATTCAGATTTCATTGAATCAGCAAGATAGTGTAGCGTTTATTAACATTCTTCGAGATATGAATACCATATCAAAAGGGGAAATTGCACTTATTAGCACATTGATGAAAGAACATTTTGGGACAATTTTGGTAAGTGATGCCAATGAGGAAGATGCCGAGGAGGCAGATATGATTCAAGATGAATTTATTGATCATATGATAGGAAGCATGAAGATAAACCACACGAATGAAAAGCTGGTTGGGATTCGCGAAGATGGCAGAGTGATGGTATTTAATAAATAGTAATTTTGGGGGCTTAGAATTGAATATTTTAATCGTTGGTGACGTTTGTGGTAATCCGGGAAGAAAAGCTGCAAAAAAATATATTCCACAAATGAAAAAAAAATATGCGGTTGATCTAACTATTGTCAATGGTGAAAATTCCGCCGGAGGTAATGGGATTACACAAAATTCACTCGATGAGCTTTATCAAGCTGGTGCGGATGTTATTACGTCGGGTAATCATATTTGGGATAAAAAAGATGTATTACAGTTTATTGACCGTGAACCTTTTTTAATTCGTCCGGCAAATTATCCCGAAGGTGCACCAGGAAAAGGGTATTGTATCTATCCGCTTAGGGCGAAAAATATTGGTGTGATTAATTTAGCAGGTCGTGCTTTTATGCCACCAATGGATTGTCCTTTTCAAAAAATTGATGAGATACTCAGAGAACTTAAAGGGAAATGTGATATCATTATCTTGGATATGCATGCGGAAACAACATCGGAAAAAATGGCAATGGGTTGGTATTTAGATGGTAAAGTTACTTGTGTAGTAGGAACGCATACCCATATTCAAACTGCAGATGAGCGGATCTTGCCACAAGGAACAGCCTATATTACAGATTTGGGCATGGTTGGACCATGGAATTCGGTGCTTGGTGTCGAAGCAGAGCGTATTTTGTATAAATTTCAAACGGGAATGCCCGTACGCTTTGAATTAGCAGATGGACCGAATGTTTTTTCTGCTGTACTGCTTACTGTATCTGATGAAATGGGCTATGCAGAAAAGATTGAGCGAATCATGATTCAGGAAAGTGAAACTTTATAAGATAGTAAAAATATACAAGAGGTGTAGAACCGAGATAAGTGGATTTTGAAATAAACAATAAGCCCTGTTCACTTTGAGCAGGGTTTATTGTTTGGGTTGTGAATAGCTTTTCTGTTTACAACAATATATGATATTATAGAGCTAACACGCTTTGAGGTGAAACTATATGAAATTTACTTTAGTACATGATTTATGGGATCGTGTGATAGCTGATATACTTTTTATTACGATTTTCGAGGGTTCTTTATCAATAAAAGAAAATAAGCCGATTCTGTGTTTAAATCCATTAATGCAACAGCAAATTTCAAATTTTAGAGAAATGTATCCTCGTTGCGTAAATTATGGTGAATGTAATTTGATTCACCTGTTTGGGGAATTTAATGTAAGGGCAGTTTTACTCATTGGTGTTGGTAAACCGACAGATTGTACAAGGGATAAACTAAGATCTTTATTTGGCAGCGCTGTAAGGACTGTGCATAAGTTTTCGGTTAAAACAATTTTATTATATGCAAATTTAGCATATAAATTTAATGAAATAGTAGCAGCACAGACTATTTTAGAAGGCATTGTGCTGGGCAGTTATAATTTTGATATTTATAAAAGTAAAAAAAATGAAAAAATACATCATATTTTTTTGGCAGGAGTCAATCCAGACTCCATTGAACGAATGGAAGCAGCCTTATACCAAATTCATATCTTAACAGATAGTGTGAATTTGTGTCGCGATTTAATCAATCACCCAGCTTGTTATATAACGCCTACTTTTATGGCGGAACGGGCACAGAACTTTCGGAAATACAAAAAAGTTGTCGTGGATATTCTTAAAGAAGCAGCAATTCAAGAACTTGGGATGAATGCATTTTTGGCTGTTGCAAAAGGTAGTGATCAAGAACCACGACTGATTACGATCCGTTATCAAGGGAACCCTACTAGTACAGAACTGGTGGCCTATGTTGGTAAGGGGATTACGTTTGATAGTGGTGGTATCTCTTTAAAGTCAAGTATCAATATGGGCGATATGAAAAGTGATATGGCTGGTGCTGCTGCTATTTTATATGCAATGCGGGCAATTGCCAAATTGCAACCAAAAATCAATATTATAGCCGTACTGCCATGTTGTGAAAATATGCTATCGGGACATGCAGTTAGACCCGGTGATATTGTTAAAAGCCTCGATGGTACAACGATTGAAATTGATAATACGGATGCCGAAGGCAGACTTGTTTTAGCAGATGCCATCAGTTATGCAATTCAATTAGGTGCTACTAAAATTGTTGATATGGCAACTCTTACCGGGGCTTGTGTGGTTGCTTTAGGGAATACGGCAGCTGGTATAGTTAGTAATGATGATGTGTTTTGTCAAAAAGTACTAACTGCTGCGGGGGAAACTGGTGAAAAAATGTGGCGAATGCCTATATATGAAGAATATAAAGAAAGTCTGCAAAGTGATATCGCTGATATAAAAAATACAGGAGGTCGACCGGCCGGAATGATAAAAGCCGGAATTTTTATCCAGCATTTTGTGAAAGGGCTGCCTTGGGTTCATTTAGATATTGCCGGCGTAGCCTATCTTAAGCAAGTGCGTGGAATTAATCCGAAAGGTGCCGCTGGTTTTGGTGTAAAAACACTCGTACAGCTGGCAATGGGAGAACCAATATGAGTAGTGATTTACATATGCATACAACCTTTTCCGATGGTGGATTAACGCCAGAAAAACTTGTTCTGGCAGCGAAACAAGCGGGGCTTCATTACATGGCGATTACAGATCATGATACGGTTGCCGGTATTCGCCATTTATATGAGAATGGTCTGTATCCTGCTAAAGGGATTGAACTTATACCTGGTATTGAATTTAGTGTACAAAATCCGGAACATGAAGTGCATATTTTAGGTTATAATATAGATATCTTTAACTTGCAGCTACAAGAAAAATTAGATGAAGTGGTTGAACACCGATGGATTCGGTTTTCGCAAATCATTGAGAAACTACAAACTCTAGGCTATCCGATTTCTGAAACGGATGTGCTGACTGTCGCTGGTGCGACAAAATCAATTGGTCGAGCCCATATTGCCCGAGCTCTTGTAAAAAAAGGCTGTTTTAAAACGATGGGAGATGTTTTTGAAAAAGTCTTATATAAAAATGGACCAGCCCATGTACCGCATTATCGACTTTCCTCAACGGATGTAATTAAGCTAATCCATGATGCAGGTGGTGCAGCTGTCTTAGCACACCCGAAACTTATTCACGATGATGCCTTGGTCGAACGGCTTATTAAAGAAGGTTTGGATGGTCTTGAAGTATTTTATCCACAGCATAATGCCATTGAAACACAGCTGTATAAAAATTTAGCAGAAAAATATAATTTATGTATGACTGGCGGGTCGGATTTTCATGCAATAGAAACCAGATATCCGCAAAAAATAGGACAGTTTACAATCGAAGATTCCTATGCAGAAGAATTGTATGCGAGAAAAAAAGAAGAAGTTTTATGATAAAGAATGACCCTGGAACAGCGATTTACAAACAGCAGTTTCGTCAATCGAAAGAAGTAAGAAAAAAGTATTGGAGAGATTAAAAGTGGATGTTATTGCGCTAGTAGGGCCAAGTGGCACGGGAAAAAGTCATCGTGCATTAATTGTAGCACATGAACATAAAGCAGATGCCATCATTGATGATGGTTTATTGATTAAAGATGGCAAAATTATTGCGGGGCATTCGGCCAAACGAGAAAGCAGTAAAATTATGGCAGTTCGCCGGGCTATTTTTTCTTTGCCGGGGCATGCCGAGGATGTTAGAAAAGTTATTCAAGAAGTACAACCGCAGCGAATTCTTATTTTAGGTACTTCAGAAAATATGATTCATAAAATTGCTGAAATTTTACATTTGCCATTAATTCGCACGATTATTCATATTGAAGATATTGCAACAAAGGAAGATATGGAAAAAGCATATAATTGTCGGGTCAAAGAAGGTAAACATATTATACCGGTACCGACGATTGAACTAAAGCCACATTTTTCTGGTTACTTAATTGATCCGTTGCAGTCTTTCTTTAAAAAATCGCGAAGAAATCAGCGTCGTCTTGGTGAAAAATCGATCGTTCGGCCGGTATTCAGTTATTATGGAAAACTTGTCATTGATGATTCCGCCATTGCTGCTATTGTAAATCAAGTTGCTGTGGCCGATGAGAAAGCCATTACGAAAACATCAAAAATAAAAGTGAAGCATATTTTGCACGATGACGAAGATCAAGGCATCGAAATTTCTTGTGAAGTGTCGGTGAAATATGGACAAGAAATTCCGACCTTAATTCGGATGATACAAAATAAAATCAAAGAGGCAATTGAATTTATGACTGGCATGATTGTCCATCAAGTCAATATAACAGTACAAACTTTGCGAGTTGGAATATAAATGCGGCCCTGCGGGGCTGCTTTTTTTGAAATAAATAATCATATTCAGAGATCTTGAATCATGATATAATTTGTAAAATGATAAAAAATGAGGTTGAGTGAAGAATGCATCAATCAAAATATAAAATGATCATGTTTGTTCTTTTTTTAGCAGTTATCCTATTGATAGGCTGGCTGAATCAAAAAACTTTATCGATGTTATTACAATTTCTTTTACAAGGCGATATAGAGGCTATTCTAAACTATATCCGTTCGTTTGGACAATATGCGGCAGTCATCTGCTTTTTTATTATTGTTGCGATTAACGTGGTGGCAGTTTTACCAAATATTTTTGTTTTAGCAGCAGCGGGCATTATTTTTGGTATTTGGGAAGGGACCTTGATTGCCTGGATCGCTGAAGCGGTTGGTGTCATTATTAGTTTTGTTTTGATGCGTTATTTTTTTCGTGATTATGCCCATGCGGTAATTGAAAAAAGCAATGCTTTGCAAAAAGTAAATGATTTCAGTGGTAAAAATGGTTTCACAATTATGTTGATTGCTCGGAGTATTCCCTTTGTCCCGTCTGGACTTATTACGGCGTTGGGGGCAATCAGTGATATTCGTTTAAAAGATTATATTTTAGCTACCTTTATTGGCAAGTTTCCATCGGCACTGATTGAAGTGACGATGGGACATGATCTTGCCTCTTATCGGGAAAATGAAACAAGATTATTTTTACTCATTGCCCTTTCGGCAGCAGCTTATTTTGGTTATGTGTGGTATAAAAAAAGGGCAGCTTAAAATGTTGCAGTAGCTTTGGCTTGATTAAAAAGGCAACACATTTAGAGTTTAGCTTGTTGATAAGTTTACCAGGCACCTTATATAATGAAATTATTAAGTGATGGGGAGTGCAAGCATGCAGGTTAAGACGATTCTTGTATTATTACCAATAAAAGAAGAACAAAAACATGTACTAGAACAAGAAGCTCCTGACGCCAATTACGTCTATACTACAGCAGATGTTTTAACGGTGGGAACATTGCAAAGGGCAGATATCATAATAGGTAATCCGCCACCGGAAATGCTTCGTGATGCACCAAAGCTTCAATGGATACAACTAAATTCTGCTGGTAGTGATGCCTATGTGAAAAATGGGGTACTAAAAGCTGATGTGCTGCTGACAAATGCTACGGGGGCCTATGGACTGGCCATATCAGAACATATGATAGGTATGCTTTTGCAGTTGATCAAGAAACTTCATATTTATAGAAACAATCAAAAGTCTCATCTTTGGCAAGATGAAGGTGAAGTGAAATCAATTTATCATTCGAAAGTTTTAATTATTGGGCTTGGCAATATTGGGGGAGAATTTGCGAAAAAACTCAAAGCTTTTGGCGCCTATACAATTGGTGTAAAGCGAACCTTTACAGCCAAACCTGATTTTATTGATGAATTATATGTACAGGATAAAATCGATGAATTATTGCCGCTGGCAGATGTTGTAGCCATTACGATTCCTAGTACGAAAGAGACATATAAGATGTTTTCGCTGGAACGATTGAACCGGATGAAAAAAGGTGCAGTTCTTCTTAATGTAGGGCGAGGTGATGTAGTCGATACGGAGGCACTCTGTGATGCAGTTGAAAGCGGGCACCTATCTGGTGCCGGATTGGATGTCACGGACCCAGAACCATTGCCAGCCAATCATAGGCTGTGGGATATAGAAAATATGATTCTTACGCCGCATATCTCAGGGGGCTATCATATTCCAGAAACGCTGGAAGCTATTATCGATATTAGTGCGGGAAATTTAAAGCGTTTTATGGCAGGTGAAAAATTAGTCAATTTGGTTAATTTTAAACAAAAATAAATAGTATAATTTTATCATTACGAATAAAAGGATCGATATAAAATATCCCGTTTACGGGCATATTTTATATCGATCCTTTTTGATTTCTTAAAATAAAGAAATCATATAATAGTTATTCGGCCTGGAGAAAACAGCTAAGGAAAATTTTTGTGCAAATATTCTTACAAATGACAAGAAATTATAGTATTTTTCGTGAAAAGTAAGTAAAATAGCAAAATCTCAAAGATACATGAAGTTTATTATCGATATAATGAGTACAAGAAGCCATTAACATACCTATAATATTATCTTTATAATGATTGATCATATCAAAACATATTCTTAATATGATCATTATATACTGGTGATGCGAATTGGTAATAGATAGGGAACTTTTCTAAGGATTTAAATAAAAATACTTAGCTTGTAATCTGAACCCCTTTGCAGTGAATCGCAATCGTGTTGTTATGTGAGTAACGAAATCATTTGATCACGATGTATGACTCATATCAATTATGTGAGAGTCTCGGTATGATCTCTTGGGTGTTCAGGTTTTAAAATATAAAAATAAAAGCAAAGGAGTTAAAAAAATGTATAAATGGAAGCAAAAGACAGTCTTGTTTACTATGATTTTGAGTTTTATAACCAGCTGCAGTATTGTCTTTGCCGCTGAACCGCCGGTAGGTATTTCAATCTTAAAATATGACCGACCAGCAGGCACGAATGATTTACCTCGGAATTTTCGAACAGCTCAAAGTGAATTTAAAAAGACGAGTAAGGGTCAAACCATGCCGTCGCGCGAAGGGTTAGAAAATTTGCGGCTTTCTGGTAGTAGCTATTTTTCTAAAAATGAATTTCGGGAAATGTTAAAGCAACTGCCGAAACATGATTTGGTGATTTTGGACTTGCGAGCGGAATCACATGGCTATATTAATGACAATGGTGTGAGTTGGTACACTGCTTATAAAGCCGCTAATCGCGGTATGAGTGCTAAAAAGATTGAGGCAGTAGAAATGGAGGCGCTGAACGCAGTATTGCATAAAACCGTTCCTGTGGCTACTCTGAATGATGATAAATCAATTGCTTCGGAGGATGCTTTATATATAGAACAGGTCATGACTGAAAAAGAATTTGTTGAATCGCAAAGTGTGAACTATTATCGCATACCTGTTGCTGACTATGATGCACCTAGTGATGCAAATATTGATCGGTTTTTGAATTTTTATAGGAAGTTGGGTACTAATACATGGATACACACACATTGTGAAGCTGGTGAAGGGAGAACAACTACTTTTATGAGCATGATTGACATGCTGCATAATGTTGACAAACTTAGTTATGATGAAATCATGATCCGTCAAGTGTTGCTGGGAGGGCAGGATCTTCGGTCAGCAACATCGAAAGATCCGGTAAAAAAAGAAGGGTATCTTAGACGGGCGTTGTTCACCAAACATTTTTATGATTATGTAAAAGCGAATCCGGATTTTGCAAAGCCCTGGAGTCAATGGGCTCAAGAACAGGGATATTGATCTACCAGCGTATAAACTGCTTTAAAGGAAAAAATAATATCAATAAATAAAGACGTTCTTTTACAATAAAAAATAATTATTTAAAAAATAACGATTCGTTTCGAACAACAGTATTTTGAATAAAAAATCAACTCTTGAGGATGTGGTATGGTGCATAAGAATAGTAGTAAAAAAGGAATCGTGTCGATTCTACTAGCTTTAATTTTATTATTGCAGATGACAGCGATAGTTTTGGCAAAAGATGGTATTGTTAGTGCTGAAAAAACACCTAAATTAGCAGTTAAAATTGATCGAAATGATATAGATCAACTGCCGAGAAATTTTCGAATGTCTACGGATGAATTTAAAAGTTATCCTAAAAACGGCGTAATGCCCTCGAAAAAGGGTCTTGATACATTAGGTAATTCAGCGAGCAGTTCTTTTTCTGAAACTGAGTTCGCTAATGTTTTAAAGAAATTGCCGACAGTGCCTGATAAGGTCTATGTAATTGATCTGCGTGGTGAGTCGCATGGCTATTTAAATGGTACGTGCGTGAGCTGGTTTGCGCCACCGAATAATTGGGGCAATGATGGTAGGACACTAGAACAAGTAAAGGCTATCGAGCAGGATCAACTGCAGCAGTTGTTTAAAGCTTCTCCAGCAAAAGTCTATAATTTTGATGACAATAAAAATGTTTTACTGGATCAGATTGAATTTTCCATAAATCGTGTGCGCACGGAAGAAGAAATGGTCAAAGAACATGGTGCCCATTACTTTAGGTTAGCGTTATCTGATCATTTTCGCCCAGATGATAGTGATGTAGATACATTTCTTGCGTTCTATAAAACTTTACCAAAAGATGCCTGGCTTCATTATCATTGCTTTGCAGGAATGGGAAGAACGACAATATTCGCTGTCATGGCAGATATATTGAAGAATGCCCATGATGTGAGTTTTAAAGATATTGTGGATCGTCAAGGTATTTTAGGTAATACAAACTTAAGCGATATACCAGATAGTAAGAAAAACTGGGGTCGTAAAGGGTATATTGAACGTTATCAGTTCGTGAAACATTTCTATGACTATGTCAAAGACAGTCCACGTGATTTGCCGAAAACTTGGAGTCAATGGGCAAAAGAACATGACTATGAAACTTATACACCATATTATGAAGGTTACGTATGGCGTGTTGATACGAAGAATGTTGATCAATTACCACGGAATTATCGAAGCTCAAATGATGTTTTTAAAGTGCCAGAGAAATTAAACAAAGAAGTTGATTTAACTTATATTCCGTCGCGTAAAGGATTGGATTCATTATATATTTCTGGTAGTGCTCAGTGTTCACAACTGGAATTTAACCAACTGATGACAAAGCTTAAGACGATGGCTAAGGGGCCGGTCTATATCATCGACTTAAGACAAGAATCACATGGGTTGCTCAATGGTAATGGGGTTAGTTGGTATGGCGATCGTGATTGGAGCAATATAAATAAGACATATGATCAGATCATTGCTGATGAAAAAACACGATTGCAAGCTACGTTAAATAAAAAGACTGTTTTATCGGTACTGGATGATGATAAAAAAGCAGCAGATCCACAACTGGAAAAAATTACAAGCGCCTTGACGGAAGCGGAAATGGTTAAAAATGCTGGAGTAAATTATTTTAGAATTACAGCAACAGATCATATTTGGCCGAGTCCAGAAAATATCGACCGCTTTATGAATTTTGTGAAGACTTTGCCGCAGAATTCATGGCTGCATTTTCATTGTCAGGCCGGTGAGGGGCGTACAACCGCATATATGGTTATGTATGATATGATGAAAAACCCAGATGTAAGCTTGAAAGATATTGTGTATCGTCAATATTTGATTGGTGGTCAATATACGATGTTCACTGGAAGTGGCAAAAATAGTTGGAAAAATGATTATTATGCTGAAAAAGCCAGAATCATTCCACGATTTTATCAGTATGTGCAAGAAAATGCGGCTAATGGTTTTAAGGTTCTATGGTCGCAATGGATAAAAGAAAATAAACCTGCTAATACGGAGTCTGCTATACAGTAATGCTTGGCAGCAGCTATATCAAAAAATTTTAGCAAAAATGGGGTGTGCGAAAATGAACAGAAAATTATTGGCAACATTGGTGATGGGAGCACTTATTTTG
>Ga0302210_10001354_pt1 | contig 10392 bp, 8 predicted proteins | sample II_Fen_E3_2_FD_198793 | JGI IMG/M metagenome (GOLD analysis project Ga0302210, IMG submission 198793) | Peat permafrost microbial communities from Stordalen Mire near Abisko, Sweden - II_Fen_E3_2 | ecosystem: Environmental > Terrestrial > Soil > Wetlands > Permafrost | place: Sweden: Abisko... | reverse complement strand
TTATCAATAACTCAATAACAAAGTTACCTCCATTTCGTTCGCATTGATCAGCAAAATAAAATTACCATTGCAACTGATATAATGTCAGCCGATTGTAAATTAAATCATTTTTTTTCATTTTTTTTTAAAATATAATTCATACTTGTTCGTCTACAGAGTTAAAGAGCCATAATAATGAATAGATCGGAATCGGATAAAATTGAACACGTTTATAAAACCGAGCGGAGACGTTTGCTCGGCTATATCAGCAAAAAGATTTCCGATAATTTAGATGCTGAAGATATTCTGCAGGATGTTTTCTACCAACTGACAGTTGGGTTTCGGGAGATCAAGACTCTTGACAATGTGACAGCCTGGCTCTACAGGGTAGCCGATAACCGCATCACCGATTTGTTTCGAAAAAAGAAACCGGTATCTTTCAGTTTCCTTGAAAACTACGACGAGGAGGAAGAAGGTCCGATTTCACTGATTGATATACTCCCTGAATTGGGAACTTCCCATGAAGAGGAAGAATTAAAAAGCCTGATATGGGAAAGAATTGAAAAAACATTGTTGGAATTACCGGAGGAACAAAGCAATGTTTTCAGGGCAACCGAATTTGAGGAAAAGAGTTTCAATGAAATCTCAATGGAAACCGACGTTGGCGTGAGTACCCTTATTTCCAGGAAACGATACGCTGTACTGGCACTCCGGGGAAATTTAAATGATTTATATAACCTATTAAAAGACAATTAAAATGAAAGCATCAAAAATATTGAAATTCACAGGCTTTACGCTGCTCAGGGTAGCTCTAATTATTTTAGTCCTGTTTATCACCATGAATCTTTGGAACTGGTTAATTCCTGGATTATTCCATGGCCCGATTCTTACCTTCTGGCAGACTGCCGGATTAATCGTCCTCTCTAAAATATTCTTTTCCGGCATTATTCCCGGACACGGAGGCGGAAAACACTATGATCGGGCACATGGAGGTTTCCATGATGAAGTACGCCCTTCACGGGAAGAGTGGTGGAAACGGTTTAATGAAACAAAAGGACATGGCAATTCCCAGAACGGAGAACGTCCAAACAGGGAAGCATGGAGAAAAAAGGTCGATGAAACAGAAAAAGACAAGGATAGTTCTTCAACTGCCGTTTAAATCAAGCAAGCCTAAACACGGGCAACTCATCACTCACTTTTAAATAAAAGTTTTAAGTATCCTCCTTAATAAGATGTTAAGATCCTATTAAATGAACTGGATGCCAGCCATTCCTATGCCGGATTGCGAAATAGATATGAGATGTTCATAGTATTTAATATCAATTATTTACATAATTAAAGATAATAAACAAAAGCAACAATGAAGATAAAAAGAATCATTACTATAGTGCTTGTATTGGTTGGGGTATTGCAGGCACAGGCGCAGGATACCATACAGTATATTTCGCTGAATCAGGCATGCCAGATGGGAATCGATAACAACCTGAACATAGCAAATGCTACATTGGAAACCCAAAAGGCCCATTATCAGCTAAAAGAAACCCAAAGCAAATTATATCCCCAACTCGATGGCTATAGCACCTTCAATTATTATTTTGGGATTCCCAAGATACTCATGCCTGGTGAAATCTTTGGCCAGACAGGGGAGATTCCTGTTGAAATTGGCACCAAGTATGATTGGAGCAGTGGCTTCAGTGCTTCCCTGACCCTATACAACCAAAGTTATTTCACCTCTATAAAAGTAGCCAGACGAATGCAGGCTGTAAGCAAGTTAAGCCTGTTGCAGAAAAAAGAAGAGATGGCTTATCAGGTTTCGCAGGTATATTATCTATGCAAAACAACAGGCAGCCAGATTATTTTTCTGGAGAAGGATCTAAAAAATGCCAGCCAGCTAATGGAAATTTTAAAGCATCAGAACGAGAACGGGATTGCCCGTAAGATAGATTATTCAAAGGTTCTGGTGAATAAGAATAATCTGCAGACTCAGATTGATAATCTCGTTCAGTTACGCCAGCAACAGCTTGGATTATTGAAATACCTGATTGGAGTTGAGTTAAGCAACAAAATAGAACTCTCCGATTCGTTGACATTCAACAGTGAAGTGCAACCTTTAGGGTTGCCTGACTTTACCAAACTGAGTGAGTTGAAATTGATGGATGAACAAATAGCAATCACGACCCTGAATAAAAAGGGAAATCAGCAAGCCTACCTGCCTACTCTATCAGGCGCCGGCCAGTTTTATTACCAGGGGCAGCAAAATGAATTTAATTTCTTCAACGGGGGAACCGATAAATTTTTTAATGTCGGGTATGTTGGGTTAACGGTGAATGTCCCGATATTCGACGGGTTCGGAAAACATGCAAAGAACAGGCAGTACGGGATTGAATTGCAGCAGTTGCAAAACGACCGCAAGAACAGGCTTACCAATTATAACAAAGATTTTATCGACGCAACGCAACAGTACAAGAACAGCCTCAAAGCCATAATGCGTCAACAGGAGAACATAAAGATCGCCAAAGATGACTATGACATTAGCCTTCAAGGGTACAGGCAACAGGTTGTTCCGCTGTCCGATGTCATGCTTTCCGAAAACTCCTTAACTGAAGCCCGGCTGTCGTATGTGAATGCGCTGCTCCAGTTAAAGAATGCCGAACTGGAAGTTCGTAAATCAAAAGGTGAATTACTTCAATACTAAGAAACATATTATAAAATTACAGTCATGAAACTAAAAAAATACGTTATTTCCACAGCCATCATCGTTGTCCTGGTAACCCTTGTAGCAGCCAGGCTTTATTCTAATAAATCCGGCTTTAACGAAGAACTCAAAATGGTATCCGAGTCCAATACGACTATTCCTGTAATTACCGATACAGTTAAATATCAGGGAATGGCAACCGAACTTACCCTGAACGGATCTTTCTTTCCGTCGCATGAAATCTCCATTACCGCAGAGACACAAGGCAAGATTATTTCAATACGTTCCAACGTAGGGGACAAAGTTGTTGCCGGACAAGTTATGGCTTGCCTGGATAACGAAGTTTCCTCTTCCCAGCTTAAACTGGCAAAGTTTAATATGGAGAAGGCAGAGAAAGACATGAAACGTTTCGAACAGCTTTCACAGAATGATGCAGTTACTACCCAACAGTATGAATCTGCCAGGCAGAGTTACGAAATGGCACAGTCAGCCTATACTACAGCAAAAGTGGAAAACAGGAATACTTACATCAAAGCGCCTTTCAACGGGATAATCACAAAACGGTATACGGACAACGGGGCATATGTGTCACCGGGTACACCCGTTTTTGATATTGTTGAAATAAACAGTTTAAAATTCATTGCCAAGCTTACAGCGGATGAAGCAGGGGAAATAGGCAAAGGCCAGCATGTACGGGTAACCGTTGATGCCTATCCGGGAACAAGCTATGAAGGGAAAGTAAGTGCCGTGATTATAAAAGCAGATCTCTCTAAACGCTATGATGTGGAAATTGAGGTAGCTAACCGAACCGGCAAATTAATTAAGCCCGGTATGTTTGGGACAGCTGACTTATCCAGGAAATCCAGCGGAGAATCGCTGATTATCCCACGTGCAGCTATTGCCGGTAGTATCAGGAACCCCGTAATCTTTCTGGTAAAAGGCGATTCTGCCGTTGAACGGAAGATTGTTGTTACTCCCTTCGATGATAAATATGTCCTGGTGAACCAAGGATTGAAAGTTGGCGACGTAATAGTAACCTCGGGTCAGATTAGTCTTGTAAACGGTTCCAAAATCAAGTTAAACAATTAAAGAAGCGCTAACTATGAATATAACAAAACTTTCTGTCAACAGGCCAACACTGGTTGTGGTTGTCTTTACCGTACTTGTCTTTTTAGGCATTGCGGGATATAAAAGCCTTAACTCCGAACTAATGCCAGCAATGACGGCACCTGCGTTTATGATTCTGACAGCTTACCCGGGTGCATCTCCTTCAGAGGTGGAAAATGGGGTTACTAAAAAGGAAGAAGACGCCATCACGTCTATTCAGAATATTGACCATATCCAGTCCACATCCCTGGAAGGCGTTTCAATTCTGGGAATTTCCATGAAGCAAAATGCGAATATTGATAACGCCGTACAGGATGCACAACGCAGTATAAATGCCGTTAAAAGTACGTTGCCTGTCGGTGTCCTGGACCCTGTGGTCAGTAAAATATCCATTGGCGATTTTCCCATCATGAACGTGGGCTCAACTGCTGCAATGTCCAGCACAGAGTTTTACGATTTGCTTAAATTCAAGATACAACCTGAGCTGGCACGTATCAAAGGAATCGGCGAGATTGCCATTATCGGTGGTAGCGAACGGGAAATACGGGTGAACCTGGCTGCTGAAAAACTGGATGCCTACAATCTCTCGTCGCAACAGGTATTGCAGGCTATACAGTCCTCGAACCTGGATTTCCCTACCGGTAAAATAAAGAACAACGATACTCAGATGGTCATACGGCTATCAGCCAAAATGAAGAGTGTCAGGGATATTGAAAACGTGGTAGTAACAGTCGATGATAAAGGTTCGAAAGTAAAGGTAAAAGATCTGGGGGAAGTGTTGGATATTGCAAAAGAACAGACAATGCTTGCCCGAGTAAACGGGAAAAACTCAGTGGGCCTTAGTATCAAAAAACAATCAGATGCCAATACGGTGGAAGTTTGTCATTTGGTAAACAAAAAACTTTCTGAGTTGGAAACAACTTATAAAGGCAATAAGCTTCATTTTGAAGTTCCTTTCGATTCCTCCGTGTTTACCGAGAAAGCTACCGATTCGGTAAAAGAAGATTTAATGTTTGCCATTCTGCTGGTTTCGTTGGTTATGCTTGTTTTTCTGCACGGGCTGCGGAATGCATTCATTGTAATGATTGCCATTCCTATATCCATTATTGTTTCGTTTCTGGGGATGTATTTATTAGGATACACGTTGAATATCATGACCTTGTTGGCCATGTCGTTGGTGATAGGTATCCTGGTGGATGATGCCATTGTGGTGCTGGAGAACATCTACCGCCACATGGAAATGGGTAAAAACCGTGTTCAGGCAACCCTGGATGGTCGTGCAGAAATAAGCTACACTGCTATTGCCATTACACTGGTGGATGTGGTGGTATTCCTGCCCCTGGGCCTGTCAAAAAGTATGTTGACTCCTATTCTGGCACCTTTTGCATTGGTTATTGTTGTCACCACTCTGTTGAGTCTGTTAGTGGCTTTTACCGTGGTACCGTTATTGACATCCCGTTTGGCAAAGGTGCAGCATTTAAATAAAGAGCGGTTTACCGGACGTTTCTTCCTTTGGTTCGAGAAACAGGTTGACGCATTTGCAACGATATTGCATACTATACTGCTAAAAGCCTTTCGACACAAAGCCATCACCTTTGGAATCATAACTGCCTTGTTTATCGGGTCTGTGGCACTTATTCCCACAGGATTTGTCGGCACAGAGGTATTTGCAATCGGTGATGTAGGGGAATTTATTATCCAGGTGGAGCTTCCAAATGATGCAACCCTGAAAGAAACAAACCTGAAGGTACTGGAAATAGAGCACCTGTTAAACACTAAACCTGAGATTAAATCTGTCTTCACCACAGTGGGTTCGTCTAACGAGGGCATGCAAAGCGGAGGCATACAGAGTAATTCCAATAAAGCGGAGTTAGATGTAAAGCTGGTAGATAAAAAGTTCCGGAAAGTATCTTCAAAGGTATATGCCAACCAGATCAAGAATTTCCTGAACGCAAAGGTCACGGGTGTAAAAGTCAAGGCTGCCTTGTTAAACCCTTTCTTTGGAAGTACGGACGACAGCCCGATACAGGTAATCGTGAAATCGTCCAACCCCGATTCCCTGGATAAATATACCAGGAGAATCAAGAAGCTGATAGAAAAAACCCCGGGAGCCATTGATACAAAATCATCCCTGGAGACTGCTCGGAACGAAATTTCTGTAGATATCAATAAGGATAAAATGGCTGAGCTCGGCCTATCCCTTACCACTGTAGGTCCGGTCATGTCTACCGCTTTTAGCGGGAATACTGATGCAAAGTACTCCGATGGTTTGTATGAGTACGACATCAATGTGGTGTACGATGAGTTTAATCGCCGCAGCCTGTCGGATGTGTCCAACCTGACGTTTATCAATCAGGCGAACCAGAAAGTCAAGCTATCGCAGTTTGCTACTATTGGCTATAATGATGGTAGTTCCAAACTTGAGAGGATGGACCGTGTTTCCTCCTATACCATCCAGACACAGGTACTGGGTCGTGCCTCTGGGGACGTGGGTGATGATATCAAGCAACAAATTGCGGCCATAACCCTTCCTTCCCAGGTTTCGATCTATTATGCAGGAGACATGGAAATGCAGGATGATGCTTTCGGAAGCCTCGGCTTTGCCATCCTTACCGCCATCTTCCTGGTGTATCTGATCATGGTGGCTTTGTACGAATCGTACCTGTATCCATTTGTAGTGTTGTTCTCAATACCTCTGGCTGTCATAGGAGCAATTCTTGCCCTGGCACTCACCAAGGCCAACCTGAGCATATTCAGTATGATGGGTATGATCATGCTGATAGGTCTGGTGGCAAAGAATGCCATTCTGGTGGTCGACTTTACGAATCATCTCAAGAAACAGGGTTATGGCACAACCCGTGCACTGTTAATGGCTACCAGAACCAGGCTGCGACCAGTCTTAATGACCACGTTGTCTATGATCATCGGTCTGTTGCCTATCGCATTGGCTTCGGGTGCAGCCTCCGAATGGAAGAACGGTATTGCCTGGGTACTTATCGGTGGACTTACCAGTTCCATGTTGTTGACCCTGGTAGTGGTACCGGTGGTATATTCGATAATGGAAAATATAAAGATCAACGTGCAGGGTTGGTTTGGGAAAAAGAATGTTCCGGAAACGGAAACCAACATTATCGTTACTGCCACCTTAGGAATAGAATAAATACTTTCCTGCTTCAGTTTTTAGGGACGAAGGGTCCATACAGAATAGTCCGGTGCTTTTTCCTTTCAGGGTAATGCATCAGGTAAAATAAACCCTATTCCCTTTTTCAACCGAAGCAAAAAAGCTAAGAGATACAATAATTCCTGAATTTCAAAAAAATAAATTATACTACCGAAAAGCATGAAATCCACACTTTTTAAACATGATGATACATATACCGCTTTTGTCCGATTGAATATTGAAACTTGTACGGCGTGTTGGAAATGTATTGATACCTGTCCCAACAAAGTAATGGATAAATCTTATTTATATATTGCAGGAAGCCTGATACTTACGCATGTACTTATGTACGATGCAAATGACTGTTCAGGTTGCCTGAAATGTATTAAAGCATGCAAATTTAATGCAATCAGCATTATGAAACCATAAATTACGAATTTTACATACCGGTTTTTATTCATCAACATAACAAAGAAAAGAAAATTGCATCTTGAAAACAAACAGCATTGAAGTGAAGAACTTCACAAAGAACTTCGGTGATTTTACCGCAGTGAATAATATCTCGTTCAACGTCGAACAGGGAACTATCTTTGCCTTTCTGGGTCCGAACGGGGCAGGTAAGAGTACCACCATCAACACCCTGTGCACCATACAGGAAAAGACAGATGGCGAATTATGGATCAACGGGCATGACGTGTCACTGCAGAAGGACAAAGTACGCCGGGATATTGGCATTGTCTTTCAGGAATCAACCCTTGACGGGAAACTTACCGTAGAAGAGAATTTAAAACTGCACTGTGCTTTCTATAAAGTGCCTAAATCGGAAGTAATGGAGCGTATCGATTTTGTGCTCGATCTGGTAGATATTAAGAACCGTCGTAGATCCACGGTGGATAGTCTTTCGGGCGGCATGAAACGTCGTGCCGAAATAGCCCGTGGGCTTGTGCATTTCCCAAAAGTGCTGTTTCTCGATGAACCCACTACGGGTCTCGACCCTCAAACCAGGGCAAACGTATGGGATTATATCCATAAGCTACAGAAACAAAAGAACATCACCATATTCCTGACTACCCATTACATGGATGAAGCGGAAATATGCGACCAGGTTGCCATTATTGATGGCGGAAAAATAGTAGCTCATGATACGCCGGCTAACCTGAAAAAGCGATATACGGTTACCACTATGAAGATCAAAACCTCTGATCCCGATAGACTGGAGGTATACCTGCAGGAACGCTCCATCAAATATAGCGTTGATAGGCAACAGTTCCTGATATATGCTACCGGCACAAGGGATGTGGTGGCCATTGCAAGCACATTCAAAGAAACAATAGAAGACATAGAAATTAATAAAGGTACCCTGAACGATGTGTTCATTGCCATAACAGGAAAGGAGATACGAGAATGATACGCCCTATAGCAGCAATACTTTCAAGAAATTTAATGAAACTTCGCAGGGACAGAATGAAACTGTTCCTTAACCTTTTCATGTCAGGGTTATTCCTGTTCATATTCTCATTTGTGATAAAGTCCACTGTTCCGGGCCTGGATCATCCCATGAATTACCTGATTTCCGGTATTATCATCATGACGGTATTCCAGTCTGCCCTGAGCAATTCCATGAATATCCTGGAGGATATATCCAGCGGGTTTATGAAAGAAATCCTGGTAGCACCCATTAACCGGTGGCAGATTGCCATAGGACATGTTCTTTCCGCTATGGTGGTATCGGTCATCCAAGGATTGATCATTGTAGTAATCGGTTTATTTATGGGATTGAATATTGATTTTCTGCATGGCTTAGCCATGGTGGGGCTGATGTTTCTGGTAGGACTTACGTTTAGCGCTTTGGGTTTGTATCTGGCTACCCTGACCAAGGAATCCAGCAATTTCCAGCTGCTGATAACGATTGTTTCATTTCCGCTGACTTTCCTGTCCGGTGCCTATATCCCGACCATGGCGTTGCCTGGCATCCTGCAGCCATTTGTGTACCTGAATCCGTTAACCTACACAACTGCGGCATTCCGGTTTGTTGCCCTGCACATGGAAAACATGCCGGTTTCGGACCTAGTCAAGGCGGGTGTGGCATTCAATGTACATGGATTCATTATTACACCCCCACTGAGTTTGCTATTGATTATGATTATGTGTATCCTCTTTTTTGTGCTGTGCGTTAACCGGTTCAACAAGGCCGATTTTTCCCGTGTCAAGATATTCAAACATTCGCATTGATCAGGGTGCCGTCATCGGGGACACAATTAATATCTAAAAGGGAGGAACACTATTTTGATTAGAACGTAAATAACGCGAATAAACGCAAATTTTATTTCCTATGAATTGGAATTGATTAAATCTTTTGAATTTGCGTTTATTTGCGTTCTGTTTTTTCTTGGTTTTCTTGGTTTTATTTGCGTTCTATTCTTTTGTTAATAAAACGCTTCTCTGATTTATTAACTTTAAAAGTGCACACTTTCGATTAATTTATCCACTTATGCCATCCGGATTTCAACTACATTTGTTATCAGATATGTAATGATTAAAAAAACAGTCTTGATAGTTATTTATGAAAAAATCTTCCTCTCACTTAGTTGTAATACTCTGCATTTTTAGTCTTCTTTTTGCTTCTGTCGATGTAACATCGCAGCAACCTGTATATTGTTTTCCTGCCCCCGAGGGGTATGGGCATACCGCTACCGGAGGAGGCAATGCTGTTCCGGTTACAGTAACTACGTATGCTGACCTGAAAGCCCAGCTCATTTCCTCCGGTCCCAAAGTAATACTTGTATCGGGCACCATCACCATTCCTTCAGGAGGAGAAATTTCCGGCGTCATTACCAACAAATCACTTCTTGGATTGCCGGGAGCGCATTTGGTGAACCTGAACCAGACTGCAACCACTTCCGGCATACTCTACCTGAACAACGGCTCTAACAATGTTATTATACGCAACATCTTGTTCGAAGGACCGGGTGCCTATGATGTGGATGGCAACGATAATCTGTCCTGTGAAGCCACAAACTTCTGGATTGACCATTGTGAATTCCAGGATGGCATGGATGGTAACCTGGATATTACCAAGAATGGCAACCTTGGAACTGTTTCCTGGTGCAAGTTCACGTACCTGAAACCTCCTAAGGCAGGAGGTTCGGGTGGCAGCAACGACCATCGTTTCTCCGGTCTAATCGGTTCCAGTGGAACGTCTTTTCCTGCAAGCGGACACTATCAGATCACCTTTCAATGTAATTATTGGGCTGCAGGTTGCGTGGAAAGGATGCCGCGTGCACGGAATTGCGCCATGCATATTGTGGATTGTTATTACAATACTGCCGGTACAGGAAGCAAGGCAATAGGTGTAGGGGGTGGTATAAACAACTCGACATTATACGTTGAGAACTGTAACTTTGCAAATATTCGCAATGTCTATGTAAGTTATGACAGCACAGATGGCGGT
>Ga0302210_10001349_pt1 | contig 10417 bp, 6 predicted proteins | sample II_Fen_E3_2_FD_198793 | JGI IMG/M metagenome (GOLD analysis project Ga0302210, IMG submission 198793) | Peat permafrost microbial communities from Stordalen Mire near Abisko, Sweden - II_Fen_E3_2 | ecosystem: Environmental > Terrestrial > Soil > Wetlands > Permafrost | place: Sweden: Abisko... | reverse complement strand
ATACGCTTAAAAGCAGAAAGAAGACGAGGCTCGATGTTGCTTTCAAGCGACTTAGCCTTTTCACGAAGTTTTTCTTCTTCGGCTTTTGTTTCGTGTACAATCTCTTCAAGTTCAGCATTCTTACTTTCCAAATCGCCAAGACGCTCTGAAAGCATATCATTGCTTTTATCAAGGTCCTGCTCACGTTCATCAGATGCAATCAAGAATTCACGGATCTTCTTATCGCAAAGTTCCATTTCCAAATTCTTAAACTCAATTTCCTTTGTCAAGAAATCGAATTCGCGGTTATTGCGTACATTGTTTTGTTGCTCTACATACTTTTCAATGGCTGCACGTGCAGTTTCAATTTCAATACGTTTGGTAGCTATATCTTCTTTTAGCTGTACCATTTCAGTCTTGATCTTCTCAATGCGTGTATTCAAACCAGCTACTTCATCTTCAAGATCCTGTACCTCAAGAGGTAACTCACCACGAAGGGTTTTTATCTTGTCAATTTCCGATAGCATGGATTGCAACTGATAGAGATTCTTTAGCTTTTGCTCTACCGTGAAATCTTCTGGATTCTTCTTTGCCATAATTCTACATGTACTTTATTGGATTTGTGCACACCTCTGTTAGATAAACTTTCAGCTGAGGGCACTGCTCCGTTATAATTGTTTTTATTAATTCTAATGTATATTGTTCACTTTCATAATGGCCCATCTCGGCCAATAATATAGTATCTTCATTCCCAAAGAAAGCATGATAGCCTATTTCGCCTGTTAAGTAAGCATCAGCGCCTACACAAACAGCTTGCGAAATTAGCGAAGCACCCGACCCTCCACAAAGAGCAACCCGATGAATCGTACGTCCGGTAAGAGCCGTATGTCGCAAACAAGATATTGCAAACGTTTGCTTTACCAATTGTAAAAAGTCGACTTCCTCCATCGGAGATTCCAACTCTCCGCACACACCGGCACCCGAAACGCTTCCATCAGTCAAACTTGCTGAATTCGGCAACGGCTGAAGTACCTTCACTTCACAAAGGCCAAGCTTTTCAGCCATCCTATAGCTAACACCACCTTCTGCGTTATCGAGGTTTGTATGAGCGCTATAAATAGTTATATCATGCTTAATAGCAAGCATCACACAACGTTCCACATAACTATCACCTGTAATCTTCCGCAAAGGATGAAACAACAAAGGATGGTGTGCCACAATTAAGTTTGTACCCAATCGTACAGCTTCTTGAATAACCTCTTCAGTCACGTCAAGACACAACAATGCCCCTGATGCTTTCCCCTCTGTCAATCCTAGTTGCAAGCCGGCGTTATCATATCCTTCCTGCAAAGGCAGAGGTGCGAATCGTTCAAGGGCGTCCAACACTTCCTTTATCTTCATCTATGTACTATGAGATATTTGGCGCAAAATTACGCTTTTTCCGGCAAATCGCCAAAGCTTTCTCATTTTTTTTCATAAAAAAGCACTATCTTTGCAGCACTTTTCAATATAAAGCGGTTCTAGTTCCGCTATTTAAGATAAAAAGACGATAAAAAAGAAAGGATAAAGCCCATGATTTCGATAGAAAACCTGCACGTTGAGTTTGCAGCCACCCCACTTTTTAGCGGAGTAAGTTATGTAATCAATCCCAAAGACCGAATTGCCCTTGTAGGAAAAAACGGTGCAGGAAAAAGTACGATGCTCAAAATTTTAGCAGGACTGCAAACGCCCACAGGAGGTACCGTTTCCATTCCACGCGATACTACCATCGGCTACTTGCCACAGGTAATGATTCTTTCCGACCGACATACCGTGATGGAAGAAGCCGAAATGGCCTTCGAAGAGCTGCACGAAATGCAAGCGCAACTCGAAAAAGCGAATCAGCAACTAAGTGAACGTACGGATTACGAAAGCGAATCGTATCAACAGCTCATTGAGCGTTTTACGCTTCTCAATGAACAATTCCTCATGCAAGGGGGTACCAATTATCAAGCTGATATAGAAAAAACACTTCTCGGCTTAGGGTTTCAACGGAGCGATTTCGACCGCCCTACCAATGAATTCAGTGGAGGATGGCGCATGCGTATTGAACTTGCAAAGCTTCTTTTACGCCATCCCGAAGTTTTACTGCTCGATGAGCCAACCAATCACCTTGATATCGAAAGTATTCAATGGCTTGAAAACTTTCTTGCTACTCAGGCAAATGCAGTGGTATTGGTAAGTCACGACCGCGCATTTATAAATAATGTAACCAACCGCACTATAGAAATCTCATGCGGTAAGATCTATGACTACAAAGTCGCTTACGATGCATATGTGGAGCTCCGCAAAGAACGTCGCGAACAACAAATGCGTGCCTATGAAAATCAGCAAAAGATGATTGCTGAAACAGAAGCTTTTATTGGGCGATTTCGATACCAGGCGAATAAAGCCATACAAGTGCAAAGTCGCATTAAGCAGCTCGATAAAGTTGTTCGACTGGAAGTTGATGAAGAAGATAATGCTATGCTACGATTGAAATTTCCACCGGCCGAGCATTCGGGCAACTACCCCGTTATATGCGAAGAAGTGCGTAAAGCATACGGTTCGCACGTTATCTTCGACCACGTGGACCTAACCATCCATAGAGGAGAAAAGATTGCTTTCGTTGGCAAGAACGGAGAAGGAAAATCCACTCTCGTAAAATGCATTATGAACGAAACCGATCATGAAGGTAAACTCACACTAGGACACAACGTTCAAATAGGTTACTTCGCTCAAAATCAAGCACAACTATTGAGTGAAGAGCTAACCGTATTCGATACAATCGACTATGTTGCACAAGGAGACATCCGCTCAAAAATACGCGATTTACTCGGAGCATTTATGTTTGGAGGGGAAGCTAGCGATAAAAAAGTAAAAGTATTGTCAGGAGGAGAACGTACACGTTTAGCCATGATTAAGCTTTTACTTGAACCGGTAAACCTACTTATTCTCGACGAACCTACCAACCACCTTGACTTACGAAGCAAAGATGTCTTGAAATCGGCTATCCGAAACTTCGACGGCACAGTTATTATCGTAAGCCACGACCGTGAATTCTTAGATGGCTTAGTTGAAAAAGTTTATGAATTTGGTGACGGTAAAGTACGTGAACATTTAGGTGGTATTTACGAGTTCCTTAAAAAGAAACAAATTGAGAACCTCGCCCAACTCAGTACTTCGCCCACACTCTCCACTTCAAAGAATGGTATAAGCAACAACGAAAAAAGCAGCTTACAAACAGAAGAGAAAGTTCCTGAAAAGAAACTCTCATACGAAGCGCAGAAGGAACGTAATAAACGACTTCGAAAAATCGAGAAACAAGTCACCAATTGCGAAAGTTTGATCGAAACATTAGAAGCTGCCATAGCGATATTAGAAGTCAAAATGGGCACTCTGGAGGGAGCTTCCGATACAAAATTGCATGAGCAACATCAGAAGTTCAAAAAGCAGCTAAACAAAGTTGTGGAAGAATGGGAAACAGCTTCGACAGAGCTTGAAGAAGCAAAAAAGGATTGACAACTTACGCAAAACGTTAAAGAGAAAACAACAAGTCTTTTGAATATTCAAAAAATATCCGTATCTTTGTAAATTAAAAAGGAGGAACACCATGCCACTGAATCTACCCGATAAGTTGCCAGCTATTGCGGCACTTAAAAAAGAGAATATTTTTGTCATCGATACTACCCGTGCCACAGGACAAGACATACGTCCGTTGAAAATTGTGGTTCTCAACCTCATGCCTCTAAAAATCACGACAGAGACTGATTTAATTCGCTTATTATCGAATAGCCCGTTACAGGTTGAACTAAGTTTTATGAAAATAAAGAGTCATACCTCTAAGAATACGCCCATCGAGCATATGAAACAATTCTATCGAGAATTCGACCGCATGCGCAATGAGCGATATGACGGAATGATCATCACCGGAGCTCCGGTAGAGAATCTCGAATTCGAAGAAGTTTCCTACTGGTCGGAAATGACTGAAATATTCGACTGGGCACACACACATGTTACCAGCACGATGTATATTTGCTGGGCCGCTCAAGCCGGACTTTACTACCATTACGGAGTGCCTAAGCATACTTTGCCCAAAAAGCAATTCGGCATCTTCGAGCACAAAGTACTTGACCCTCTTAACATGCTTTTTCGCGGATTCGATGATACCTTCTTTGCTCCGCATAGTCGTCACACCGAAACGCGCAAAGAAGATATCTTAAAATATAAGGAGCTCACTTTGCTCAGTGAATCGGACGAAGCAGGAGTTTATATTGTGATGGCGCGGGAAGGAAGAGATATTTTTGTTACCGGGCATTCTGAATATACCTCGCTTACACTCGATACAGAATACAAACGCGATATAGAGAAAGGAATTCCTGTTGAAATCCCGAAGAACTATTATCGCGATGACGACCCCAGCAAGGAGCCTATTGTACGCTGGCGTGCTCATGGGAATCTGCTTTTCGGCAACTGGCTCAACTACTTTGTATATCAAATGACTCCTTATAATATCAACGAAATACGATAAATGCAAACTCCACGTCCTATAGAGCTACTTGCTCCAGCTAAAACAGCCTCTATTGGTATGGAAGCTATCCGCCATGGAGCCGATGCGGTATATATTGGTTCTCCCCGCTTCAGTGCACGTGCTGGGGCAAGCAATTCAATCGAAGAGATCATCGAATTGACGAATTTTGCACACCTTTATGGAGCCAAAATATATGTTGCTTTTAATACGATACTTACCGATGAACAGCTGCCAGAGGCTGAAAAACTTATTTGGGAGCTATATCTAGCTGAAGTGGATGCGTTGATTGTACAAGATATGGGCATTACAGAATTAAATCTGCCCCCTATCGCACTCCACGCCAGCACGCAAGTCGACAATCGTACTCCAGAGAAAGTGGATTTCTTGGATAAATGTGGATTCTCACAAATAGTATTGGCACGCGAACTTTCCCTTCAAGAGATTGCAAACATACACAATGCTGTTCCTCAAGCGCGACTGGAAGTTTTTGTACACGGAGCTTTATGCGTAAGCTATAGCGGACAGTGCTACGTTTCACAAGCCCTTTTCGGACGCTCGGCCAACCGTGGGGAATGTGCTCAGTTTTGCCGACTTCCTTTCGACTTACGAGATGCAAATCATAATCTCATTGCTGAAGGGAAACATCTTCTTTCACTAAAAGATTTAAATTTAAGCAATCAGCTTTTACCATTGTTACAGGCTGGCGCTTCGTCTCTTAAAATAGAAGGGCGACTAAAAGAAGCACCTTACGTAAAAAACGTGACGGCCTATTATCGTGAGAAATTGGATGCACTATTCGCACAATACCCTGATCAATTTTGTCGTGCCTCTGCTGGACATTGTAGTCCACAGTTTACACCACAACCAGAAAAGAGCTTCAACCGAGGTTTTACTCCATACTTCTTAAATGGACGAATTCCACAGATTTCTCAACCTCATACTCCCAAATCAATGGGTGAACCGATGGGAATGGTAAAAGATATTCGTCGTTACGAACTGATTGCAAGCGGAATAAAGCCATGGAACAACGGAGACGGCGCATTCTTCATCGATGCGAATGGAACTCCCGGAGGCTTTCGTGTAAATCGTGTAGAGGGCACACACCTCTTTCCGGCACAAATGAGTGAGGTTGCAAATCTGCGGTCCAAGACTCCACTTTACCGCAACTTCGACCAGGCTTTCGACCGATTGCTTAACAAGCCTTCGTTTGAACGAAAAATAAACATCGAGATCACACTCAGCGAGTGCAGCTTTGGTTTTGTCCTTTCGCTACAAAGTGAAGAAGGTATAGCCGTTTCACTAACCTTCCCACAAGAAAAGCAAGAAGCTCGAAGTCCTCAACGTGATCAACTTATTAAGCAACTCAGCAAACTCGGAGGAACCATCTTCGAGATTGCTCCGGATACATTGGAAGCCCCCGCAATAAAAATAGAATGCTCCAAAGAGTGGTTCATCCCATCCTCGGTACTAGCTGAATGGCGAAGGCAAGGGGTAGAAGCATTGCTTCGCGCGCTGCGACTAAAGTATGTGCCAAAGTTACAGAAATGGATACAAACCACCCACCCTTTCCCTTTGTTGGAAGGACAAGATAAATTGACCTACTTAGCCAATGTTAGCAATACAAAAGCAGAACAGTTTTATCATCAGCACGAAGTTAAAAACGTAGAACCAGCCTTCGAGCTACGTGCTCCGGCTCATGCCCCATTAATGTTTTGCCGCCATTGCCTTCGCTATAATCTTGGAGGATGTATCAAATATGGTGGAGAACACTTACCCTATATGGAACCTTATTACCTCTATCAAGGTGAAAATTGCTTCCGATTAGAATTCGATTGTAGATTATGTCAAATGAAAGTTATTAAAGAGGAGACCGAACCATGAATACAATGCGTCGTTTACCACTATTACTTTTAGTTACCACGTTAGTATCCTTTTTCTGTAGCGGATGCCGCAACTCTGCATCAAAAATAGCTAAAACGGATAGCATTCCTCAAGTGACGCGTGATAGTTTAAAATACCTTGACACCTATCATTATACACTCGGTACAAATTTAATCGTAAATACCGACACTTTGCTGCTTTCACAGCTTCCTATTGTCGATAAGTATGACACTTTGTTTCGAGGAGACACGGTAGCTGTAGCAGAATTTATGACCAGCCCAATTGACAGTACTGACACCGTGTGGGTAAAAGTGGCACGCGATCAAGTTACACAAGGCTGGATTCAAGAAAGCAAAGTCGACAATAACTTCTTACCAACAGCTACGCTCTCACACCTTATTTATTTATTTTCACGAGCACATAGTTGGATCTTTGCAATATTCTTTGTTGTTTTCATTATTATCTTCGTAACCCGCGGTTATCTGAAAAAACGACTTCAACTGGTTTTCTATCACGATATCGACAGCGCTTACCCTATATTACTTTGCTTCCTTACTGCCTTCTCGGCAACCATGTACGAAAGTATTCAAGTATTCTGTCCTGAAACTTGGGAAAACTTTTACTTCAATCCTACCCTCAGTCCATTTGGTCTTCCTGCCGTACTCGTATTCTTTTTGTTAGGCGTTTGGAGTACCCTTGTTGTCTTTTTAGCAGCAATCGATGAAACCTTTAAGATGCTACGTCCGGCTCCTGCACTCGCTTATTTAATCGGACTTGTAACAAGTTGTATCATTAGTTATCTAACTTTTATTCTAGCTGCACATATTTACATCGGCTATCTGCTTCTTGTCTATTTTGCATACCGAATCATTCGCCGTGCTTTAGGTCGACATACCTATCATTACCGTTGCGGACGCTGCGGTAATCTGCTCCGCAAAAAGGGGAAATGCCCTAATTGCGGAAGCATTAATGAATAATTAAATATTAGTTCTCGATAATAATTTCGTCTGCACCTCCACCCGTTGCAGGATATTCTTGCATAGCTGGATACTCTTGCTTCAACGAATCACTCTCACAAACGGCAGCAGTACCCGCACGGAACTTTTCGGCTTCACGATAAGGTAGATGTTTGTCGCCGAATACTTTCTTCATATAAAGGCCCCAAACGGGTAAAGCCATTGAAGCACCTTGTCCCATCGTCATCGAATGGAAGTGAATATCGCGATCATCGCCACCCACCCAACAAGCTGTAACAAGTGAAGGTGTAAAGCCCACAAACCAACCATCAGAGTTATTCTGAGTAGTACCTGTTTTTCCGCCCATAGAAGCTGAAGTATAACGACGCACACGACGTCCTGTACCCTCATCAATTACTGCAGTAAGCATAGAAAGCATATTTTGAGCAGAACTGGCACTAATCACCTCATTCATCTGTGGAGTAAAATTAGCGATTACATTACCATCCGCATCCTCAATACGAGTTACCAACATCGGAGCACAGCGCAAACCTTTATTCACAAAGGCCGTATAAGCCGAAGCCATCTCGCCCACCGAAATTTCACAAGGGCCTAGACAAAGCACAGGTGAAGGGTAAATATCGCGGTTCAATACTCCGAAGCTATGAATCAAACTCACAAATTCAAAAGGTGAAAGGCGACTCATCACATAAGCAGAAATCCAGTTGTTCGATTGTGACAATCCCCAACGTAAAGAAACCAGTTCACCAATACGCGACGAAGAAGAGTTACGAGGAGACCAATCTCCAATCCGAATCGGCTGATTAATCGTCTGATCACAAGGAGTCATTCCATGTTCCATTGCTAAAGAATAGAGGAATGGCTTAATAGTAGAACCCACCTGACGACGACCACGTAATGCCATATCGTACTGGAAGAAACGATAATTCGGACCACCCACATAAGCTTTCACTGCCCCAGTAAAAGGATCCATGCTGACAAGACCAGCACGAAGGAAATACTTATAATATCGGATTGAATCCATAGGTGTCATCAACGTATCTTTTACTCCCTTCCAAGTAAACACACTCATAGGCTCCTTCTGATTGAAAGCTTCCCGAATTTGCGCTTCATCAGCTCCGGCATCTTTCATCGTATTATAGCGTTCACTCTGCTTCATCGCACGGTCGAGTGCTTTATGCACTTGTGCTGAGGGTAAATTAGTATAAGGTGCATTCGATTTTCCTCTCTGCTCGCGGAAGAAGGCCGGCTGTAAAAAGTCTCCCACATGTTCTTCCATTGCATCTTCAGCATAACGCTGCATACGGGAATTAATCGTTGTATAAATTTTCAAACCGTCGACATACAGATTATACGGATTGCCATCTTTCTTTTTATTCTTTTGACACCATCCATATAAAGGATTCGTAGCCCAAGCCAATGAATCTTCATAATACTGTTGATTTTGCCAAGATGCATAGTTCGAACGTTGTGGCTCTGTGGCAGTAAGCTCCATGCGAAGATATTCACGGAAATAAGTACCGATACCATCGTTATGTGTAACAGGGTGAAAATTAAGCGACAAAGGAACACTTTGCAAAGAGTCGCATGCTTGCTGACTTAGATAACCCGCTTTCTCCATTTGCGAAAGCACCACATTACGACGTTGCTGAGTTAGCTCTGTACGCCGAACCGGATTATAGAGCGAAGAGTTCTGACACATTCCTATTAAAGTAGCGGATTCCTCTACGCTAAGATCGATAGGCTCCTTTCCAAAATAAGTCATCGCCGCATTACGAATACCGACAGCCGTATAGCCCCAGTCGTATTTATTAAGGTAAAGAGTTAATATTTCCTCTTTGGTATAAAAGCGCTCCAACTTGGCAGCAATAACCCACTCTATAGGCTTTTGCAAAAATCGTTCAGTTAGACTTCCGGCAGAAGGCGAATAAAGTTGCTTACTAAGCTGCTGTGTAATTGTGGAACCTCCACCGGCATTCTTCTGATGTAAAATTCCTCGTTTTATTATCGCACGCCCCACTGCACGAAGATCAATACCCGAATGCTCATAAAAGCGTTCATCTTCAGTAGCTACCAATGCATCAATTAACGATTTAGGCAGCTCGTTATATCCTACATAGATACGATTCTCTTTGCTCAAAGAGTACGTACCAAACACTTGTCCATCATCACTAATCACCTGGCTGGCAAAGCTGTAATTCGGGTTTTCTAATTCCTCGACTGGAGGCATATAACCAATTTTGCCTTCACTGATCGCATAGAACAGTAACACTACCGCAATAACGCCTACAAATAACATCGACCAAAGAAAAATCACCACCTTTTTAATTAAGCGTGGAGTTTCCTGTTTAGGCATCTCATCCGTTGTATCTATTGTATCCATTATTTTTGTTTTTGAGTGGCTTTCGCCGTAAAAAAATTTGCGCTTTAGCTTGCTATTAACTAGTCGAAGCCAAATACGAGTGCAAAAATAGAATAAAAATTTTAATTCAGAAAGTTTTCGCGCCTCGTTTTTTTTATTTATCTTTGACGGCAGAAACGAGAAGTGCCCGATTTCAACTGTTTTTTCGGTGGACATAAGCTCCCTATGCGTGCTCGCCTTCCCCTAAGCAGTGCAACCGCACCCCTAGAAAATACACATTTATGGAAAATGAAAGCTTCGTAACCATTGCCGAACACTCCAAAGAAGATCTTCTTTACCTCTTGGAAATGGCCCAGCATTTCGAAAAGCAACCCAACCGTAACCTTCTTACTAACAAGGTAGTAGCCACACTTTTTTTTGAGCCTTCTACGCGAACTCGACTAAGCTTTGAAACAGCAGTCAACCGACTTGGAGGACGTGTTATCGGATTCTGCGATGCCTCCTCAAGTTCTACCAGTAAAGGTGAATCACTAAAAGACACAATCATGATGGTAAGTAACTATGCCGACCTCATCGTAATGCGTCATCACCTTGAAGGAGCAGCACGCTATGCCAGCGAAATCTCGCCAGTGCCCATCATTAATGCAGGCGATGGTGCTAATCAGCATC
>Ga0302210_10001339_pt1 | contig 10471 bp, 7 predicted proteins | sample II_Fen_E3_2_FD_198793 | JGI IMG/M metagenome (GOLD analysis project Ga0302210, IMG submission 198793) | Peat permafrost microbial communities from Stordalen Mire near Abisko, Sweden - II_Fen_E3_2 | ecosystem: Environmental > Terrestrial > Soil > Wetlands > Permafrost | place: Sweden: Abisko... | reverse complement strand
AGGTTGCAGCTTATTCGTTAGGCAAAGCCAACAATAAACTGGATCAACTATTTGCCGGACTGTCCGCCCTGATTGATCCGATCAATAAAAAAATGGATTTGCTAAACCTGCCTGAACATTTCGTTATCCGTAAAGAGCATGTATACAGCTTTAAGTTGGATTTCAAAAACAGTCGGACAGCTATTCCAATTATCGCTATGGGATTAGTCATTTTCTTTTCATTCGCAGGGAATATCTGGCAATTTCGCCTCAATAGCCAATTGAGGAATAATGACTTGAAATATCGCTATATTCAAATGAAGGGGGAAATAGATCATGAAGCCCTGCTCAAGCTGGATACAATGTTCATTTATGAACCAAACAAGGATAGTATTGCCGCTATCCAAAAGCGAGTGGAAACTTACGAACGGTTACAGCTATATAAAAAATAGTGACTCAGCGATGTGAAGCTGAGCAAACCCGGCTGTAGACAGGCAATATCGAATCAAAAAAAAAGGCCACAGCACTGGAGAGTGAGCATCCTCTCTAATTTTCAAAACTCTGCTAGTCTAATATTGAAACTACCTATATATTTATCACGTAATCGAACATAAATATTTGGATGATAGGTGTAATCCTATGATGTCTAGCTACCTACTGTGAAATGAGTCTATTCTGAAAAACCTAACCATCTCTGTCTGCCATTCCCATCTATCGCAAAAACATTTTCTTCTCTGCCTCTGGAAATATCCTTCAACCAAAACAAAGCATTTCGTGGTACTGAGTTATATGTCAAAACTGTGTCAGTAGCTGTTTTTCGTCCTAACGAAGTCCACATTTTATTCCAATAAAATAGTTCATAAATATCTCCTTTATGGATATGATTGTCATCATTCCTTGCCTGAAACCTAATATAACGAATACGTTTAGTTTTTTTGAACTGCAACCCTAGTTTAAAATTACGTCCTCCAGAAAACGTCAATGGATCATCATCAAAAGCCCCCTCGTTTTTCCAAAATTTCTGACAGTTTTCTTTAATGACCACCCCACTTAATTTTTTTCCTCTCCGATTCAAAAATTCAAGCGATGCCAGATATGATTCATGCATGTTTGCATTGAACCGAACAAATCGAAAGTTCTTTTTATATTTAGTTTTCAATAGTTGTGGTTGTGGGCTATTCAAATGATTAATCACAGACAATTTAGACGCATGCAAGAAGCGAGGGTTATTTGCCCCTTCAAAAAAGCCATGATTCAAACTATCCAACCATTGCCTCTTCCATGTATTACGTGGAGTTGTGAAACCAGTCTTTCTTAGAAGAAAGCACGACTGGTGTAAATTCATTCGTGGATTCCAATAGTGGATCGTTTTCTTTCTGGAAACGAAAAACGGGTAATTAACAGGATAGAGGTTTCCTGAAATATAATAAGCCGGTAAATACAAAACATTTACCCCTATATTCTTATACCGGAACAAATGTCCATCAAATTTGCCATCAATAACATTTGCCCATACTCGATAAGCATCAAATACACACAATACCGGACGTACTTTTGATTTTGGTTCATTGAACAGAACATTTATATCAACATTTACGGTTGGAGTATATTCAGCAGTAACATCCTTATAAAAACAAGTATCACCATATTCTGATTCTTCTTGCGTAAACGTTCTTCGAAACACTTTCGGAATACTTTCAAACTTGTAAACATCACGTATGTTTTTTTCGCAATATACTTCTTTACCATATTCAAGTCGCAGCCACGAATGCCCTGACACAGGGTGATTTCCCCAGTGTTCAATATATTCATCTGAGCTGACAATCCCCAGTGCCCGAAATAAATCAACAAAATAGTTGACACCATCCTCACACAAGCCAATCCTGCTCTTTTCGTATTGAGCAATACTTAAGGTGACTGGATATTTTTCACGAATGCTTGTCAGATTCGAATAATGGAAGGTATTTATAATTTTGTCTGCAACCGACTTGAGAGGGACATTTGCTTTCAAAGAATCAAATACCCAGTGATAACGTTCCATGAAATGCCTCCGGGCTCCGGGTTCGACTTCTTCATCTGCATTACGATAAGGTAAAATATAATTGCAGAAAATTTTGAAATCAGCTCGTTTATTTGCCGGATGGCTGAGCCATGCTTCAAATGCTAGGTCAATATTCTCTATCAAATAATCGGCTTTGAGCGATTGTACGTCATTATAAATTCTGGGAGCAACAATAAAAGAAGTGTGAGCCTCCGAGATAAGTAATGTATCAAAATGTTCCCGTCGCATGTTTGTGTCGGGATATTTTACAATAGAGTCAAAAACCCAATCGAATTGTGGTAGTTTATTAGCCCAGTGATGGAACGGCATGTTTTCAATTAGAAAGTAAGCGGCTTTCAATTTCAAACTATCTCCTTCATGCTGTTGATAATGAGCTATCACTTTCTGAATCTCCGATTTATTATCACCCGCTTGCTTAAGGACATTTCTGTAGACCTTATTGTTACACAGGTACGAGAACAACAGAATAAGGGTACTTGCTGAGCATATTACACCTATTATTAATCTTATTCGCATTTTTCTGTGGACAAAGACAAAATTGCTCATACTTTCGATTCTTATTTTTTATATAAACTTTTTCATTACCATATTGTTCCAATACGTAAATTACACCTTGAACGGATTTCTCTTTAATGGTTTTTTTACGGTAGTTTGAGCAGTAATATTATTGCCGAAAGTCAAAGCTGTCAGCAAAAAACACGTTATTATTTTTGTTCTCATATTCAATAGTTTTTATTGGTTGGGTAGAGGTATTCACCTCTACCCAACCAAATTCAGTTCCAATAACTATAAGAATTTATTAAACCGGATAAGAAAATTAAATTTAAAATACTTTGCTTCCGGACATTCATTATAGATACCGACTTTCATCTTCAAAAATCCATCTTCCAATGCTTTAATTTCCAAGAGTGTTATTACAGATGTTTTCACTCTCAAAAAGTTCACGGCCTTAACCTCGCCAGCCTGATTAAAAATACAGATTACAGCAAAATTATTTGTGTAATCGGTTGATAATTGCTTAATCCGTGCATCAGAAAAAATACTTTTTACAATTTTCTTTTCTGCTTGGACTAATGCGTCCTCATCCTGAATGGCAAAAGATTCACAATCTTTACCTCTGACTTTCATAAGCTGTTCATATATTCCATTCTTGTTTTTGAGAACATCTTTATCATCACCATATTGTTCCAATACGTAAATTACACCCTGAACGGATTTCTCTTTAACCATCTTTTTTATGCTGGTTTGAGCAGTAATATTATTGCCAAAGCTCAGAGCAGTCAGCAAAAAACACATTATTTTTTTTGTTTTCATATTCAATAGTTTTTATGGTTAGACAGAAGTATTCACCTCTGCCCAACCATAGTTAATGGTCTAATTGAATGTTAGAATTAAAGAAAATCCTTAAAGTGAATAGGAGTGGTAAATTTAAAATATCTTACTTCAGGACATCGATTATAGATGCTTACTTTCAACTTCAAAAAAGCATCTTCCAGCGCTTTAATTTCCTGAAGAGTTATTTCATGTGTTTTTACATTTATAAAGTTTACGGCTTTAATCTCTCCCATCTGATCACAAATGCAAAGTACTCTAAAATTATTTGTGTAATCGGTTGATAATTGCTTAATCCGTGCATCAGAAAAAATACTTTTTACAATTTTCTTTTCAGCAAAGACAGATGCGTCCTGATCCTGAATGGCAAAAGATTCACAATCTTTACCTCTGACTTTCATAAGCTGTTCATATATTCCATTCTTGTTTTTGAGAACATCTTTACCATCACCATATTGTTCCAATACGTAAGTTACACCCTGAACGGATTTCTCTTTAACCATCTTTTTTATGCTGGTTTGAGCAGTAATATTATTGCCGAAGTTCAGAGCAGTCAGCAAAAAACACATTATTATTTTTGTTTTCATATTCAATAGTTTTTATGGTTGGGCAGAGATATTCACCTCCGCCCAACTGAATTTAGTTTCAATAACTATAAATATTTCGCAAAACGTATAAACATATTAAATTTAACGTATTTAGTTTCCGGACATTCAACATTGAGACTTATCTTCAGTTTCAGAAAAGCATCTTCCAGTGCTTTAATTTCTTGAAGAGTTATCACCGGCTGAACATTAAGAAAACTTACAGCCTTAACATTGCCTGCCGTATTACAAATGCAGATTATTAAAAAACTATTTGCGTTGTTTGCCGATAATTGCTTAATCCGAACTTCCGAAAAAACACTTTTCACAATTTCTTTTTCGGATCGAGCCAAGGCATTCTCATCACGATTGGAAATATGCTCACAATCCTTACCCCTTTCTTTCATAAGTTGATCATATACTCCATTCTTATTTTTTATATAAGCTCTTTCATCACAAGACTGTTCTAGTACATAAGTTACACCTTGAACGGATTTCTCTTTAATGTTTTTTTTTTACGGTAGTTTGAGCAAAAACACTATTGCCGAAGTTCAGAGCTGTCAGCAAAAAACACGTTATTATTTTTGTTTTCATATTCAATAGTTTTTATGGTTGGGCGAAAGTTTTTACTTCCACCCAACCAAGGTGATAGTTTATTCAAATCAAGCACTAAATATAATCCTTAAAACGAACAGGAAAGGTGAATTTAAAATATCTTACTTCAGGACATCGATTATAGATATTTACTTTCATCTTCAAAAAAGCATCTTCCAGCACTTTAATTTCCTGAAGAGTTATCGCGGATGTTTTTACTCTAATAAATTCTACTGCTTTAATTTCTCCCATTTGATTACAAATGCAAAGTACTCCAAAATTATTAGTGTCATCTCCTGATAATTGTTTAATCCGCGCATCCGAAAAAACATTTTTTGCTATTTTTTTTACAGTAAAGACAGATGCGTCCTGATCCTGAATGGCAAAAGATTCACAATCTTTACCCCTTTCTTTCATAAATTGTTCATACTTTCCGTTCTTATTTTTTATATTAACTTTTTCAGAGCCATATTGCTCCAACACATAAGTGGTACCTTGAACGGACTTCTCTTTAATGGTTTTTTTGATGGTTTGTGCTGAAACCGTATTACTGAATATTAGGACAATCAGCAATATTAATTTTACTATTATTGTTTTCATAATCATATTATTTTTTATGTCAATTACAAGGATTATTCTTTATATAGGGTATTGCTTGAGGAGTTAGAGTTGGTATTACAGGTAAGTTATATAGTGGTTTAGCCGGATTTGTACTAAACGCATTCAAAAAATCCAAATAATTCAGATTGTTACATACCGGATACCGTACCAATAAATCGTCATAGCTTGGGAAGTATGTATTATTTTTAGTTACAGCGTACATCCAGTTTGTGTAATTTGGTGAGTTTGAATCTGGATCACCATAATATGGACAGAATCCAGTATTTATCATGCATTCCAAGTCTTGAATTACTTTAGCTTCAAATTCGAAATTTGCATTATGTATATAACCTGCCATACCACCGGAATAGTAATGGTCTTGAAACAAGTGAACAAACTCTTCGGCCAAACCGCTTGTAATTGCACTATTATCCTTAAATGTCAAATCTCCTGTTTCATAATTATAACCTCCGGTGGTACCGGTTGGGTTTATATAAACAGTGTTGAAGTTAAAATGCATTCCTGTTAAATAATTGTACATCGTGCTATAGCCGCATTGTTCTAAAAGCTTATCTAAAGCTTTATTAAATAAATCTATACCTTCACTATCAAGAAGAATATTTGCTGCTATTGCGGTCATACTGCTACTTGGACTGCCACTGCCGCTAGTGCCGCTACTACCACCACCAGCGTCAGATCCACCACCTCCACCGGAATAGTAGCATTCAGTATAGGCATATTGATACCCGTCCTGATACCAACTCCCGCAGGAGGTTCCATTGTAACTAGAATAGCCTTCATATCGCGTGTACCAATCAGTACAGTTCTGCGACCAAATTTCATAATAGTAATCGATACAATCAGAACTTGCTGATGCTTTTTGAGCACTGGGTGTCTTCAGCTGCAGATCTATGCCACTGTCCTCTCTCGGCGTAATTGATTTTATCACTTCTCCATTGGCAAACCTCCACCCATTGGTGAACTTGCCTTCGAGCGTGTGGTAAAAAATAAGACCGCTATAGCCTTTTTGCCATTTTTTGTAAGACGAATAAAAAGCCTTAAAATTAGTGGCTTCCTGATATTCCTTGTCGGGAATAATAGTCATTAAAAAGCCGGTAGTCTTGCCCGTCTTTTTATCGTTTACCACCACCATTTGGGTGAGCGATTCCACATAACGTTTATCGCCGGTGGTTTCAAATGCTTTTTTACGCTCAGGCGTAATAAAACAAAATGCACCCTGTACGCTCAGTGGCACTTGCACCGTGGTGAAATCCGGGTGGTCTACTTTGTAGGCATGTTTCCAGTCGGGCTTGCCGTATAGCTTCCCTTTACTAGTTTTTACTTTTGCAAATTCCAATTGTACACCTTGCGGTTTGTTGCTTTCGTACCACGATTGCGCATCCGTAATACTGATACCTGCATCAGGGTTTATCAAATTGCCAATGTCTTGTCGGCAGGAAAAGAGAACCAACGCCAGTAATGTAAAGAAAGCAAATGTAATAATAAATTTTTTCTTCATTCGTAATAATGATTAAAGTTAGACATAAAAATTAAGTGTTTATTGATAGATGGATATCATCTGCCAATGATTCGGTTTTTATCTGTATATCTTTACTATCGAATCCATCTCTACGAGCATCTCGTTTAGAGTCGGGCTTCTTATTTTCACCTCCTTTCTTAAAAGATTATTTGCTATCTGTTGTGCTTCGGCTGTTTTTCCGATTTGACAATCCATTTTTGCAGTCAGGTAATGGGGTGTAAACATAGCCGGAACCATATATGATGCTTTAATCCATGCATTTTTGGCATTTTCAAATTGACCTGTTGCTTTATAACTTTTGCCTAATTCAATATAGTTCGCGGCAGATGGTAACTGGATGTTTGCCCTCAGAAATATAGGAATTGCTTCGCTGTACCGCCCTGATAAGTTTGAGGCTTTACCATAGGTACTTAAAAATACACCGTTATTCTTCAATTGGGGATATGATGCTTTAAGCATACCGATACTTCTGGCGGTATTGGCCTCATTGAAACTTTTCAGAGCAATATTCCACTGTTTACATGCAGTAGTATAATTGTAAATTACCGGAATCAGACCGATGACAACAATAAAGCACGTCGAAATAATTCCAATCATGAATGCATTTGCATAGGTTACTCCTGACCGACGCAACCGATTAAAACCAGTTAGTCTTATACGTTTTTTCTTAATGGAGTAAGTCGACATAATAGCTATAAAGAATACAGCCATAAGATTAAACTGAAAAACTTCCATCGGATAAGAGAAAAGACCAAATACCAACATGGTAATAAGTGGTGCTTTGATAAGTATTGCCTCATTATTTTTACGTACATCTTTCTTGTTGAAAAACAGGTGGTAAAGTAATATCAAAGATAATGATAGGCCAATTATACCCTGTTCGACCCAAATCCGAATGAATTCGTTGAATGCATAATTATTATCAGCAGCAAGGTAGCTAAAAGGTGATTGAGGGTGAGTTTTAAAATACTCTGCCTGATATTCCATATAATTGGCTCGAAAACCATTAGCTCCATGTCCGAACAGAGGTTTGTCCTTAATCATGTCAGAAGAGACTTTCCAAATCAATATGCGCCCGTCGGCCGATTCTTTCTTCAACCCGTAAAACCCCAACAACAAGATACACATCAAGTTAATGGTTAACATCATGAACAGCCCTCTCTTGAAGAGTGATAATTTTAAAAATCTACTACGTAAACCAAAGTACGAGATGACAAAATACAAAACTCCCACCAAGCAAGCACACCATGCAGCTCTCGAATTACTGGCTATAAGTTGAATTAAAAGAGTAAGAAGAACTAAAATAAAGAGTAATTTCAAGTATAGTAATAATTTATTCTTGAATTTGGAGTCAATAATACATCGCAAATAAGCAGTTAATAAGAGTGTAACAATAAATGCGATGGCAATAAAACCACCGAATATCCCCGGATTGTAGAATATTCCGGTAATATCTGTAAATCCATAACCGGGAGCAAAGTTGTTGGCTTGATTTTTTATACCATAAATTATCTGAATAATTCCGGCTACGGGAAAAGCCAATAATAAATAGATTATGTATTTAGTTTTTATGTTTCTGAAGAGAATGTACAAGATAAGAAGCGAGAAATTCTCGAATAATAGTTCGGGCTGAATAGTTTGAAAGTGGAACAGGTAGATGCAAGCATTATAAAGGATGTATATAAACAGTATAATGTCAATATTGCTTATCCATATTTCAGCATTATGAAAGTGGAAAATTGCTTTCAAAAGCAAATAACCTGAAGTTAGAATCGCTAGGTAAGCCTCCATAACGATAATTTGGATTTGATTCGGGAAGACAAATTTTTCGCCAATGCAGACAGGCAACAAGCAATATAGCAATGCAAGCATCCCCATAATCGAGGGTGTTATTTTATTTCCTTTTCTCAGCAAGCATATTTTATCTTTCAGCATCTTTTAATGTGTTTGTTTTTTTTATGTTGTTAGCTCTATTTTGACGGAGTGTTATTTAAACTGAAAACCAATACCGCTTACAACTACCAGGACTAAAGTTACAAACTTTTAGAATCCCTGCACAAGTCTCCGTTTCACTAAGACTTAAGTTAGACCCGACTGCAAAATTTCAGGCTAGACGAAGTCCCTTATTTCAAAGGAAACAAAGATTGCTGTCAAGGATTTCAGTCGGAAGAAAATATAGATAGTTTTTTCATATACAAACAATAATCAAAATATTCAATAAAACTATTTTTATAAAAAAAGTGCTTTTTAATTAATACGTATAAGCCAAATAACACACCTAATAAATTAAAATTATTTTTCACTCATGATGGAAATATCTATATGTCAATGCAATATAATTAAAAAAAACTGCGATAATCTTTTATAATTCAGAAAGTAAGTCCTATTATGTTGATGATATTTTTAATATATCCCCTTGGTCGGATGATTTCCTTTGTCTTTGATGAACAGCATTCAAAGCTTCAAATGCTTTTCTATATCCCTTTCGGATAAGCATTGCAATAAGAATGTCTTTTGTCATTGAAACGTCTGAACTCAGAACGAGAAGTATTATATTCGCCAAATAGGCAGTAAGGCAAGAATAAAACAAGCAAAGCTTGCGTTTATAGGCGTTCCACCAATATCACCTATAAATGATATTGATAACCGAATAGCTTATCAAAACCATTTTTCAAATAGGCAGAGCAGAACACATATCTTATTCTTATTTTCAAAACCGCAAGCGATGAATAGCTTTGAAAATAGAAATAAGAAATGTGACATGTTGACTTTAATGCCCCGCAAAAGCCGTTCGGCAAAAATCTCGTGTTATTAAAGGTCGTTTTTCCCGAACCGCTTTTGACTAATAGGGGACAGAGGAATACAAAAAATGAAAAACCCAGCCCCTTTTTAGAGGGGCATTCATCGCTTTTCATTATTTGTAAACGTGTTTGGCACTTTGTGCAATATAATGTGAGTTACCACCGTCCAATTTACTAACCGATAAAAAGAGTAGAGTTGAATTTGAGGCTATAAGAGTCGGAACAAGAACTCAATAGTTGATAGGAATAATTTTAGTTAGAAAAGTTCAATGATTTTCTTTAATAAATAATCTTTTCTATCTTTGTAATCGAAAGTCGTTCTTTGTATTTATGCAAAAAGCTGAATGAGGCAAAAGAAAGAACTTCGCTCGTTTCTAAATAGTTACCTGTCAAGAGGAATATCCTTGTAATTTGCTTGTTTTCAACACAAAAGAAAAACAACTGTGCCTTGCCAAATGGAAAGTAACATTCTTATGAATATCACACAAATCAGCAATTTCTTTCAGGTAAGAGTTGAGTTTTTGATTACTTAAAACCGGAAGCAATTGTCCTTTTGGAAGTTTACCTTCATATCTCTTCATGATGGTTAATGGAATATTCAGTAAAGGAACATTGACAGGGGTATTAGTTTTCTGACGGTGAGTCATTATCCATTGTTTTCCATCAAAAGAAGTACAAATATTATCTGCTGTTAGTTGCTTCACGTCAATATAGGAAAGCCCCGTGAAGCAGGAAAAAATAAAGACATCCCGAACTTGCTCCAAGCGGTTGGAACCAAATTCCTTCTCCATAATTTTCTGTATTTCCTGGTCAGTCAGATAGCCCCTGTCCACTCGCTTTAAACGGATTTTATAATTAACAAAGGGGTCTGCATAAATCCAACCGTTATTTTTAGCAACGATGACAATCATACGGAACGTCTGCATAAATTTAGCCGTAGTGTTTTCATTACATTCGCTAACAGTACGCAAGTAAGTTT
>Ga0302210_10001338_pt1 | contig 10472 bp, 10 predicted proteins | sample II_Fen_E3_2_FD_198793 | JGI IMG/M metagenome (GOLD analysis project Ga0302210, IMG submission 198793) | Peat permafrost microbial communities from Stordalen Mire near Abisko, Sweden - II_Fen_E3_2 | ecosystem: Environmental > Terrestrial > Soil > Wetlands > Permafrost | place: Sweden: Abisko... | reverse complement strand
TTCATTTCCAAGAATATGAATCGGAATCAATAATCCAGAACGTAATGCCTTGGCAATTTTTCTGCTGTCAACCGGATCATTTTTGTGATACTGTTCTTTTTGGGTAGTTGGTACATCCGCGGGGTTTATAACGATATTGTTTATCCCCAGAGAGATTAGACGGTAATGTGCCCAAAAGCCACTAAAGCCAGCCTCATAAGCAGAATGATAACTCCCATTAGGAAAATGTTTCTCTAAATAGATAGCTAATACTTCCGGTTTTGGAGGTTGACTAAATGTTTTGTGTGGTTGAGCTTCGGTAAGTATTGTTACCGTCCAACTCTTTAAATGGACATCAATACCTACATAAATGTTATGTCCTTTGAAATCTAATTCATTTCCTTGGTGTTGCATAAATCATTGTATTTATAGTTGATAATTCGGATAAAAGTCAAATATGCATAGAATTATATTATAATCGTCTGTTTAAAAAAAATGTTGTTGTAAGTTTGATTACTACTCGGACAAAACGGGAAATAACTTTTGGGGCCGTCCCATCGAGCCCGAAAAAAGTTATTCTCGTTTTGGGTCGCCAAGAGTAATTGTGTTTTGAGAACGCGTTTACAAACATAGGGACTTTACTGCCCAAAGCGTTGAATTGTGTTGGCCGCCTTATCTTTGCTAGATTTTTTATTTTTTTGTCGGTAAATATTATACTCAAAAAGTCCTTGTTGTATTTGTTTTTGTCTCTTGAATCCTTTTGGAAAAAGAAACCATTCCTTATCAAAACCAAAAGGATTCTATCCATTGGGGCTAACTCGACGCAGAAAATAAAAACATACCGATGAAAATGCGTTGGAGAGTGGCTTGGGTAGTGACTGACTGGATTAATGGAGCTTGCGGAATGGAAAGGAAGGAAACTACCGAAGCTGTGCGGTGCTGAGGTGTGTACATGAAATGAAAGCGGAATGAAATGGAAGGGTTCGAAGTGAGGTACGAACGTAGTTCCTGGAATGTAATGGGCTGGAAAGAATGCATATACCGCAAGCACATGGATAAACCAACCTGGAATGTTTTTAGTTTTCTGCACAACTAATGGGTGGTGGGGTCTTATTGTGGCTCATATATTGCGGAACGCACAACAACGCACCGATAAGGTGTAATTACTTTCCGCTCTGCCTTTAGGCGATTTAATGGGGCTAACTCGACACAGAAATGAAAAACATACCATTGGAAATGCGTTGGAAAATGGCTTGGGTAGTGACTGACTGCATGAATGGAGCTTGCGGAATGGAAAGGAAGGAGACTACTGAAGCTGTGCGGTGCTGAAGTGTATGATTGGAATAAAAGTGTAATGCAGTATCAGGGGACAGCGTGAGAAACGAACGCAGCTCCTGGAACGGAATGGAGCGAAAATGGAAATCATATACTGCAAGCACATGGATAAATAAACAACTATATGTTTTTTGTTTTCTGCACAACTGATGGGTGGTGGGGAAATTTAGAGGTTTTTCGGGCAGCGGAGCGGGGCAAAGGGGTTGATCTCGTGCGGCTATTATACATAATTTGGTTATGGGCTTCCCTATTGATTTGCCTTCAGGCAAGGGAATGACCATTAACTACATGTTATGTATAATAGCTTTGAGTTGTTTTTTTTCTGGCGCAAGTGCGGCACGGTGGTGGCGGTTGGAGTGCAAACGTCTTTTTTGCTATTCTGCAAAAAGTGTGACAGAAAAAAAACAACAGCAGGGTGGATTGTGCGGAGGCCGACAAAAAGACCGTGCAAGCCCTGCGCTTCGGCATGCTCAGCGAGCTGACGAGAAAGGGTGGGGATTTTTGGCGGCTGATGGTTGCCCTGTAGCTGACCGTAATAAACTTTCAGGCAAAGCCTGACCGTTTAAATCTACGTGAGCAGGATCTCATTCAATACTTTTCCACTTAAATTGAAAATGTTCTATTTCCCTGTCTAAGGGAAATAGAACATCTCTATTGTTTATGATTCAATATCTATGAGCCAATTGATCCTTTTTTGAACCAATAATGAGCCAATTGAGCCAATTATGAACCAATTAAATGATATGTAGTACCTGCACCAACATCACCTGAACGTTTCAGTAATTTATATTTATCAACTAATTCTGCCATGTCTCTGGTTGAAGTAGCTTTTGAAACATTAAAATTTTCTTGGTATTCAGCGTTTGATATTCTTCCTTTTTCACGAACATAAAAAACAGCCTTTACCTGTCTTTCATTCAAGCCGAGTTTTACCAATTGCTCTTCGCTTAAAATATCTTTAAACAGACGAACAATAAAGCCTCCTCCATCTTCTTCCATTGTGGGAGTTTGCAGACCTGCTGTCTTACAAGAATCTACAATCTTCATTATACCACTGCCCCAAGAGTCAATGTAGCCACCACGAAAACAGGCTTCTGCAAGTATGGGATTTCTAGGATATGAGGAATGAGATTTTGTCAGTTTATCAAGTGTTATGCCTTCGGGTAATATTCCGTGATTCCATACGGAAAGTTTGTTGTCGTAAACACGGATTTGAGTAGGGGCTCCCATGTAATTACGGTGAACAAGTGCGTTCAGCAGCATTTCGCGAAGTGCCGGAATTGGATATTCAAGGGCTTCTACGCGATTCATTCCTTCAAAAGAAATATTGCGTATCAGAAACTTGTGATCAAGGGTACGTAATACTTTATCCAACACTTGAATAAGATTGCCTTCTTCCATTTCCTGAAAGCGAATGGTAAATTCATCGTCTTCAAATTTCCCAATTTTGACGAAAGTGTTCGGATAAAATGCTCCGGGATCTTTGCCAAACAATACTATAGCTGCACGTTTGAGTTGTCCGTTTTTTGCCAAACGAAGTTTCTCCAGAAGTTGTGGCGTGGAAAGTCCTTCGATCTCAGGCAAACGACCAGCTTCCTCAGCTTTTCGTAAGAAGATCTTTACTGTGTTTTCGTCGATATCATCAAAAGTAGCCCTGGGCTCAATTACATCATCCCAGGTTTGACCTGCTTTCTTTAATAGGAACTCATTCAGTGAAACTCCGGTTAACTCCTGCTTCACACTACCGCTACGGTAGTAATACCTACCACGCAAAGAAATAGGTACTGAATAAGGTTGAACGATAATTTCAATATAATTTTTATCACCGTCTTGTAAAAGATTGACCTCGGTTGTAATTCCCAAATTATTTTTTATTTTGTTGGGAATTTCGTCCATTAGGTTCTTATAGTCTGCTAAACCAATGATATTACCAATATCGTCTTTGCCGATATATATTACACCTCCCTGAGCATTGGCAAAACCACCTATCCATTTTAGATAGTCATCGTGCCAAGAGGATTTGTATTCTATGTTTTGTTGTTCAGGCATATATTGATATATGTTTAAATTTGAGCTTTTTTTGTTTGCGAATTCATTTTAAATCAACAGCAACAAAAGTATAAAAAAAATATCAGACACTAACAGTCTAATAATTACTGCGACGCTCTCGCCTGTATAATCCTACTAATTTGTCTTGTTTTATACGTAATAAACGGGACTATTTTGCATTTAATGTCAAGTAAACAGCGCAAAATACTTGACATGTCTATTAAATAAAATAGTTATGAAGTATAACAGAATTGGCATTGAGTATATTTTGTTGCCTGATTTGTTGTGTTTTTATTGAGTTTTCAGAGGACATAGGGGACATAGAGGACATTTGATTAAAATTGAGCTGAGCATTCATTTTCTTTTGTCTTTTGCAGTGCTATCAAAGGCAATAAGATTAAACATTTCACGCATGCGGGAGCGGACGCGGTTGCCGTAGTAGTTTTCGAGCTCGGAGGCTGAAAGGTTGGTGGTGGCATGGGTAATCATGTGATTGTTGATAAAGTGATCGTATCGGGATAAGAGAATTTCGCCCATTACATTACATTGATTGCCGTAGTATTTGAGAGTGCTTTCGGCCCCCAGATCGTCGAAGCAATGGGTGTGGGGTTGCGGTGGATTTATTGTGTTGTTGTATGCATAGCTGCTATAACGTTGAATAGTTTCAAATCCTTCTTTGATAAAGTCGAAAGTGATTTCCCGACATGATTTGATACCGAACCGCTGTTGCGGTGGTACTAATATCCGCATCAGGGACATTAAACTGGTTTTACCGCAACCAATAGGACCAGCTAGTAAAATTCCTTTGTGCAGATTGATTCCGAACTGTTGTGCTTGCTTTTCATCCTGCAGAAACCACGTGACTAATTTATGAACTACTTCGTAATCTTCTGGAACTATTTGGAAATGCTCTCCGAATATTTCTTTTCCTTTGGTCTGTATTGTAGATAGGTTGTTCATGTGCCGATGTGATGATGTGATGATGTGGTGATGACCCCCAACCCTCTAAAGGGGACTATGGAGACTAAAAAGGAAACCAGTTTTATTTTTAAACCAGTCTGATTTTTGACCTTTATTCTTCGGGAACTCATGACTATTTTTTAAAGAGGTTCTGAATAGTTTTTTGAACTGGTTGTATTGAGTTGCCCGGGTGTTGGTTGCTCGGTTGCCATAACCTTTTGAGGTTTGGCAAATGCCGGTTCGTTGAGCACCCAATTTCGGGCAGCTGCTTGCCAGTCGTACATGGGAGATTTACCGCCGACCTTCCATCCATTGCTTTGAAAATAGTTGTAGAACTTATCTGCTTCGATTTCGGAGCTGTTTTGCTCCAGAAAATAGTTTCGTATCGCAACAATGTCTGGGGGAGTAATGAGCGCACCTGATTTGCGTCTATTGCCCTTTGTTTTTTCATCTACCTTTTCCCCGTTAACTTCAACAACTTTTACCTTGTTTTTTGAAACTTTCAACACAATATCATTTTTTGATTGGGTGCTTTCGTTTTCAATATTTGTGTTTAATAAGTTTTCTTTGTTTATATAAGGTACTAATGCTTGTTCAATGCTTGTTTCGATATTAGTACGGTCTGGGGCTACAACCAGTCTAGCACTTGACTGAAAATCGAACAGGTAAACAAGGCTACCTTTGAAGGGATTGTAAGAGGGTATGTATTGAATATACCCGAAATTATGCAGGTCTTTTATGCATTTATGATAGGTTGCTTTCGCACTTATTTTACTGATACGCATTAGTTCCTGACGTGAAATTGATACGGGATTTTGAAAACGCTCGGCATTCCAAAATTGGAATACCGCCATGTAAAGACTCACATGTGTTGGGTTAAGGCGATTGTCGGTCGCAACCTTTTGAAAGAATCCGCTGAGTTGAAGAATGTAGTTCATGATTTTTAGATTTTAGAGCCAAGAGTCAAGACTTTTTTTTGAGAAAGAAGTTTTTCGATATCCGTGAGATTGTAATAATTTGTTCCTCCAATTCTTGTGTAGGGCAGGATACCGTTAATGCGCAGTGTTTGGAGTGTGCCTGACGAAATGCTGAGCAGCTTGCGGACCTCAACAGATTTCAGCCATTTCTTGGTTACAGGGTTTTGTTGTTCTTTCAACAAATCCTTTATATCCTGAAGGAGTTCGGTTTTGAACTCCTTCAGGTCGTCGGTGGTGATGATTTGTGCAGACATGTAATTAGTGTATAGTTGACAGTTAATAGTTGATAGTACCCCAAACCTCCGTCTGAGCCGGACAGGCTCTAAAGGGGCTTAAAGAGTTTTTGTGATTTGCAATTCGCGAATTGCAAATTGGGTTCTTAGTCATTGAATGAGAGTGAGCGGGAAATCCAACCCAAAAGGAATTTTTTACTTGTAGGGCGTTTTCGGATTGTGTTTATGTAATACTCAATTTTAGCCACTGTAAGTTTAGCTTGAAAGTATCCAAAATCCATGGAGTTGGTTTTATTGAGCGTGATATCTCCAATGATTCCATCGATTTTTGTTCCAACAATAGATTGTACAAGACGTGTTGCGGTGGTTAGACCGGAGTTTACCGCGAAATCAAATACAGAATCTGCAGAAGTCTGATTTTGGATTCGTTCAGCATTGAGCGGAATCCAGAAGTTGTTTAAGTAGAATTGTTCCACTAAGTTTTGAAGCTTAGGATTGGTGTCGAGTGAGTGAGGAAAATTGGGCTTGCTTTTGAATTGGTCAATCAGTGTCCAGCCTGACCAAGCACCATGTGAGTTACGTGCAATACCTTTGTAAGTTTCACCACCCAAATCATCAGGGTCGTTAATGTAACCACCTTCGTGGGACAGCATTTTTGAAAATGCTAAGTTGAATTTTGCCATAATACTAATGTGATGATGTGATAATTTGTTAATGTGCTGGTTTCGCTAAATCTGGACAAGTTGTGCCAATGATGGAGCAAAAAGCAATGATTTACTATGTTTGGCAAAATTGGTGGGTTTTGGTGGAATTTTTTGCCAAGGTGTTACCAACTTGGTAAAAATTTATTTTGGAGGTGTTTTTAGTGAAAATGGAAGAAAACAACCTAATTGGAGGGTGTTTTTAGGAATAGATAGAGGATTTCGGGACATAAAAAGCATAAAAACAAAAAGTACCAAGTTGGTATCACCTTGGTACTTTTTGTTCGATAAAATGATTATGGACTTTATGCTTCAAATTCTTCATCCATGCGTTTTTCAAGACAATCAGCCAAATGCCTCAGGAAGGCCGTGCGGTCTTTCTTCCTGCTTTTGATTGCAATGTAAGTGCGGTAGTAATCGCCTAGATCTATCCCGAATAAGCTTTGTAAGGCAGTCATAATATCCCTAATATCTGCATTTCCGTTATCTATAACTTTGGCGGCATAGATTCCATAACCTAACTCTATAGCAGCAGATTTTGTACCAGTCCACTTGTTTTTTTTACTTAGCTGTTTGTCGTTTTGAGAATGATATGAGAGCCTATCAATGTGCTGTAATTTTTTATTGAGATAAATTCTCAACATTTCATTAGAAAGTATTTTGGCGACCTTATAATCGTAACACGTGGAGAAAGTAGTATCATTTATGAATTGAGAACTATCAACCCCAAGTCTGATATTGGGTTTTCCTCTACGGAAATAATAATCGTCCAAGTGTATCGCATTTGAGCGATAGTATTGATAGAAATCTAAGTTCCGAGTGAAAAAGAAAGTTAAGCTATTTAACTCTTGCTCGTAATAGTTTTTTAGAATGAGGTTGCTTCCATTGGGTCGTTTAAGCTCAATTGTATATATTTTGTTGAAATATAGCAGTTTGCTTAAAATTTGAGGTTTCATTTCTTTGAAAAAACAAATTTCCTCCTGTTCGTTTTTAAATCCAAATTTAACCAAACTGTTTTTTAAAGCATGTATCTGGATTTGAAGAAATTCAACCATGCGTAAGGCTTCTTCTATAGAAATGTCGCATCCTTCAAGATCAATGGAAGAAATCTGCTCTGAAATTTCTTTCATTATTTGTTCAAACGTATTTTTCAAAACAACAATTAGATTTAAGTCGGTAACAAATTTTTAGAGCATAAGTGCCATACTTCCTTTCTTTTTTTGAAAACGGAATGTTTCATCTATTAAATTACCGTTCTCAATCCGATAAAAATGTTGATTGGTAGCTGAAGAATCAAGCCCACCGAGACTTTCAACATAAGGTCCAAGTTTGAGATAATCAAAGTTTGCAATGGAGCAATTCTTCTGCAACCTTGCTTTACCCGAATACCATGCGGTTTTTAGTTGCGAATCAGTTGATTTACGAATGTAACGTGAAAGTCTTTCCACTGTCTGTGGGTCGGCATCACCACCCATGAAGCAAATACAAGTAACAGCATCACCATATTTTACAAGAAGAGCGTCGATCATACTTTCATCTAGTATGTCGCCTTTATCTTCTTGTAAATACGGACTATGACACCCTTTGCAGCCGTTTGGACAATTAGATATATTGATTGCCAACGAGACTTCGGCAGGAACTTCCTGAAAAACTATATTATAGCTGAGAAACCGTAGCATAATGACGTTGTGAGGCTTCTATTTGCCTTTTTTCTGAAAAGTTACTTACTCGTTTCATATACCCAATAATGCGCGTCAGGTAATCCAAATCCTTGCTTTTGCAAACCGGACATTCCTGTAAATTGTTTTTGTCGATGTGACCACAGGAGTTGCATACCGTATTCGGGATGTTGAACGTAAAATAATTACAGCCTTCCTGTACTGCTACGCGCAACAATTGTTTATATTGCTGCTTGCTTAGATGTTCGTCCAAGTTCATGTGTAGTGCTGAACCTCCTGTCAGGTGTTCAATGTATCTGTGGCCGTGTAAACGGAATTTGTCCACGATATTCAACGATTCATCTTCTACAATGTAAAAGTAGCTATTATAACAATCTCTTTTGGAGATAAAACCATCTTGTTTGTCCCATTTGGCGTGTTTCACACCTACATTTTCAGCCGGAATCATCTCACAGTTGAACATTACATCTTTGGTGCGGTATTTTTTATTGTATGACTCAATTAGCCCAAGCACTTGTTGCACAAACTCCAGATAACGTGGATTGTCTGTAATTTCAATACCCAAAGACTCAGCGGCTTCCACCAGTCCATTTACCCCGATGGTGAGATATTGACGGCTCATATTAATGTAGCCGGCATCGAACAATGGAAGCATTCCTTTCTCCTGCATGTATTTGAGATTCTCGTTGTAAGCCATCTGTACTTTGTGTACCAAATCAACTACTTCCTCCAAAAAGAAAAGATAGTGCATTTCCCTTTTTGCGGCATGTTGTATGCAACGGTTCAGATTGATTGTCAAGACACTCTTAGAACCTGTAGAAACTCCACCAGCTCCCAAGGTGTAGCTAAAACCATTGTCGGTAATTTCGTTGCGCAAGCGGCAGCAACTACTCAGTGAATCCGCATTATCGCTCATGTAGGTGAAGAACGAATGTCCATCGGCATACATTTCAGCTGTGAAATCGCCGTATTCCTTGTCTTTTGCATCGCCATTTTCGCTCAGTAAAGCCATGGTTTCAACCGGAAATGTCAGAATTGTTTTTGTACGTTCTTTGTTGAACCATTTCATAAACCGTTTTTGCAACCAGTTAAGTGACTCCCAATGTGGTTTACTTCCGTTCGGAAATATAAATTGTTCAAACAGACTATTGAAATAGTAGCTGTCGTAATACGATATATTCCAGAAAACAGCCTGAAAGTTACGTGCTCCTGTGGGTTGATTAATGGAATAAACGATTTGTTCAAAATAATCGGTAATTACTTTGTCTAACGTTCGTTGTTTTTTAGATAGGTCAACTACTTTATCTGCATCATGGTAATAATCATCGCCGAACTCCAAGCCGATAAAATAATTCATATACATCAGAAACTCAGGAGTAGCACAGGCACCGCTCAGCATACTTGATACCATGAAAACCATATTGATAAAGCCACCACAGAATGATTTCAGGTTGGTAGGTGCTTTTGAGTTTCCGCCGATGGAAGCAGTTCCGCTTATCAGCCACGGATACATGGTGATACTAGCGCAATAATTCGACAAACTAGTTTCATCGTTTTTATATATGTAATGGTTGTTTAGTAGGTTAATATACCGGTCGGAAACTTCTTTGCCATACATTTCCTTTATCCGGTCGGTTAGCATACGGCGATTCAAACGTATAAAGTTTGACTTGGGCAATTCGCCAATAAGGGTGGCCATATTTTTGTTTTCAACATTGGCATTGGAGTCGAATTTACTCCCTGAAGCTGCATTTTTGGCGTTGCAGTAATCCATCAGAAACTGCAATTTATCCCGCACCTCTCTATCTTCCAAATGCTTTTGCCGATAGAGCATATAGGATTTTGCCACGGCGTAATACCGCTCGGACATTAAAGCAACTTCTACCTGATTTTGAATGTCTTCAACAGTTGTACCATTGGTAATATTTATCCGACAAAGGATATTGGTTATTACTTCGTCTGTAGCAAAACTGCCTACCGATAAAAATGCTTTGCGGATTGCACTTTTGATTTTCTCTAACGAAAAAGCCTCTTTCTTGCCATCCCGTTTAATAATTGTTGTTTCCATGCTGATATAATTAGTTACAAGTAAATAGTTACAAGTTACAAGACTGTTTATCTGAGTTTTGATTTCAGAAAACAGATCATTAAATACCGTGGCTTACTTGGCTTTTAATTTTTTCGTTCAGATATGAAAAATATTTATATGTTTTTCATATTCAGATTTGTGAACTTAAAACTAAGAATCAGGGGAAATAAGATGAGGACAAGATAATCAAAGATTACGACCAGATATAAAAATAGCCGGAAACCACCCTATCACTTTTCTCCCGAAAGCTACGAATTAAGAATGCAGGTGGCAGGTCTTCTGACTCACTCCGGTTGTTGAACGGCCTTCCCGATGTCAGTGAACAGTAAACAGTGAACAGTAAACAGAAAAAAGCCAGACTGACTTAAACTGATAACTGATAACCGATGACTGATAACTGATGTTTCAGTGGCATAAGGGTTGTTCAAAACCTGTTTTATACAATTAAAAAAGATTCAATAGTATAAAGG
>Ga0302210_10001336_pt1 | contig 10473 bp, 11 predicted proteins | sample II_Fen_E3_2_FD_198793 | JGI IMG/M metagenome (GOLD analysis project Ga0302210, IMG submission 198793) | Peat permafrost microbial communities from Stordalen Mire near Abisko, Sweden - II_Fen_E3_2 | ecosystem: Environmental > Terrestrial > Soil > Wetlands > Permafrost | place: Sweden: Abisko... | reverse complement strand
TTTTTGCTTCGACACCTGGCTTTAAAGGCAATAATTATCAGGGGCATGAATGGGTTGTCGATGCAATTGTTGAGCAATATTTAAGCCCCACGGAAAAAAGGACACCCGGCTTAGTCAATATATGGGCGGATGTGCCTTATCAGGATGAATTTTGGCTGGGGAATTTGCGTGAACTCGAAAAACTTGTGGCAGAACTTGGTCTGATTCCGAATACTATTTTTGGTTACAAACGCGGTATTGAAAATATAAAAAAAATTCCCGAAGCACAGTTTAATTTATTGGTTTCACCGTGGGTTGGACTGGAAAATGTAAAACGGATGCAAGCAAAGTTTGGCACACCGTATTTGCATTATCCAACACTGCCAATCGGTGCGTTTGAAACAAGTAAATTCTTGCGAGCAGTCGGCAATTTTGCGGGAGTCAATCCAGATGAAATTGAAAAATTGATCAGCGAAAAGGAAGCCTATTACTACTATTATATTGAGCGTTTTGCCGATTTGTTTCTTGAAACTCGTGTTATGTCAAAAAAATTCTCCGTGGTGGCAGATGCACAATATGTTTTAGGAATTACAAAGTTTTTGGTCAATGATATGGGGCTGTTCCCAGCTAAACAATATATTGTCGATGATACGCCAAAACAATATCGAAATGACATTGAAGGATATTTTAAAGACTTGAATTATGATATCGAAGCAGCTGTGGAGTTTGGCGTGGATGGTTATAAAATCCAACAAGAGATAGAAAACACGGATTATCATGGCTATCCATTGCTGCTTGGTGGTTATTGGGAAAAAGATATTGCAGCGAAGACCAATGCACATTTTTTGAATGTTTCTTGGCCGGTGAATGAACGTTTAGTGATGAACAGTTATTATGTCGGTTATGATGGCGGCTTAAAATTGATCGAAGACATTTATTCAGTTGTAAAAACCAGATTCAATTAAGCAGGTTATGATTTTGGAGGAGGTCCATTTTATGGGTAAAATAAATAAATCCATTACAGAATTAGTAGGCCATACGCCGCTATTGGAACTTGTCAATTATGAACAGCAGAATCAATTAAAAGCGGAGGTGGTGGTAAAGCTTGAATACTTTAATCCCAACCAAAGTATAAAAGATAGGATTGCTTTGGCGATGATTGAAGACGCTGAACAAAAGGGATTACTCAAAAAAGGATATACGATTGTCGAAACAACAAGTGGCAATACGGGGATTGGCTTAGCAGCTATAGCAGCGGCCAAAGGATATAAATTTCGTGTCTATATCCAAGACCAGGTTAGTCAGGAAAGATTCAAAGTAATTCAAGCTTTTGGCGGAGAAACAATCAAGTTGTCAGAAGAACCTGCTGTAGCCAGTGTGCTGGCTGCAACTAAAGGTGATTTTGTAGCTGCTGTTAAATCTTTAGAAGAAAATGTATTATCGAAGGAAAAAGATATATTTTTTGTTAATCAGATTGCAAATCCCGTAAATCCAGACATACATAAACGGACAACGGGTCCCGAAATTTGGGAAGATACAGCTGGAAAAATTGATATTTTGGTGGCAACAGTGGGAACGGGCGGAACCATATCTGGTGCGGGGGCTTTTTTGAAGTCTAAAAATCCGAACTTACAAATTGTTGCGATCCAGCCCGGACCGAATTCCCTGCCAAGTGATAGCAATCCCAAACCGGAAGAGATTACGGGTGTCCATCCATTTTTTGGTGTTGCTAAAGAACGTGTGCCGGAGACAATGAATAGGGATATTTATGATGAAGCTTTTGAAGTTGAAACAATTCATGCCTATGAAGCGGCTCGGGCCGTTGCGAAATCTGATGGCGTTTTATTGGGAACATCCTCTGGGGCAGCTATCCATATCGCAACTAAACTGGCAAAACGTCCTGAAAACAAAGGCAAACGAATTGTTGTTATTGCAGCGGATACGGGTCTTCGTTATTTATCAACGAATTTATTTATTTAGCTGGAAAAGTTAATCTACATTTTAGGTTTAGCAAAAGCACTATAGTTTGTGAATCGAGATGATCATTTAGAATCTATTGTTTATAAACAATAGATAGAAAGTTGGGGAAAAACATGAGAAAAAGTTTAGCACTTATTTTAAATATTTTATTGGTGGCAGGGTCGACTCAAACCGTATTTGCTGGAGCTGCTACAGCAAATCCATTTCAAAAAGTTCCTTTGGGAAACTGGGAATATAGCAACATCCAACAATTAGAAAAAGATGGGATTTTTGAAGATGAAGACAAACAGTTTAAACCAAATACAGTTTTAACGCGTTATGAAATTGCGGTCATTGTGGCTAAAGCAACCGCGAATTTTGATAAAGCCAATACGGATGATAAAGCTCTTTTGGATAAACTACAGACGGAGTATTCGCCAGAACTTACGGCATTAGGGGTTCATCTAGCAAATGAAAAACCTGCGGCAAAAAACCTTGCTGACCGGATTTCTTTTTCGGGAGAACATTATTTTCAATATCAAAATCAGGATACTGATTCTCATGGTGTAAAAACAAAAAGCAATCCATTGGCAACGAGGACAAGAATCTATACAACGTATAAAATTGATGATCAATGGAGCTTCACAACACGCTTACAAAATACGAGTACATTAAACAAGTCCGATCAATATGAAACTGGAACTTTAGGTAAAAATGGTACAGGGACTTCTTTGAATGAAGCTTATGTTACTGGTAAGATTTTTGGCGGTACTACATCAATTGGTCGCCAAGGTCGTCATGCAACTGTACTTGATGGTCTCGTTTATGATGGAGCTTTTAAAGGGATTTTAACAAATTATAAACTTGCAAATAATTTCCAAATAACAGGTCGTTATGGAACGGAAATTACGACTACAGTCGATGCCAACAATGATACGAACACGTATGGAAGTTTGGAACTTACAAAAAATATTGGTCCAGCACAACTTGGTTTAGCCTATCATAATTTTTCTAGTCCGGTAGCTGGTACAAGTAAAAATGTTTGGCAGGGTTATGCAACTTTTCCAATCAGTCCAGATTTTTCAGCTAGTTTAGATTATGCAAAATCAAATGCGAATCAAGAAAATAAAGCATATTCGCTGCAAATTAGTTATAAAAAAACAGATGTATCACAAATTGGATCATATAAACTGTATGCACAATATCGTCGTATGGAAAAAAATAGTACAATAAGCACAACCTATGATATTGCGGGTGTTGGCGATGGTGGTTTTAAGGGGTATGAAATTGGCACCGAGTATGTTCCTTGGAAAAATGTTGTTTGGAGAAATGAATTCATCGATGGGAAATCTACCGTAGATAATAGTTCAACCACTAAATATTATTATAGTCGCCTGTGGTTTTTCTTTTAAATAAGGCGAAAGAAGATAAAGACGGATTATGTGGCAGAAAGGAGCAGTTTATGGCATATAAAATAGCAATTGCTTCTACGGATGGTGTGGCAATCAATGCTCATTTTGGGAGCACAGAAACATTTTTGCTTGTTCTTGTTGACGATGATGGGAGTCTTCAACAGCTGGGCAGAACAAAACCTGCGACTGTTTTGCTGCACCAAGCCGCGGAACATCCTGCATTAGGACAAGATACTTCATCTTGCGGTTCGGGGAGTTCTTGTAAAAGTCAAGGTGTTGGCTGCGGTGGTGGTCATGATGAAACGAAAATAAATGAAAAAATTGTTCAAATTCTTGATTGCCGTTGTTTGTTATGTAAAAAAGTTGGTGCTGGTGTTAAAAAACAATTAGAAAAAAAATCAATCGCAGTTTTTGAAGTTGACTATAAAATCGAAGCTGCTTTGAAAAAAATTGTTGACTATTACCGTAAAATTGACCAGCATATTTCACTACGAAAAACCTAAGTAAAAATAGAAAGCAAACTTGTAGGAACTAGTTGTTTCAATAAGTTTGCTTTCTATTTTTTGTAGGCAGTGACGCCGAGTGTCTTTCATGTTAGAATATAAAAATACATTATTTGAAAAAAGGGCGGAGTTTATGGATTTTATTATTCGACAATGTACGAAGGATGACGCAGCTGTTTTGCAGGAAATTTCCCGGCAAACCTATCGAGATACATTTTCTACTGCAAGTACAGCGGCAGATATGGAAGAATATCTACAAAAAGCCTATGATCTTATGAAGTTAGAGAAAGAACTTTTAAACAAGAATACTTACTTTTATTTTATTGTTACAGATCGAAAAGTCGTGGGCTATTTAAAATTAAATATTGGGGCAGCGCAGACGGATATAAAAGATGATTTTTCGTTAGAAATAGAACGGATTTATGTCCGCAAAGAGCTACATGGTCAAAAATTCGGTGTGGTTTTAATGAATAAAGCAATTGAAATAGCAAAAGCATATGAAAAACAGTATATTTGGCTTGGTGTTTGGGAAAACAATCACAGAGCTTTTAATTTTTATCAACAAAATGGCTTTTACAAAATTGGTGAGCATGCGTTCATTATGGGGAAGAATTCACAAATCGACTGGCTTTTACGTAAGGATTTAGGTTGATTATTTTATCGAAAAAGGAGAATTTTAAGATGGAAAAGAAACTTCGTTATCGCTTAATTACCGGGAAAGATGATGCATCTTTTTGCAAAAGAATTTCAGCATTATTAGAGGATGGTTATGAAATTTGTGGATCGCCGGCACTTACTTTTAATGGAAACGATGTGATTGCCGCACAAGCTGTAATCTTAAAAAATGATCTTGATTTTTAGGTTCATGCTGTCTTTAAATCCTTAATTTTTTAAATAAAACAGTTCTATAGATAAAAATATAGGGCTGTTTAATTTGTTTTCAGCGAAAATATCGTTTTAAATGATGATTTTTTCGCTTTTTTTGTAAGTATCAGTAAGGAATTATATTAAGGCATTCTTTTTAAATGTAAGATAATCGCTTAAATTTTTGTAATTTTTACTTATAAAGATTTATTTAATAAAAAAAGTTAAAAAAATCTGTTAAATATTAAAAAGAAAACGTTTTCGAATGATACCAAAGGCTTGCTATTATCATTGTTTATAGTAAAATGAGCAATATGTTTAATATTTCTTCTTACTAATTGAAAGGTGGTTCCTATGGTACATACAAGAAAAACTGCTGTGGCAATTGTTTGTGGCGGCGGTCCGGCTCCAGGAATGAATAGTGTTATTAGTGCGGTAACGATGGAGGCACAACGACGTGGCTGGGATGTTTATGGAATCTATGATGGCTTTTCTCATTTGGCAAAAGGTGAAAAACAGTATATTAAACTGAATTACGATTTGGTAAGCCGTATTCATTTGACGGGCGGCTGTATACTTCATATGTCACGTTTCAATCCGACCAAACGGCAGGAGGATCTGCAAATGGTTGTTGATACATTAAATGAAATCGGTGTGACCTATCTTGTTACAATCGGTGGTGACGATACGGCTTTTAGTGCATCTAGTGTTGCAGAATATGCAAAACAATGCGGACGCTCGCTTTGTGTAGTCCATGTGCCTAAAACGATTGATAATGATTTGCCGCTGCCGGCGGGCATGCCGACCTTCGGTTTTGAAACAGCCAGGGCAGTGGGGACTATGCTGCTTGAAAACTTAATGGAAGATGCCCGGACGACGAATAATCGTTGGTATTTTGCGGTCACGATGGGACGGACGGCAGGGCATTTAGCATTGGGAATTGGGAAATCTGCTGGGGCGATTATCACCTTAATTCCCGAAGAGTTTACAGGTGAGACAATTCGTTTGCAACAGATCGTCGATCTTCTGACTTGTTCTATCATTAAACGTTATTTGACGGGGCGCAATTATGGTGTGGCAGTTATTGCTGAGGGGGTTATCGAAAAAATTGCACCGGAAGATTTTCATAAACTTGGGGATGCTTGCCTGGATGAACATGGGCATATACGGTATGCCGAATTGAATTTTGGCGAAGTATTAAAAAAAGCAGTGATGAAAGAACTTAAAAAAATACAGATTAAATTGACGATTGTTGATGAAAAGATCGGCTATGCCTTACGTTGTGCGCCGCCGATTTCATACGATATTGATTATACAAGATCACTTGGCTATGCAGCGGTGCGTTTTCTTGATGAAGATGGCTGCTCGGCGATGATTACCATGCAGCATAATGAAGCAGTACCAATGCCATTTTCTGAGCTACGTGATGAAAAATTGGGGCGGACAAAAGTGCGTCGTGTTGATATTGAATCAACGCATTATCAGTTAGCGAAAGACTTTATGATTCGCCTGCTGCCCGAGGATCTTGATGATGTGAAGCTGGCAAATATGTTCGATTTATCGCCACAGGCTTTTAGAGAGCGGTATCAATATTTATTTTTATAAGGAAGAATATTTACGTTTGATTGACAATTTATGGAGCCTTTTAAAACAGTCGGTATCTCACTTATGGGATGCACGACTGTTTTTGTATTTTGTCATGTAAAATATTTAACGCAACTTATATCGAATAACAAGCAGGAAAATGTCAGGCGGAAACCTAATAGATTAAAGATGGCAGGTATGGATTGTGAAAGTAAGCCTGCCGATAAATTTGTTGAAAAGCAGGGTGGATTTTAGAGTGCATGTTTTTATTTATCTATATAAGATTCTAACGTTTTTGGTCTTGCCGGTTGGTTTGACATTCGTCGTATTATTTGGTACTTGCATTTATGTTTGGCGTCGAAAGTTGAACATAAAATATGTTTTGACATTTGTGACATTGTTTTTGTATTTATGTGCCAATCCATTTATCAGTCATTTACTGTTACAGCAGTTGGAGAAAGAATATATTCCATCCGCTGCGGTACAGGGGGATTTAATTGCAGTTTTGGGCGGTGGCGCTTTAAATGGTACTCCTGATATCGAAGCGGACGGAGGGTCTTTGGGTGGTGGTTCGATGAATCGCTTGATTGCGGCAATTCGCTTAGAAAAACGCCTTCATATACCGATTGTAGTAAGTGGTGAAGATCCGGAAACAGCCAAGGCTAAAGAAATTATGTTAGATCTAGGAGTTTTGCCTGAAAATATAATTATTGATGATCAGGCACATACAACGGTTATGAATGCCGACAATATTGCTGCAATTTGTGCGGTAGAAGGTTTCAAAAATCCGATTATTGTTACATCGGCTTATCATATGCCGCGGGCGGTGCTTTGTTTTAAGCAGGCGGGACTAATGGATTTTGCAACCTTTGCCGTCGATTATCAGACGGATTTTTCCGATTCTAGCAGTTATAACAAGGACATGTTTGTTTGGCTGCCAACGTTAGGGGCTTTGAAAAACACCACAACAGCCATTCGTGAATATATGGGGATTGCTGCTATGCAATTACAATGGCTTTAAATTTACTTGAATAATTATTTAAGAATAAAGGATTTTAGCGGATGAGAAAGAATAAATATTAAAGTTAAGTATTTATGTTTGATGAAATAGGAGGAGTATTTAGAATGAAAAAATTGCTTCAAATGTTATTGGTTGCCTGCGTTGTTCTGGTAAATGTACAACTTGTATCAGCCAATCCTGAAAAAACGATAACTACGGATGGTTTTGATCTTTCAACAATTCATCGTTTGGTAATTGTTGACCCACAATACAGTCCGGTAAAAGATGGTGCTACAAAAGATGCTGTCATGAATATGTTTTACAAGACAGGTGCAAGTGCCAGGATTTATGTAATGCCAAAATCAGATGTTGAAAAATCAATTTTAAAAGATTCCAATGTAGATCTTAGTGCTTTAGAAACAAAAAAAGCCGATGAAGTATTTACGGCTAATGTTGCTAAATATGCAGATGCATATATGGTAGCAACCATTGTACACAACAGTCGCGTTGTTATTTTCTATGATGTATATTCTGCACAGACAAACCAGATTGTATATTCTTATGAAATTGTGGCGGGTAGTCATGATGATGATTCGCTTAAAACGTATGAAGGTTTAACGAAAAACTTCTATCGTTCTTTTGAAAAAACAGTACAACAACAAATTAAAGATCAAAACAAAAAGAAATAAAAACACTAAAAAAACGTATCCGCATCTCTTAACCGATGCGGATACGTTTTTTTTAGTGTTTTAAATACAAAGGGGTTTGTTTTGTCTTTTCGGCAATGGTTGGAGCAACGAAGCCAGCGCGTACCATTGTATCTAAAACAACACTCTGACGTTTTTTTGCCATCGAAAAATCAACATATGGTGAATAGAGCGATGGTGCATTTGGTAGACCAGCAAGCATCGAAGCTTCGGCAAGCGTTAAATCCTCTGGGTCTTTACCAAAATAACCTTGTGAGGCCTCTTGAATTCCATAAAAGTTAGAGCCAAAATAAATTGTATTCAAATAGAGTTCGAGAATTTTTTCTTTTGAATAGCGGTTTTCCATATCAACAGCTAATACGAGTTCTTCGGCTTTACGACCGAAGGATTGTTCATGCGATAAAAATAAGTTCTTTACTAGTTGTTGGGTAATTGTACTGGCACCTTCTTCTATCTTTCCATATTGAAGATTGACGAGTGAGGCGCGCAGAATACTTTCCATATCAAAGCCCCAATGTGAATAAAATCGATTGTCTTCTACGGCGATGATTGCCTGCTGCAGGGGAACACCAATTTTATCAATTGTCACATATTTTTTACCGGACACTGTTTTAGCTACGGCATCTCGCAAGAAAACGATACGTGAAAGGCGATCCAGTGTTGAAATGTTTTGGGGGCTGTTCGTATTGGCATCTGAAATAGAACTATCTTTTTCTGATGGATGAATTTGATCTTGTAGTTTTGTGCTAAGTTCTTTTGTATCCTGAGATATGATATTGCTACCACCGGAAAACCAAAAGCAGAGAATAAATAAAACAATAGATAAAAGTAAAAAGCGTGAAGTACGCATAGAATCCTCCTAAAAATAAGAATAACTTTATTATAACATTAGAACGTTTGTTTTCATATGATTTGCGGAAATTTAACAGAAAGAAAAAATTGTAAAGCAGGAAATAAATTGTTCATCGGGAAGTAAAAAGACTAGAGAACAGTGCGAAAGGAGGCTAGCTTTAGGCAGAAAATGAAGCATTAAACTATATAAATTCATAAAAAAATGAAAAAATAGTGTTATTTTGTAAATTTACTATTGAAATTTTATGCACTTATGATGTATAATTATGAGCATGGGATTTGAGGAGGAATTGATATGAAAGTTAGTGTTATTGGTGCTACCGGATATGCTGGAGCAGAACTTTTAAGACTTCTGCACAATCATCCTGAAGCAGAAGTTATGTATATGACATCGGAAAGCCATACTGGCCAATCGATTTCAGCGATATATCCTCACTTACGAGGAATTTATGATCAGAAGTTAATTAGCATGAAAGAATTAGATAAGATTGCTGCAGCAAGTGATGTTGTTTTTATTGGTTTGCCACATGGACACGCCATGGCAGTCGGTAAGGCTCTGGAAGGTAAAAATGTTAAAATTATTGATCTAGGAGCAGATTATCGCTTTACGGATACAAAAATATATGAAGAATGGTATAAAGTCGAACATACCCATAAAGATGCAAAACGTGTTTATGGATTGGCAGAACTTTATCGCAATGACATTAAAACGGCATCGATTGTTGGAAATGCTGGCTGTTATACAACCGCGAGTATTTTGGCGTTAGCGCCGTTGGTTAAAAACGATCTGATTGTTCTTGATACGATTGTAATTGATGCTAAATCAGGTGTATCAGGAGCGGGTCGCTCAGCAAAACTCAGTAATCATTTTCCGGAAATGTATGATAATTTCAAAGCATATAATGTAGGCGGACATCGCCATACACCGGAAATTGAACAAGCTTTATCGGAGCTGTCGGGCGAAAAAATCGTTTTGAGTTTCACACCGCATCTTGTACCGATGTCTAGAGGTATATTGAGCTCTTGCTATGCAAAGCTTAAACCAGGTGTGACGGCAGAACAGGTTGATGCAGCATATGAAGAGATGTATCAAAACGAATTTTTTATTCGTCTCCTGGGACGGGGCGGTTATCCGGCGACAAAGGAAGTTCGTGGTTCGAATTTCTGTGATATAGGCTGGCATATAGATGCCCGTGTTGGCAGGGTGATTGCTCTGTCGGCAATTGATAATCTTGTAAAAGGTGCTGCCGGTCAGGCCGTGCAGAATTTTAATATTATTTGTGGCTTTGATGAAAAAATGGGGCTTTTAAGTGTTCCTGTTTATCCTTAATGAATTATACGAAATAAATATTTGGAGGAATTTTTGTGTTTAGAGAAAATAATGCAGGTGTTACATTTGCCAAAGGGTTCACAGCAGCGGGTGTTAAAGCTGGAATTAAAAAAAGCGGTAAAGCAGATATTGCTGTAATTTATACAGAAAAAGAAGCGGTAGTTGCCGGTACATTTACGCAAAATGCAGTGGCTGCAGCTCCCGTACATGTTTCAAAAGCGGTAGTTAAATCAGGGACTGCTTTTGCAATTGTTGCCAATGCTGGCTGCGCGAATGCTTGTAC
>Ga0302210_10001334_pt1 | contig 10474 bp, 9 predicted proteins | sample II_Fen_E3_2_FD_198793 | JGI IMG/M metagenome (GOLD analysis project Ga0302210, IMG submission 198793) | Peat permafrost microbial communities from Stordalen Mire near Abisko, Sweden - II_Fen_E3_2 | ecosystem: Environmental > Terrestrial > Soil > Wetlands > Permafrost | place: Sweden: Abisko... | reverse complement strand
ATCATGAAAATGAGATTTGTTTCCCAAGTGGTATGAAGGAAATGGGACCGACGATCAAGAAACTGTATGATACGCTTACGGGCATCCAGATGGGAAGAATAGCAGCTCCGGAAGGCTGGATCAGAATAATCTGCTGAGCGGCGTCTGGATATTGCACTATGAGGTGACGATGGAAGTCAGAAAGCACATTTTTTTTTCTGGAAGAGTACAGGGTGTGGGATTTCGTTACAGATCCCTGTATATCGCGAGGACTCTCGAACTCACAGGCTGGGTCAGGAACTGTTATGATGACCGGGTCGAAATGGAAGTTCAGGGTTTGGAAGTCCATATTGATAATTTGGTCTTGCAGTTGAAAGATCAGCGGTTTATCCAGATCGATGAAATCGAAATGGAAAACATTCCGCTCAAGCAGGAACATGATTTTGTTGTTTTTGAGTGAAAACTGAAATAATAGGATGATTGCGAAACAGATCTCCTGATGAAAGACTGGAAAATTATGGTAGATAGAATTGGAAATGCGCAGGATTATAACCGATATATCTCTGTAGAGCAGAAAAGGACAAAAGAAACAGACGAGAAATTCACGCTGGATCAGACGGGCGTGAAATCTTCTGATTCAAACAATCAGGACAGTACGCTGATTCAGAAGAAAAAAACAGAAGAAAATAAATCTGAAGAATTTGGGACTCTGACGCAGGGAACACAGAAATCCATCAGGAAAAAAAGCGGTGTTATATTGGAACTTTCTGATCAGGAAGAAACTGTTTCTGACACAAATGCGGAAGAGTCCGGTGGAAAAAGCTGGATATCAGACTGGAAAAGTACAGCTGAGACTGTTGTTCAAAAAGCGAAGGATATGCTGAAGAAAGCATGGGATATCATCTGGAACAGTCCGGAGGATAAAACGCAGTCTCTGGCGGAACAAGATGTTTCTGTCCAAGATGAGGAAATGTCAGATTCAGATGAGAATTTCGCCGCGGTGGAAAATGTAACCAGTACCCAGAATGATCAGAATCAGATGGAAGAACAGGATGGAAAGCCGGATCTGCAGGCATTTCTGGAAGGAACACAAAAGGGTGATCTGGCAAAGAATACGGAACTGCTATCTTATTATGACAAAAAGGGAAGAATGGTTCAGATATCAAACAAAGACAGAATTCTGCATAACAAATAAAGGAAGCTTCTAAAAAAGAAGCTTCCTTTTCATCTTGGCATAATCAGCTGTTTCGTAGTTTTCTTGGAATTGTATGAAACATTTTTTTATAAGCTCTTGAAAAAGTGGAATAATGATTAAAGCCGCTGTCAAAGCAGGATTGAGTGATAGAATGCCCATTCTGTATCATTTCCCTGGCGAGAAACAGCCTTTTGGCTGTAATGTAATTACCGATGGTATAGCCGGTTTCTTCTTTGAAAGAATGCATCAGATAATATTTGCTCAGATAAAAATGTTCTGAAAGCTGTTCTATGGAAATATCGGAAGTAAGCTGCTGATTAATATATTGCAGAATTTCAATTATTTTCGGATTGGAACAGTTGGTTTCCAGATAACTGATGGAATCATGTATAGAGGCCCGGTTTAATTGGATCATAAATTCCAGAAAAAGGATTCGGCTGTATAATTCATCTGCAAAATCTTTTTCGTAAAAGGAGTTTTCCAGCTCATGAGAAACCTGATAAAGGCGGTTCTTTGTGGAAGATGCCATTCTGAGGACATTGGAATGCTCTTTTTTGGCTTTCTGCAGACAATAACTCAGATCATAAGAATCTGTCTTGTAGGTGGAAATAAAGTCTGCTGAGATATAGATAATAATCCTTTCATAGGTACAGGGTGCTGTAATAACCGGCTTATGCACTTCTCCTGCGTCTACCAGAACAATGTCATAAGGCTGAAGCTGATAGGATTTTCCTTCAATACAATAGGTTACTTCACCTGAAATAAAAAGCAGAATTTTTATAAAATCATGATAATGATATTCAAAGTTTTTTTGTCCGGTATCAACCAGATGAAACATTTTAAAATTGCTGTCCAGATATCCTGTTTTTTCGTATTTCATTCTATTATACTCCTTCCAAAGCGAAAACTGACATATTCAAACAGGGATTATAAAGGATAAATACCAGAAAAGTGATAATTTTCTTTATTTTATTCTACATCATATAATGAAAAAGTGATAAAAATTTGACTAGAATCTGATAAAAGTGTGAAAAAGATAAGTTACTGGAGGATTGAAATTAAGTGATACTTCGAATACCGGATTATTACAGACAGTTCAGATGTCTGATGGGAGATTGTAAGGACAGCTGCTGTAAAGGCTGGGAGATCGACATTGACGACGAAACCTATGCCTATTACAAAGTGGTGGAGGGAGATTTTGGCGACAGGATCAGAAAAGCCATGAGAAAAGGGGAAGAGCATAGTTTTTTTCTGAACGAAGGCAGGTGCCCATTCCTGAATTGGCAAAATCTTTGTGACATCTGCATAGAGCTGGGAGAAGAATCCCTGAGTGAAGTATGTACAGAATATCCAAGATTCACGGTGGAATACGGGCAGGTAAAAGAAAAAAGTCTGGCACTTTCCTGTGAAGAAGTGGGAAGGCTTATTTTCAGTAGAAAAGATAAATTAAAACTTGAGGAAATCAGAGAAGACGGATATCCGGAAAATACAGAGGAAGAACCTTTTTTCCCGGAAGAAATAGAGCAGATTAGAGATCTGGCAATAAAAATTCTGCAGAACCGCTTAGAAAAAATAGAATATCGTGCCATAAAATATCTGATGTTTTGTGAAAAAGCGCAGCTCTTGATTGAAAAAGAACATATGGAAAGCGATATCCTGAAAAATGAATTGGAAAAGATTTGTATAGATAATGTGGCGGAAGAAGAAAAAGAACTGCAATATCAGGAAGAGGCAATTCTGGATCTTCTCCACACCAGAGTGGATATTTTACGAGGAATGGAACTTCTGGAAGAAAAATGGGAAGAAAAGTCCGGATTATTGCAAAAGCTATCCGAAATACAGGGGTATCTTCCGGATATGAAACAGTTCCTGGAGCAGTTTCGGTCAAGAGAATATGAATATGAGCATCTGCTTGTCTATTATACTTTTCGGTACTTTACAAAAGCTGTATATGACAGAGATGTCCTGAACAAGGCAAAACTTGCTGTACTCGGGTACCTTGCAATCAGGGATCTGGATCTGATCTCATGGAAAGAACATCAGTGTTCCGGCCAGGAAGAGTGTATCAGTCTGGAAGAGCAAATCGATGTGGTGAAAATATTTGCCAGGGAAGTGGAACATGCTGAAGAAAATCTGGAATATCTGGCGAAAGAACTGAAAGAAAATCCTGCTTTTGGAACAGGAAACCTGACAATCCAGATTTTATGACAGGTATCATGTTTTCGGCCGGATATGCCGATATAAAGAATAACACGGAAGGAATACATCTTCCACAAGGAGGTGGGACCAGCAAACTATGCAGATTATATTTACCAGATTACAGAAATACCAGATGTTGGACAAATCCCCGGGCTGGGTTCCTATAAAAAATGGGACAAAGACCGTGACAGAAAAAAGGAGGAGATGAAAGGCAGGAAGACTTTTTCAGGAATTCTGAAAAAAGAAAGGGAGAAAGAAAAAGAGACCGGACAGACCGGCAGCTTTTTTGAAGCAAAAGCATGAAAGATAATGAATCAAAGGTATGAACGGCTCAGGCGGAATTATTTCAGTCTGGGCCGTTTTCGTGCCTGTTTCTTTCATGTACAAGAAAACTTACATAGATATTACAAGGCGTTTACACAACAAAAAAAAGAATATGATATAATCTGATTAATTTCATATGGAACTGATTCCTCACAGTATAAGCGGAGCAAAGGAGAATTGTCTATGCACAAACAATATGTTCTGGACACCAATATTCTCATACAGCAGCCTAATTCCATTTTCGGGTTTGCGGACAACGATGTGATTATTACAGGAACAACGCTTCAGGAACTGGATAATAAAAAGGTGGAGCCCGGTGAAGTAGGGTTTCATGCAAGAGAAGCTATCCGTATCATCGACAGCTTTCGGAGCAGTGGGAGTTATCTTGAGGGAATCAGAATGCAGAACGGCGGCAGACTGATTATAGATCCGGATGGGATTAATCAGGATAATCTGCCACAGGGATATTCCCTGAAAAGGGCAGATAACTGCATTATCAGTACCGTTTTGACAAAGCGGAGTCAGTGCAATGAGCCTGTCATTTTGATAACCAATGACGTTTCCATGCGAATCAATGCAATTATCTGTGGAGCTGAAGTGCAGGGCTATAAAAACGAAGAAATTCGCGAAGATACTATTTTTTCAGGCAGAACCGAGCTTTATCTGGAGGATGAGGAAATCGACTGTCTCTACAGACAGGGCAGTCTTGTGCTGAGCGATAAGACTTCTGGCAAAGAGAGCCTTGACCAGACGAATAAAAAAACGGAAAAATTAATAGAAAACGAGTTCCTGCTGATCAAAAGCTGTGAAAATCCATTACAGAAAACGGCACTTGCACAGTATTGCCACCAGGCAGCCGTATTGATCAGAGAGGAAAAGCTGCATGCTTTTGGAATTACCTGCCGCAATGCGGCGCAGAAATTTGCTCTTTCTGCACTGCTGGCACCTCCGGAGGAAATACCGCTGGTGATACTGAAAGGTCCGGCAGGCTGTGCCAAGACTTTTTTAAGCCTGGCAGCCGGTCTGGAAGGAACATACGATATCAAACAAAACGGTACATATCATAAAGTAATGATTACCAGAAACAATATTTTATCGGATGCGGATCATGGCTTCCTTCCGGGAACTCTGGAAGAGAAGATGCATCCGCTTCTGGCTCCTTTCATGGACAATCTGGAAATGCTGCTGCGCGGAAAATGCAAAGAGGAAGATTCCAGAGAAATTCAAATGCAGATAGAGGATATGCTGGCATCTGGTGTGCTCGAAATCTGCTCTATGGCGTATATGCGCGGAAGATCCATTTCTAATTCCTTTCTGATCATCGATGAAGCACAGAATGCGACAGTAGGTCAGATCCTGGAGATCATCACCCGGGCAGGAATGGGAACAAAGGTGGTTATCTGCGGAGATCCGGATCAGATTGACAATCCAAAACTGGACAGAATCAATAATGGTCTGGTGTTTGCCGCAGAAAAAATGAAAGGAAGCTCGCTTTGTGCTCAGATTACCTTTCAGAACGGGGAATCAGTCAGAAGTCCACTAGCACTTGAAGCTGCAAGTAAGCTCACATTATAAACGTGATTAATCTGAATAAAATGAGTTTAGAGAAAATAAAACAGAAAGAAATAGAATTTCGCGGGGGCGGTGTTTTTTTATGCAGAAAGGCCAGAAAAGCCGACTGCACAAAAAAAACACCGCCCCCGCGAAATTCTTCGCAAAAACAGTGTTTGGATGCGCCATCAGGGATTCGAACCCTGGACAAATAGATTAAGAGTCTACTGCTCTACCAACTGAGCTAATGGCGCTTGATATTTACAACGCAAGGGTTATTATAGTATAATGCAATCTAGTTTGCAAGTCCTTTTTCACTTTTTTTTATTCTTCTTTTATTCTTACAGGCAGTTTCTGATAAGAATAAGATAACAGATAAAAAATAACACAAAAAATAGACCCAAAGAATCAGTTGAATGGAGAAATGAATGATATTTGAAAGCCATGCTCATTATGATGATGAGGCATTTGATACGGACAGACAGGAAATCCTGCAGGGGATGCAGGAACATGGAATTAAGTATATTGTCAACACAGGAGCCGGAATGGCATCTTCGAAACGATCCATAGAACTGGCACAGGAGTTTCCTGATGTCTATGCGGCAATCGGAGTTCATCCGGAAGAAACCGGAGAGATGACAGCTGAGGATCTGAACTGGCTCCGCCAGCAATGCAGCACGTCTAAAGTCGTGGCAGTGGGAGAAATCGGGCTTGACTATCACTGGCCGGAGCCGGCACGGGATATTCAGAAACTCTGGTTTGGCAGACAGCTGCAGATGGCATATGAGGAAAATATGCCGGTGATCATACATTCCAGAGAGGCTGCAAAAGATACTCTGGAAATCATGCAAAACGCGCCTCATAAGCAAAGCGGAAGGAAAGGCTCCATTCATTGCTTTTCCTATTCTGTAGAAGTTGCAGAAATGTTTCTGAAGATGGGTTATGATATTGGCATTGGTGGTGTGATCACATTTAAAAACGCAAAAAAGCTAAAGGAAGCGGTAAAAAGCATTCCACTGGAGAGGATCCTTCTGGAAACAGACAGTCCATATCTTGCTCCGGAGCCTTACCGCGGCTCCAGAAACTGTTCCTATTATCTCCCACTTGTTGCACAGGCAATTGCAGAGATCAAGGGTGTTACGGCTGAAAAGGTGATCGAAATAACGCAGCAGAATGCAATGGAATTATTTGGGATCAATACAGCATGCAGCCAGAGTCCGGAGTAAATACAAAATAGAATAGTTTTCAGGCGGAAAATAACACTGCCGGAACAGGAGTAAAATTATGGCATCTCTTGGGATACCCCAGAATACAATAGAAGTATTACAGAAATATCATTTTAATTTTCAGAAACGATTTGGACAAAATTTCCTGATTGACAGCACAGTACTGAACAGGATTGTCGAAGCATCCGGAATCACCGAGGAAGACTGTGTGCTTGAGATTGGTCCGGGTATTGGAACAATGACACAGTACCTTGCGGAGAAAGCAGGGAAAGTAGTTGCAGTGGAGATTGATAAAAAACTGATTCCGATTCTGGAGGACACCCTTTCAGAATATCCTAACGTGACGGTTCTCCAGTCAGATATCCTGAAAGTGGATCTGAATGATCTGGTGAAGGAATATAATCAGGGAAGACCGATCAAAGTAGTGGCAAATCTCCCCTATTACATCACGACACCGATCATTATGACATTGTTGGAGGAAGCTGTTCCTGTAGAAAACATCACGGTCATGGTACAAAAAGAAGTTGCCGACAGGATGCAGGTTGGACCCGGCACCAAGGATTATGGGGCACTTTCTCTTGCAGTTCAGTATTATGCAAAGCCTGAAACAATGGCAAATGTTCCGCCGAACTGCTTTATGCCGCGCCCAAGTGTAGGCAGTGCAGTGGTCAGACTGACGAAATATACCAGTCCGCCCGTTAAAACAGAAAATCCGGCGTTTATGTTTTCTTTAATCAGAGCTTCCTTTAATCATCGCAGGAAAACGCTGGTGAATGGATTGATCGGAGGAGGGCTTGAACTGACCAGGGAAATGGTACAGGATGCACTGCGCGGGATGGGTCTGTCTGAAACTGTCAGGGGAGAGGCACTGACACTTTCGCAGTTCGCAGAACTGGCAGATAAACTCTGCAGATGACACGGCAGAGGTGAAAACTACTATATTTAGTGGATATCGTTTTGACTTTACGCAAACTCTATGATACACTTTAAAGATGAAAATAGGCATAATATGTCATGCATCCGCTCACAGGATAACGTAGACTAAAATGCGTATCTCTTAAAATGTGTTCAGAGGTGAGTACCTTGGATAAGTACGAATATAAAGTCAGATCAGAAGAGATTAAATCACTGGTAGACGAGAAAAATTTTAAAAGGGCAGCAGAAATTGCTGATACGATTGATTGGAGAAGAGTCAAGAGTGTCCTGATGCTGTGTACAATCAGTGATATTTATAAGATGGTACGCCGGTATGAGGACAGTAAGGCTCTTCTTTTGCTTGCTTATGAAAAAAGACAAAACAGCAGAATGATCGTTTATGCACTGACGGAATTATGCGTGAAACTCAATGATGTGGTGCGCGCATGGGAGTATTATAAGGAATTCTGTCAGATTGCACCGGATGATAACAGAAAATATATTCTGCTTTATAAAATATATGTGGCTCAGGATGTCAGTCTGGAAGAACAGATTAAGGTCCTGGAAACCTATAAGGAAAAAGAATATACAGAGAGGTGGGCTTTTGAGCTGGCCTATCTGTATCATAGAATCGGGTTTTCCACAAAATGTGTGGAGGAATGCGATGAAATTATTTTATGGTTTGGTCAGGGAAAATATGTCAGAAGAGCATTAGAGCTGAAAGTGCTTCATGAGCCTCTGACAGCCAAACAGCAGGCGCTTTATAATGGTGAGCGAAGAGAAGAGGAGGAAAACGGAGAGACTAAATTAATTCCGAATCTGGACGCTGCGATTATGAAAGAGATGCAGGGAATGGATCCTTCTCAGACGCCGACCATAGAATTTCCAGCGAAAGATCTGGAAGAAATTCAGATCAAGACAGTAGACATGGGAAATCAGTATAATACCATTAATCTGCAGGAAGCACTCGCAGCAAGTATGGCAGAACTGATGGGTAAAGAACGGCAGAAGAAAAAGAGAAATGTTTTTCTGGAAGATGATTTCGATGCAGATGATCAACAGGAAGAGGAAGAAGAAAACTGGGAAACTGCGGCAGTAGAAGATACAGGAGAACTGCCTTCTGCTGAACTTCAGCCAAAAACTCCCCCTCGTGGGGCATTTGAATCAAAACCTGTTATTTCACCCGTAAGAATGGGGGAAACGCAGGAACTTCCACATATGCCTGATACAGAAGAAGTCTTTTTTGAAGATCCGGCAACGGGAGATATGACAGATGCTGTCAGAGAGATTTCCGGACAACTGACCAGATCGGATGCCACGGAAACCCGAGAAACTTATGTAGAAGAGAGCAGCCAGAACAGTATCAGCAAAGTGATCGTTCCGACTGATCCGAATAAAGGAATCTTTAAGGTTAAAACAGTGAACCCAACGGCTTTTGCAGAGCAGAAATCAGGATTTGATGATATGCTCGCACAGGAATCTGATGGGCAGATCAGCCTCGTGGTTTCTGAAGCACAGATGATCGAAAAGCAGATAACGGGACAGCTTAGCATACAGGATATTCTGAATGAGTGGGAAACGCTCAAGAAGCAGAGTGAAGTAAAGTTAAAGGAAGATGTGAAAAAGCGGGTACTTGAGCAGACTGGAGATATTTTTGCCGAGTTTGATGAAGCGACCCGGGATGGCCTTCTGGAACAGCTGCAGAAAAAGGCGGCAGATGTAGAAGAGGCAGAACTTGCCAGAGAAAATGTTTCAAAAGAGCAGGAAGAAGAACCAGAAGAAAAAGTAGTTGAAGAAACAGCAGACCAGGAAGCAGAAGATCAGGAAACGGCAGAACAGGCTTCTGACCAGAATAAAAATGATGCAGTTCTAAAGGACAGGGCACTGACACAGGAAGAAAAGGAACTATTTGATTCCTTCATCCAGAGCAAGCGGACCCGTGCACAGCTCATTCAGGCACTGGGTCAGATGAACCTGACTCCGTATACCGGAAATGTATTAATTACCGGAGAAGCTGATGCAGGGACAGTCAGTTTTGCCAAGAATCTGGTTCGCAGTATGAAGATGACAGACCGGAATTTCTCCGGCAAGGCAGCTAAAATAAGCGGATCCATGATTAACCGGAAAAATATTGATGCCATTTTGAATAAATTAAACAACGGGGCCCTGATCATTGAGGAAGCCGGCGCCATGAACTGCACTACTGCAGAAAAAATCGTCAAAGCACTTCAGAAAAAAGAACAGGGAATCCTGGTTGTTCTGGTGGATACCAAAGGCGCTGTAGATAGTCTTTTGAAGGTCAATTCAGTCCTGACGGATCCATTTAATCTCAGAGTGGACGTGGAAGCATTAAATGACGCAGCGCTAGTCTCCTATGGACGAAAATACGCTTGTGAAAAAGAATATGGAATTGACGAAATGGGTGTTCTGGCATTGCATACCAGAATTTCAGATATGCAGACAATGGAGCACGCAGTTACAGTCGGAGAAGTCAGAGAGATCGTAAAACATGCCATTTCCCATGCAAACAGGAAAAACCTGAAACATTTCTTTGATGTTCTGCTGGGACGGCGCTATGATGAAGAAGATATGATAATCTTAAGAGAAAATGATTTTCTGTTTGATGCATGATAACAAACGGAGAGGTTCTTCTGCTTAGATGTGGTGTATGTCAAAAATCTGGAGGTTGTTATGGCAGGGAAACAGAAAAAAGCAGTCAGTCAGCCGCCTGTTTTCATATCTGAGGCGGATCAGTACCTTTTTGCACAGGGAACACATTATGAGATTTACAAAAAACTGGGAGCACATCCTTCTGAAGAAAATGGAGAAAAGGGATATTTTTTTGGTGTCTGGGCTCCAAATGCGGAAGAAGTATCTGTAATCGGAGAGTTCAATAACTGGGATGAACAGGCGGCTCCGATGAAGAAGCTGGGAGAAGGCGGTATCTGGAGCGTCTTTGTCCCGGGGGTCATACAAAATCAGCAGTATAAATATCTGATTTTATCTCCGGAAAGAGAAAAGCTGTATAGAGCAGACCCCTTTGCCAATTATGCAGAAATCCGACCTGGTACAGCATCAAAAACGA
>Ga0302210_10001327_pt1 | contig 10507 bp, 8 predicted proteins | sample II_Fen_E3_2_FD_198793 | JGI IMG/M metagenome (GOLD analysis project Ga0302210, IMG submission 198793) | Peat permafrost microbial communities from Stordalen Mire near Abisko, Sweden - II_Fen_E3_2 | ecosystem: Environmental > Terrestrial > Soil > Wetlands > Permafrost | place: Sweden: Abisko... | reverse complement strand
TTTTGAAGTGGCCTCTATGCTTCGAGGCAAAAAAACCTATCTTGAGATTGCTGAAAGAACTGGTGCTTCCACTGCAACCATCAGCCGTGTAAACCGTTCTCTGAACTACGGTACTGATGGGTACGAGCAGATTTTCAAACGCCTTGATGATGCAAGTATTAATGTAAAAAATGAATAGAATTTGCTTTACTTTTTATGCAATTCATGTTATTCTGTTTTTGCTGCGATAGTGCAGTAAATTAATATTTTTATTTTGTTTGGAGGTAGTATAATGAACAAAGGTACAGTTAAATGGTTTAACAATCAAAAAGGTTATGGCTTTATTTCTGATGAGAAGGGAAACGATGTATTCGTTCACTATTCAGGACTGAATATGGATGGTTTCAAGTCTCTTGAAGAAGGTGCTCAGGTTGAGTATGATGTAGTTAACGGTGCTAAGGGACCGCAGGCTGTAAACGTAACAAAAATTTAATCAGTAATAACAATTGTGCCTGTTCTTAAATATAAATATAATAGTAATCCACGGGGATTTCTTTTGAATTTTATTTAGGATTTGCAGTATTGTCATAACGATTAAAAAAAAGGTGGCTAACGTTAAACGTTAACCACTTTTTTTCTTGTCCTATCGTTCTACACTCTTTTCAATTTGATTGAATAAAGCACATTCCTCAAAAGGCAGGCTGCCTCCGAACAGATCCAGAGCTGTCCCAACCGTAAAATGGATCCTGTCGTGTCCTTTTTCTTTCAGAAGGGAAATATCCTCCATGCCATGAACACCGCCTGCATAGGTAACCGGTATTCCTCTCCACTCTGACAAAAGCTCGACAAGTTCTGTATCTATCCCTCTGTTTTTCCCTTCCACATCTGCCGCATGAATTAGAAATTCATCGCAGTAAACCGAAAGTTTTTCAAGCATTTCCAGATTGACTTGTATGTCCGTCATTGTCTGCCACCGATCTGTCACAATATAATATGCTTCTCCCTGTTTCCTGCAGCTAAGATCCAGCACCAAATGTTTTTCTCCAACAACCTGGATTAGAGAACGCAGTCTGTTTTCCAGAATTCTTCCTCCTTTGAAAACATATGATGATATGATTAGATGTGAGGCCCCTGCGCGCAGAAATTCCATTGCATTTTCTGTCGTGATGCCTCCGCCGAGCTGCATTCCTCCTGGGAAAGCCTGCAGTGCGAGGAGTGCCTGCCGTTTCGTTTCTTCGTAGTAAATACTGTCCTGTGCATTTAAAAGTATGACGTGCCCCCCCGCAAGTCCTTTTTCACGATAAAGCTCCGCATAATAAGAAGCGTCCTGTGATGATACAAAATTTTCTTCCGCATGATCGCCTTCATCCTGAAGGCTGCTCCCGATAATCTGTTTTACTTTTCCATTGTGAATATCAATACAGGGTCTAAACTGCATACTGTCTATTCTCCTTCCTGTTTTGTATATAAAAAGTCACAGGGAGTCTGTTATGCAGACAAAGCCGTGTCAAAATTATATACTTTCTTTTATCAGCGTACCTTCCCGATACGCCTGCAAAAGTTCTTCCAGTTCTTTTATTCTTTCTTTCATATCTTTTCCGATATCTGTATCTACAACACATTGACGGCATTTCATAGTTTCCACGATTACATCATCAGATACCACATCCGTTTCATTCCGGATAACAGATTCCTTGGATTCAAAAGGTTCATGCGCCACGAGATGCATGCCATAAGAATTGCTGACCAGTGTATAACCTGCAATTCCTGTCTTCGCCTGATATGCTTTAGAAAAACCTCCATCTATGATAAACAGTTTACCACCACATCTGACCGGTGATTCTCCATTTTTGGCTTCTACCGGGACATGTCCGTTCACGATATGGGAATCTTCTATATTCATGCCAAACTCTTCCAGAATTTTATTGATGATGTCTTTTCTGTCCAGAAGACGGTAATAGCTGTTTTTCGTTTCTATCTGTATCTCTGGATCCGTCACAAAATATCTTTCGAAAGTGGTCATCTTATCCTTACCAAATACAGGAGATTTCGGGCCTCCCCAGATATACCACATAATATCCTGCCCTTCCTGTCTTTCTGTACTGCCGGGCTTTGCATAATAACCTCGTCTTGCATAATGCTCTAACACATCATACAGTGCTTTTCCGCTGTACATTTTCCCGAAAAGTTTCATTTCCTGAAAATTCCCCTCTTCATCGAGCGGTACACAGCCATGATAGAGAAGATTAGAATTATAGGCTTTATACATACTTCCTTTAGAAAAGAGAAACCGGACATGCTGCTGCAGCTTATCGCTTGCAAGAAAAGCTTTCTGCAGTCGGCAGATTACTTCCTGTTCCTCCGGAGTCAGCTGATATGGATGTTTCGGATCCACAGTAGGAAACTCAGTATCCTTCAGCGGATAATCTTTCCCTTCTATTTTGATGGTTTTCTCCTGATAATTGATTTTATCCAGAAGAAGTCTTCCCTCCATCTCGAACTCCGGATATTTTAAAATGATCTGTCCTTCCAGTTTGAACTGCATGATAGTGATTGCCTTATGCATTTTCATATCCAGTACAAGATTCTTGGTATCGTAATCATTGTCATAGTTCACTGAAAACGCATCGCAGCTGACACCGTTATAAGTCTTTATTGCAAATGTTACAAGCGGAATCAGATTGATACCATATCCATCCTCCAGCGTTTCCAGATTTCCATATCTGGCTGCCATCCGTATGACATTACAGATACTGGCCAGATGACCGCTTGCCGCACCCATCCATACCATATCATGGTTTCCCCACTGAATATCCACAGAGTGATATGTGCTCAGGGTATCCATAATAACATGGGGATACGGTCCTCTGTCATAAATATCACCTACAATATGTAAATGATCCACGATCAGCCTCTGAATTAAATGACTCAGTGCAATGATAAATTCCGGTGCTCTGTCCAGTCTGATGATGGTGTGTATGATTTCATTATAATATGCTTCTTTATCCGGCAGCTCTGATCGCTCTGTAATGAGTTCCTCAATAATATAGGCAAAATCAGCCGGAAGTGCCTTTCTTACTTTGGAGCGGGTATACTTGGAAGATGCCCTTTTCGTAATAAGAACCAGTCTGTGCAGTGTGATTTTATACCAGTCTTCAATATTCTCCTCATTCTGAAGGATCATATCCAGTTTTTCCTTTGGATAATAGATCAGCGTTGCCAATGATTTTTTGTCTCTCTCACTCATGGTGTTGCCAAATTCTTCATTGATTTTGCGCCGTACAGAGCCTGATCCGTTTTTCAAAATATGATTGAACTGATCTGATGCCCCATGAATATCTGTCATAAAGTGTTCCGTACTTTTCGGAAGGTTTAATATCGACTGCAGATTAATAATCTCAGTGCATGCAGATGCTATCGTTGGATATTGCTTTGACAGGCTTCTCAGCAAATTTATTTCTGTTACTTCCATGTTCTACCCCATTTATCCTATCACTTTAATATATCTGTGGTATCTTTCTACTCTTGAAATTTTTTCATAACCGGAATCTGTATCGGTTCCTTCGTTATATCTATAAAGATATGACATCTGACATATCATAGAGTCCCGCCGGTTTTCCTGCCAGAAATTTTGCAGCAGTAACAGCTCCTTTTCCAAATATCGCCTTGGAATAAGCCCTGTGGGAAAAGGTAATGACTTCATCCTCACCTGCAAAAATAACCTCATGATCCCCAACAATGGTTCCGCCGCGGACTGACGAAATTCCGAGTTCTTTTTTATCTCTGCAATGGTGCACCTGACTTCTGTCATAAATATATTCAAAAGTGTTTCCCATTTCTTCATTCATGGCATCTGCCAGTGCAAGGGCTGTTCCGCTTGGTGCATCCACTTTCAGATTATGATGTTTCTCCACGATTTCCACGTCATAACCGGCTGTAGAAAGTACCTGCACGGCATCTTTTACAAGCTTCATCAGAAGATTGATCCCAAGTGACATATTGGCAGATCGGAGAAGCGCCGCTTTTTCAGAAACTGTTTTGATCTTCTCGTTCTGCTCTTTGGAAAGACCTGTCGTACAGATCACACAGGGTATTTTTTTCTCTTCACAGAATTGCAGCAGTTGATCTACTGCTCCTGCATTGGAGAAATCAATGATGACATCCGCCGGCCTGTCACACTCTTCCAAACTCCGAAAAACCGGATAAGAACCACTTTCCGGATGAAATGCATCTATTCCCGCCACAATCTCTGTTTCTGCATCCTGGCTGCAAAGATCTGTTATGATCCGTCCCATTTTTCCGTTACATCCATGCATGATTATTCTGACCATTGTTCATCCTCCCTATATCATTTATCATTTCAGATATCCGATATCCCGAAACATAAAGTTCCTTAACATTTATATTTCGCTTCTTTATTATCATACTCCGTTTTTTTCAAAATAAAATATTCCAGTTCAATTTTTCACAAATCCTTCCAGAAATGTTCACATGTCATTCCGGGACTTTCCTTCCACGCTTAAAAAAGGCAGAAACCTAATGTTTCCGCCTTTTTTCTTTTTCTTATTTCAGATGAATTCCGTAATCTGACATGGCTTTTGCAAGCTTCTCTGCATGTTCCGGTTCCATTTCTGTAAGCGGCATTCTGAGCGGTCCCGCAGCAAATCCCATCAAATTAAGGGCTTTTTTTACCGGTATGGGATTCACCTCACAAAAAAGGGCATTGATCAGTGCCAGTGACTTTAATTGTATTGCCGCACTTTCCTTTACTTTTCCGTCAAAATACAATTGGCACATATCATGTGTCTGTTTCGGTGCCACATTAGATAAAACGGAAATTACTCCTTTCCCGCCTAACGACAGGATTGGTACCACCTGGTCATCGTTTCCTGAATAAACATCAATTTTGTCATCCGCCAGAGCCAGCAGTTCAGCAATCTGGCTGATATTTCCGCTTGCTTCTTTGATTCCGACAATGTTTTCTACATCGGTGCAAAGTCTGACAACCGTAGCCGGCAGAATGTTTGTGCCTGTTCTGCTTGGTACATTATACAAAATAACCGGGATATGAATTGCCTGTGCAACCATTTTGAAATGAAGATACATTCCGTTCTGAGTTGCCTTATTATAATATGGTGTCACAAGCAGTACCGCATCTGCGCCATCTTTTTCTGCTTCTTTTGAAAGGTAGATTGCTGTTTCCGTACTGTTGGATCCTGTTCCCGCAATCACCGGTACTCTGCCTTTCGCTGTTTTAATGCAAAATCGTATAACCTCCAGATGTTCCTCATGTGACAGGGTTGCCGCTTCTCCCGTCGTTCCCATTACTACAATCGCATCTGTCCCCTGTGCAATCTGAAATTCGATCAGACGGGCAAACTCTTCATAATTAACTGCTCCATCTGCATAAAACGGTGTTGCGATTGCTACTCCTGCTCCTGTAAAAACTGACATGTTCTTTTCCTCCTGCTTTCTGTGCAGGCGCATTTCTCATGATACAATGTCTTTCCCAGCCCACGATGCATACCTTTGGGGTACCAAAAAACCGACCCAGGGTATGGGCCGGCTCAAATTTCAAGTATCTGAGTTTGATAGCGCCCCATCTGACGATGACAGTCATACATCTGTTAGGTGTATGCCCAAGAATGAATCACCAGATCACCCATTCTTTCGGCGTGCACCCCTTTGACATTTCCTCATCTGTGTCTGGCACATCCGAAATGTTATTCATGATGAACGCAACCTCTATCTACTGAACAATATATCACGGTGGAATATGCCTGTCAACGAAAGCAGGAAACTCCACAGGAACTTCAATGTCCACCGCAGTATATGCATTATTCTATTGTGTTTTCCGTTTCTTTCATGCGTATAGTCTGAATTTTTGATACTTCATCAGCCATCATACAGATATTGTCGAGCAGCGTAATTCCCGTCATGATGAGTGTAGTGTCTTCCTGTTTGCACTGAATCAGGTTGCGCAGATCTTCTTCTGTCATGATCTTATTATCCACCAGTCCCAGCACTTCATCCAGAATAAGAAGGTTGCACTCACCGGTCATCAGTACCTTTCTGGCATAATTAATACCATTTTTAATATTCATGACCGCTTCATTTTTTTCTTCAGGCGATAAATACTGAAAATCAGCTTCTGCTTTCTCAAATCGAAACAGTTTGATTTCCGGCTCCAGTCTTCTGACAAATTCGGTATCGCCCAGTCCCTTTCCTTTCAGGAACTGTATAATGACTACCTTTTCTCCTCTGGCCGCTGCCTGCAACGCACTACCAAGTGCCGCCGGAGACTTTCCATGACCATCTCCCGTGAAGATGTAGATTTTTCCCTTTTCCATATTCTGACACTCCCAAAACAAGACCCTGTGCAAAATTCCGAGTCAGCGGATCCCGTCTTTGCCATTCCGTGATTTTTCACCGCTGAACGTTGTTTTATCATAGCACAATGCCCTGTTTTTTGCAAACAACCCTCCCATATGACAACTCCGTACTTGCGCAGTTTTATGGACAGTGCTATAATTTATTAGTTTGGAATAAAACAATGTAATATAATGAAGCTAAGAACATTTGCAGTAGCAGGAAGCAGGAGTACAAGTTAAATTATGAAACAAATTAGAAATGATATCAGAAATGTCGCTATTATCGCCCATGTCGATCATGGTAAAACCACTCTGGTGGATGAACTTTTAAAGCAGAGCGGTATTTTCCGTGATAATCAGGAAGTTATGGAACGTATGATGGATTCCAACGATATCGAGAGAGAACGCGGTATCACTATACTTTCCAAAAATACTGCCGTGATGTATCATGGCACTAAAATTAATATTATCGATACCCCAGGACATGCAGATTTCGGTGGTGAAGTAGAACGTGTTCTGAAAATGGTGAATGGAGTAATTCTGGTAGTAGATGCTTTTGAAGGTCCTATGCCGCAGACAAAATTTGTACTGCGCAAAGCGCTTGACCTGAATCTTCCAGTTGTTGTCTGTGTCAATAAGATTGATCGTCCGGAAGCCCGCCCCGAAGAAGTTGAGGAAGAGGTTCTGGAATTATTTATGGATCTGAATGCCTCTGATCTTCAGTTGGATTCTCCTTTTGTTTTTGCATCTGCAAAAAAGGGAACTGCCACCAGAAATCTGACTGTCAAGGGAAAAGACATGACTCCTCTTTTTGACGCAGTTCTGGAACATATACCGGCTCCCGAAGGAGATCCGGATGCAAGTACTCAGATTTTGATCAGCACTATTGATTACAATGAATATGTTGGCAGAATAGGTGTTGGTAAAGTTGATAACGGTACCATCAGAGTTAATCAGGAGGCTGCTTTATGTAACCATCATGATGAAGCGGGCACCCAGAAAAAAGTAAAGATCAGCAAGCTTTATGAATTTGACGGACTCCACAAGGTAGAAGTTCAGGAAGCTACTATTGGATCCATCGTTGCCATTTCCGGTATCGCCGATTTGAAAATTGGTGACACGATCTGTTCACCTGAAAATGTTGTCCCCATTCCTTTCCAGAAGATTTCTGAACCAACGATTGCCATGTATTTTATGGTCAATGATTCTCCTCTTGCCGGTCAGGAAGGAAAATACATCACCAGCCGTCATATCCGTGACAGACTTTTCCGTGAGCTGAACACCGACGTTTCTCTTCGCGTGGAAGAGACTGACAGCACCGATTCCTTTAAAGTATCCGGACGTGGTGAACTGCATTTGTCTGTTTTAATTGAGAATATGCGTCGTGAAGGCTTTGAATTTTCTGTCAGCAAAGCTGAAGTAATCTTCAAAAGAGATAAAAACGGTAAACTGCTTGAGCCTATGGAGACCGTATATATCGATGTTCCGGAAGAATATTCCGGCGTTGTCATTGAAAAACTCAGCATCAGAAAAGGTGAATTGGTTAATATGGGAAAAGCCAATGACGGCTATTCCAAGCTGGAATTCAATATGCCTTCCCGTGGATTGATCGGATATCGCGGTGACTTTATGACAGATACCAAGGGCAACGGTATTATGAATACACAGTTCAACGACTATGGTCCTTACAAAGGTGACATCCAGTATCGGAAGCAGGGTTCCCTGATTGCTTTTGAAGCCGGCGAAGCTGTAACATACGGACTTTTCAATGCGCAGGAGCGTGGTCTTCTTTTTATCAGCGCTGGCGAAAAAGTATACTCTGGCATGATCGTTGGTCAGACTGGAAAAAGTGAGGATATTGAGGTAAATGTTTGTAAGACAAAGCACCTTACCAATACACGTACATCCAGTTCTGATGAATCCCTCCGTCTGACTCCAACGAAAAACATGAGTCTGGAACAGGCTCTGGATTTCATTGACACAGATGAATTATTGGAAATCACGCCTGTTTCACTTCGTATTCGTAAAAAAATACTTAATCCAACATTAAGAAAACGTTCTTCCATGACAAAAACAATACAGTAAGGGTAAAAAAGGTCTTTGCCGCACAGCCGATCAGCTATGCAGCAAAGACCTTTTTCTTTCAGTCCAGCTGAAAGTCTCCTCTTTCTAAAATCTGTACTACTATCTTTCCATCTGTCAGATCCATCAGCTCTTTCCTGATTTCTTCCAATGAGCTTTCAGATAGTATGATCCATATTTTCACAGTTTCCCCATACTCAGATTTTTCTGGCCGAATACCGCGCTTTTCAAGCATATAAATGATCTTTCCAACATCTGAATAGTCAGTCTGTATCTGAAGTCTGACTCCCGGTGTCATCCACACTGCCCTGCAATTCATCAAACTGGTCTGAACAGCCTGCGTATAGGCTCTGACCAGTCCTCCAGTACCAAGGAGTGTTCCGCCAAAATATCTTGTGACCACTGCTGCCGTAAAACAGAGCTTCTCTCCCGTCAGGACTTCCAGCATAGGTCTGCCTGCTGTCCCGGAGGGTTCTCCATCATCACTGCATCGAACCAGCTCCTGCCTCTTTCCTATGACACAGGCAAAACAGTGATGTCTGGCATCTCTATGTTTTTTCCTGGTCTCCGCTAAAAAGCTCTCAGCTTCTTCTTCGGTTCTGACTGGCTGGATATCACAGATAAATCTGGATTTTTTTTCTTCTATTTCTCCCGTCCCGCCTTCCACCACTGTGCGGTATCCTGTATGATCTGTGTTATCCCTTTTTTCCATTCTTTCCTCTCTCTTTTCACCTCAGGTGATCCACTCAGTTTTCGACTGTCTTTTCTATATTATTAAATATCCGATCAGGAAATTCAACCTTTAAGTTTTGTGAACTATTTGGCTCTCATCAGAAATATCTTTATTTAAGGAGCACTATTTGATATAATAGACAAAGATTTGCGCCTATACGCAATTTCTCCAAGGAGGCATTTTTTATGAATTACAGTAAAAGAGGCATCCGCAGAAGACAAAAAGAATTGAATTCCCATAGTGTCAGGTGGGGAAAAAAATTCGCCTTGTACGGATTCGAACTTATTTTGGTTGCGCTGATTTCTGCCATTGTCATCGGTGCTTCCGCAGGTATTGGTATATTTAAGGGCGTGCTTGCTACGGCTCCTGATATTTCCAACATTGATGTTTCTCCCTCCGGGTATTCTACCTTTGTGTATGATTCCGGCGGTAATCAGACCGCAAAACTGGTTTCCACAGATTCTAACAGAATTCCGGTCACCATGTCTCAGATCCCTGAAAATCTGGCTCATGCATTTGTTGCTATAGAAGATGAACGTTTTTACGAACACAACGGAATTGATATTCAGGGTATCGTCCGCGCTTTTTATATTGGTCTGAAAACAAGGGATTTTTCCCAGGGTGCCAGTACCATTACCCAGCAGTTGCTGAAAAATAATGTCTTTTCCAACTGGACAAATGAATCATTTTCCGAAAAAATAAAACGTAAAATTCAGGAGCAGTATCTTGCCCTTCAGCTTGAAAAAGTCATGAATAAAGATACGATTCTGGAAAATTACATGAATACCATTAACCTGGGACAAAACACACTTGGCGTTCAGGCAGCATCTCTGCGTTATTTCAATAAGGATGTCAGTGATCTGACTCTTTCGGAATGTGCTGTCATTGCAGGGATTACTCAGAATCCTTCCAAGTATAATCCAATCACACACCCCGAAAACAATGCAGACCGCCGTAAAAAAGTGCTCTCCAACATGCTTGCTCTCGGATACATTTCCCAGACTGAATATGATCAGGCTTTGGCAGATGATGTATATTCCCGGATCAAAAGTGTCAACAGCGAGACAAACCAGGATAATATCAATTCCTATTTTGTGGATGCTCTTGTGGAAGAAGTTCTTGCTGATCTGGTCAGTACCGGCTATTCTGAAAATCAGGCTTATACGCTTTTATACAGCGGCGGTCTGAAAATTTACTCAACACAGGATCCTTCTGTCCAGAAAATCTGTGATACGGAATTTGCAAATGAAAACAATTTTCCTACCGATACCAAATGGCAGCTGATTTATCAGCTTACGGTTCAGGACAAAAACGGGAAATATAAGAACTACAGTGCTGAAGA
>Ga0302210_10001326_pt1 | contig 10512 bp, 8 predicted proteins | sample II_Fen_E3_2_FD_198793 | JGI IMG/M metagenome (GOLD analysis project Ga0302210, IMG submission 198793) | Peat permafrost microbial communities from Stordalen Mire near Abisko, Sweden - II_Fen_E3_2 | ecosystem: Environmental > Terrestrial > Soil > Wetlands > Permafrost | place: Sweden: Abisko... | reverse complement strand
CATAATTTTTTGCTTTTCGGGCAAATGTAAGTCAATTCAAATCAAAAAATCAAAGAGCTCATTTATTGTATTGCATTACACATATATACAAGTTAAAGTTAAAAGTAAACGCAACACTACTAATGGTCAATATTGAATCCTGAGGAGCAAGAATTATTAATATACATATCATTGCCTCTTTTTCGTCTTGAGATTTTAGATTTAACAAAAATATATCCGGATAAATCACCCATCAGTATTAGTAATCAGTTAAGTAGAGTATCTGGTTTGATAAAAAATAATAATGGGATTTTAGACACATTTCATCCATCCTTCAGTGAACATATTGTAACCACAATATCTTTTAATGGATTAAAAGATATATATCAGACAAAACTAGGTGAGTATTTCATTAAACAAAAGGACTATTTACAAGCTACATACCTTTTAATAGACTTAAATCCAGGGAAAATTAAGGATCATCTATTTGATGTGTTGCCTTCTTTCTTGGAATCAGGAGAATTGGAATTCAGTATCAAGATATTACACACAAAACTGGAATTTGTATCCAAGGAACTTGAAAAAGGATATATACATTATCATTTATCGCATACTTACCACTTACTAGGAGAGAAAGAGCTGTCGCAAACTCACATAGACAATGCTCTTACACATTTAAAAAAATCAAGAAATAAGAAATGGTATAACATAGCCATGATGACAAAAGCTATGACTCAGGTAGAAAATGGATTCGTTAAAGAAGGGATTGAAACAGCTGATAAGATATTATTATCTGCTCCGATTGCTGACAAACGGTATCGCGCACAACTATTGGTAAATATCTCAAAAATATATATTGATACATTTGAAATAACAAAAGCTATTAAAGTTTGTAAAGAAGCTTATTTGATATTTGAAGAGCTTCAAATGGTTGAGGGAATGATTAATAGCCTGACAAATTTGGTTTCAAGTTTAGGTCAGGACGACAACTCTCTTGATGAAGCTGAGAAGTATGGATTAAAGCTACTTGAACTTTCACGAAAAGAGTCTTTGATTACAGTTCAGGTCATTGTTCTAAATTCATTAACATCAATTTCCCGTCAGAAAAAAAAATATTTGGAAGCCAAACAATATGGGAATGAAGTAATAAAACTTTGTCAGAATCTTAAAATGAAAGATAAAGTTATATTAAATCTAATTAATCTAGGAAATGTTATACGTGATGAAGGTGATATAGACAATGCATTGAAAACCTATAATGAGGCCTTAGTGTATGCTAAAGAATATAAATTGAAAAAAGATGAAGCTCGCATCTACTGGATCTTAGCTGATATATATGGAGATAAGCAAAATCTCGAATTGAGCCTCCAATACGCACAAAAATCAATCGACATTAATTTGGAGATTAATTATCGTTATGGCATTGCAAATGCCTACAGAGTTATGGCAGATACACTATTAATAATGGGACGAAAAATTGAAGCTGCAGAAATCCTGGAAAATAGTGCTGCTTATTATAAGAAAATAGCGCATTTTGCAACAAGTTATCAAACAAGGCTATCAGAAGCTATCAATATTTATTTTCAGGAAGGAAAGAATGATAAAGCGAATAAATTGTTAGATGAATTAATAATATCATATGCGGGAAATATGGACGCTTCCGAATTAGTTGATTTGATAATTCAAAATAAAAGCAATACTAGTGTCAACGATAAATTTCAATTATTATTTGAAATTTATTTCACCCAAAAATCATTCACAAATATTACACCTCAAGTTTTGTCATATATTGAATATTGCAAATCCTTAGGAAAAGATATTGGACAAGGTTATTTTTATAAAACAATACTTTCCTTCGTTGAACACTTAGGAGAATTTAAATACTCATACAGTATTTTAGGTATAGCAATTGAACAATCAGGTTGGCTTCTTGGAGATAAAGTTCTATTTGTAGTTTTAGATGAACTTCAAAAGAAGCTACCAGCATTCTTCGTAAGAAACAATGATACTGAGTCAATCATAATAACTACAATTAACAATAAAATAAACCTTGAATTTCTTGTATTTAATGATGAGCCAGCTTGTATAAAATTGATGTTGTCATTGATTCTATTTTTAAACGAATGTGAAGAACTTATCTTTGATAAAACTAATTTTCAAGAAGATTATAGTATTGTTTGTATACATTCATTCTCTGAAGCATACCAGAAGATATTTAAAGAAATGAGTATAAAAGAAGATCCTTTTGATAAATTCTATCAAACAATACACTTAGACAAAAAAGGTTGGGATATTCAAGATTTCATTATTGTAAGTAATGAATATGAACAAAATAATAATATCAACGATAATAATGAAAGTAAATGCTCGCTGCATTACTTTGTTGAGTCTATTGCAAATATCAAAAGTCACTTTTACCATACCAAGGTGATGCAGAACAAAAAGCAACGAAAACAGATTATGAATTTAGTTGCAGAATTAATTGGTTATCATGTCCCTTCGTTAGGGAATATTCAATCAAGAAATAATGACTTTATCATTGACTTCGAGAAATTGAATCGAGATATTTCACAGTAAGAGGATTTATAGGGAATTGGGTAAATGTTCAATTATTTTATCTTCCCCTGCTGGCGCACTTTTGTAAAGTTTGCCAATAAAAGGTTGTCCAGTCGATCTTGCCGCTTGGCTTTCCATAAACAAATGTCAGGCGTTGCCTGTAAGATAATTACGAGCAGCCTTACAGCTCAATCACCGGCAGGCAAAAATCCTCACCCTTTCTCGCCAGCTCGCTGAGCATGCCGGAGTGCAGGGTTTGCACAGTCTTTCTGCCTGCCTCCGCGCAATCCACCCTGCTGTTATTTTTTTCTGTCACACTTTTTGCAATCAACCCTACTTTCATAGTGTTGTTTTTTCAAAACCACTATTTCAATCCACCCACAGGCCAAAAAGACGTTTGCACTCCAACCGCCGCCACCGTGCTACACTTGCGCCAGAAAAAAAAAAACTCAAAGCTATTATACATAACATGTAGTTATGGTCGTTCCCTTGCCCGAAAGCAAAGCAATAGGGAAGCCCATAACCTAATTATGTATAATAGCCGCACAATATCAACGCCTTTGCCCCGCTGCGCTGCCCGAAGACCTCAAGATTTCCCCACCACCCATTAGTTGTGCAGAAAATAAAAAACATGTAGTTATTGGTTTTTCCATGTGCTTGCAGTATATGATTTCCATTTTCGCTCCATTCCGTTCCAGGAGCTGCGTTCGTTCCTCACGCTGACCCCTGATACTGCATTTCACTTTCATTCCAATCATACACTTCAGCACCCCGCGGCTTCGGGAAATACTCATTTTCATTTCGCAAGCTTCATTCATTTCGTTTTCCCCAAGCCCTTTTCCCACCCATTTCCAATGGTATGTTTTTCATTTCTGCGCAGAGTTTGCCCCATTAATCGCCTGAAGGCAGAGCGGAAAGTAATCTCACCTTATCGGTGCGTTGTTATGCGTTTCGCAAATATAAGAGCCCCAATAAGACCCCACCACCCATTAGTTGTGCAGAAAACAAAAAAACATTCTGGGTTGATTTATCCCATGTGCTTGCGGTATATGCATTCTTTCAAGCCCATTACATTCCAGGAACTACGTTCGTACCTCACTTCGAACCCTTCCATTTCATTACGCTTTCATTTCAGGCACACACCTCAGCACCGCACAGCTCCGGTAGCCTCCTTCCTTTCCATTCCGCAAGCTCCATTAATTCAGTCAGTCACTACCCAAGCCACTTTCCAACGCATTTCCAGTGGTATGTTTTCATTTTCTGCGTAGAGTTAGCCCAAATAAAAAGAATCCTTTTAGTTTTGATTAGGAATGGTTTCTTTTTCCAAAAGGATTTAAAAAGACAAATACAACAAGGACTTTTTGAGTAGATTATTTACCGACAAAAAATAAAAAATCTAGCAAAGATAAGGCGGCCAACACATACCCACGCTTTGGGCAGTAAAGGTCGAGCACTTCGTGTTTTCGCCATAATCTCCACACTTCGTTTCACTTCAGGTAGTATTTTGCCGAAAAACCTTGACAGCCCAATCCGGCCGCCTAAGAAGATGGCTATATTTTTCTTTTTTTTCTTCTTCTTTTTTTCTTTCTCTTTTCTGGGGGTAAAAATTATTTACGGGCGCAGCAGCTTTAGTTTCTAACTCTTTAATTCCTCCAGTTTATGAGCACTTTTAGCATCAAATCACATCGTCCGGGCGTAGCTTATAATATGCCCCATTTCTACATTCTAAACAAAGGAAATAACAGCGGAAAGCCTTTATTCGCTCCTTGTCCAAATTGTTTTGTTATCCTCTTTCAATGTGAAGAAGAAAGGGAACAAATCTACTGGCTATTGTATAGTTTGTGGCAATCAAAAGCCTTTTATCCGTTTTTGCGGGGTTCGGTCATTCCTTTTGTTGTTCTCCGGGATGTAAAATCATGCATTTGGGATGGCTTAAATAAAGTAGGTCAAAATCCGGCTCAGTTTGAAAAAGCCGTGGCAGCTCTCCGCAGTCTGGAAGCCATGGAAAAGCAATACAAACAAAACCTGCTTTTAATCTCCAATGCAAAGCGAATGCTGTTTTACAAATATGTTTAAATAGGTATCGACAAAAAAAAGCCTCCCTTTTTGAGGGAGGCCATACTACTACAAAAGGTTACCACACCGGAAAGTAGTAGTTTTTTTAGCGATTCTTACGCCGGATAAAATTCTTCAAAACCAACGAAACAACAAAACTAACAACAGCACCTACAACGGCTAAAACAACTGTGCGCACCAGGTCTTCTACAAATACATTACTGAAAACAGACAGTAACATTCCGCCAAAAGTACCTGCATACACATTGCCATTAGTGGTTGTTTCAAGGAGTCTCATTTTCTGTTGTTTTTGAATTGGTAGTATCAACTGCCGTTTGACTTACTGCCGTCATTACACCGCCCGCTAGTACAACGTAACCGGCAACAGAGATCACCGCAGCGGGTAATACAATTGGAGCTGCTAAAAGAGCTCCACCGACAGTCGCCAACGCTAAACCGATTGTACGCAAAATTTTGAAAAACTTTGGAGTTGGAGCTTTCACTCGTTGAACGACGTTCATTTCGTTGGGATTGCTTACAGTAGCATTATTCATTTTTTCCATGGCTTAATCTATATGAGAATTAAACAACTTCAACAATAGCCAACACGTTGTAAGCATTGTTATTCAATGAATAATCTACGTTATTTACCGATTGAATAAAATCAATCGATAACAAAACGAACTTGATTCCGGCTAGAGCCGGAACAGCTACAGGTTTAATTGAAAGGGGTTGAGCCGCAGCATTTATAGCTACACGAATAGGGTCAGAAACCGTAATTTCAGAATCTCCTGTTGAAAAATCAACACTTGCGCAACCACCTTTGAAAATGATATGGGTAGCTCCGGAAGGAATGCTGATATCATTTTGTGGATTGATTGAAGCGATACTGATTTCACCGGTAGCAATATTCACTTGATAAGGACTGTACATAACAGCTCCTAAAACGGAGTTAACGTTGAAATTAAACCCTTTCAACAATAACTTGGCTTCTGCCTTTGCCATGCCCTCAGCTGCGCTTCGTTCGCCCCTGGCATTGGCTTCGTCCATGTTTTTGATCTGCGCCATAACCTGAGTAAGCCTGGCGGTTACACGTCCATCCGATGCATCTTTGCCCAATACCCGAACGGCATCACGCAATAACTTTCCTGCTGAAGCCGCATTAGCGAACTCAGCGCCGTTTTCACGGGTTCGGGCAAATCCCGGATCATTAGCAATTCGGGAAGCATCAACGCCACCTTTTTCCCGGGCCAGATAACCATCTTGTGATTTGTAGAACGTAATTCCGCCAATGGTTCCTTGTAATTTTAGAATACTTTTTTGTTGTGCCATAATACTATGTTTTAAAATTATTGAAACAAAAGTATATACTGAATTTACAACATTGAACACTGGCACTTCCGGCAATGTCTATATCTGCCGTTATTGCCTAAAAAGGTTTTATTAAACGCATAATTATTTGTAAATTTGCATTGAAAACAATGACACAATGGAAGTCAAACGTATTTGCATATACCCGAAGGATGTGCAACGCATTACAGGCAAAAGCGAACGTTACGGCAGATCGTTGCTTGCACAGATAAGGAATCACTATCAAAAGCAGGAACACCAATTCGTCAGCATTGATGAATTTTGCCAATACACTGGACTAAAAGCCGAACAGGTACATCCCTTCATTACAGGATAACAGACAACAAAAGCATACCAAAGGCTAGTTATCTCCTAGTTTCATTCCCCTATACTATACTAAAAAATAGTCAGCAATTATACGTTTTAAATTTCAAAGGGAACTAGAATGAGTACTTATCATTTATTTATGAGCCATTTCTCCCTTTAATAATCAGAATAATTTAATACATTTGTATTTAATATAATTTCTTTGAGGCTTAATAAACTGACTAAAAGTTATTCTTCCAGAAAAGTAAAAAAGGTTAGCCAAACAACTTGACAAAAAACTGACTACTATAAATCCCAAATCGATAAGATTCTGTACTTAAATTAATGACGAAACGAAACGAATTATATGAAAAGTATGATCAACTCCTTCCTGCAAAATTTGAAGGAGGATACCTTATTGTACTTCTGTATAATAAGATTAAAAACGATGAGCTCTCTGAGCAGTTTACCATTAATGATATCAGAAATACACTCGAAGAGATTGGTACAAACCACGGAGAACCAATTCCTCAAACTGAAAGAATTCTTAAAATATTACTTCACTATTATATAAGAAATTCTGCAGAAAAGCCTGGCAAATATTATTTAACTGATCGTGCCCGTAAATTGATCGAGTTTTTACAAAACATACTCGAAAATCCATATAAGAATTTTCCTTTAAAAGAAAGTTTTGAAAAATCATTTGCTATTAGCTCTGATGAAATACAAACAATTAATGATCTAGAGCGAAAATTTGGAAGGTTATTTATTGAAGGTCCAAAAAAAATTATCAGTGATCATCTAGAAGGGTTGGATGATGAACTTATTGAAGGCTATGCAGAATTAAATAAGATTTTGGAATCCAATGAAGAAAGTGCAACTACATTAGTAAATCAGTTTACAGTGGCTTTCCGAAAATTTGGTGAACGAGCAGAAGATATTACCAATTCAATAGCAAGTAAAGATAAATTTCTTAAGGACTTAAATATTATTGTAGAACTGTTCTATTCAAAATTAGATAGTCTAAAACATCCTGAAGAACAAAATGAATTTGAGCTTTTAAATCAATTAAAAGACGAATATGGAAAGGCCAAAGAAATATATTTAGATATTGAAAATTTCTTTAGTGCCGTCGACGACAAGTTAACAATTATTCGCCACCGCATTCACAATGCAAGTGATAAACTTAGTGAATTACATGAGCAATTTACAGTTCGAGCACATTTAAGGTTACAGATAAAGCGATTATTGAAAATTACATTGGATAATGCCTCATATTTAAACACTGAAATTCATTTCAAACAAAGTTATCCTCTAAAAAATATAATATATGAAAATTCGATTTTTCGTTACCCTGGGCATTATGATTTTAATATAACTCAACCAAATAAAGTGATTCGTATACCTAATGATGAGAAGTATAGAGATGAAGAATATCTAAAGATCATACAAGAGAATAAACGTCAAGCAACTATCAATGAATGGGTACAAAAGGCTGGAAAAATTATTGATGAACACGGTAGTATTGATTTAAAGAATTTAATGGAAAATATTATGATAGAAGAAAAAGATTTTTCTATCGCCTATCAAGTTGCAGGAGAACTGGAAAATGAAACTTCTGCAAACGAAAATGCCCTAATCTATTTTGAAAAGGAACTAGTTAACATTAAAGATACGGATTTATTAATATGGAAAACCAAGATAATGAAAGAATAAACTACGATTTTCTCTCAGAAGATGACGTACAAAAGAGTTTTGCAGATTTACACAGTTGCTTGTTGTCTGGTAAACATATTTGTATAGATGATTACACATTCTTTTCGTTGCTGGAAAAATACGAAAAAAAATGGAAATTCTTCTATCGTAGCTTATACGGTATGAATTTAGTTGAAACAATTTTTGATAGACAAGCTTATTTTTATCTTGACTTCTTCGATTTTGATAAAGGAAAACTCGGAGATCCATCCCGAAGTCATCAACTCACAGAGATTCAAACCATCACTGGCCTTGTTTTGCTAGATATCTACTACCATCAGTATTTTGATGAGAAAAAAGTTATTTATTGGGCAGATATACAAAACCAAATAAAAGACGGTGAATATCATGAGCAGTATAAGAAATTACTTTTTGGAGTTATACGTGATAGTTACTCAGAACAAGAATGGCTCAATGTTGAAAAAAAATTTAGAAACACAATAAATAGTTTTAATCGATTTGGTTGGGTATCTGTAATGCCCGAGCAGGGAAAGGATTTAGTATTCGAAATCAAACCAGCCATTTTTAGACTGTCAAAATTATATGAAGTAGAACTTTCAGATTTTGATAACTTTGCAACTAGACTAACTAACAATAATTAAATATGGACTATCCGAGAATATATTCGCTTTCCACTGTTGGAATGTTGAAACACTATAATTGTGATTATCTATTACACCCGGTTAGAACCGATTTTGTAGGTGCTAATGGGATTGGGAAATCAATTATTACGGATTTATTGCAATTATTGTTTATTTATGATAGTAAAGACATTCATTTTGGAACAGATGGAATACAAGAACGGAAAGTTGAAACACTACCTTATAAAACAAAAGTAGCTTATTGTTTTTTAATTGTAGAAGTAAAAAAAGGACAATTCTTCATTATTGGAATAACAATAAACACCCAATCCAGAAGAAAGGTTACACCTTTCGTTATTACAAAGCAAGCTGATTTAAATTTCACAATTGATCAATTATCTCTAAGTATAGATGAAATCTTTTTTGCGGAACAAATCACACAACAAGAAGAAATACCAAACCTTTCTGTTTTTGCAAAAAGACTATTTGATACTAAAGATCTATATCTAATTCATTTTAACACCCAAGATGAAATTAGTAGATATTATAGTTTTTTGTATGCAAAAGAAATACTGTCGCTAAATCTTTCAAATGAAAAAAATTATAAAGCATTCTCAAAAGTAATTCAATCTTTTTCGAAAGTCAAAACATTTTATTTAGATGAAAAACGTGCATCAGACAGTTTGAAAGATTTTTTATTTGAAGATTCTGATGCTGATTCAATTTTGAATTTCGAAAATCAACAAGAATTGTTGGAAAAAATTCTTAAAGAATACAAGCGACTTAATTTTGATATCAAATCTCTAGAGAAAAAACAGAATTCGCTTACAAATCTCAAAAATTTGGAGAAACAATATATTCAGGCATTAAAAGAATTTAAGATGGCTGAGATAAATCATGTTGACAATAGCACTACTATTATTCAACAAAATACAGCTAAATTTAAGACAGATTTATTGAATAAAGAAACTAACAACAGAAAACTTGAAAAAGATTTATTAAAACTACCTTCCATACAGAAATTTGCATCAGAAGAGCTTGAAAAAGCAAACACTAATCTTGATAAATTTAGTAATTACGAGTTATTGTGTAATGAAATAAAAGAATTGGATAAGAATATATCTACTTTAACATCATTGCCTATTCCTAATTTACATGACGAATGCCAATCCATTGTCAACTTTAAAGCAATAAAAAATAATGATGCTCAACAAGTAATAAATGGAATAACTTTCACAATTCCATATCTAAAAAAATACGAAACTATTTCTAAAATTGAAGAAAAACGGAATCTACAAAATGATAAAATTTATGAGCTAAAGGCTTACTTAAAAAAAGAGAGTAATCAAAAACAACAATTTTTAGATTTATTAGAAAAGCAACAATCAGAGAGCCTTATTCATTGGTATATAAATCAGAAAGAAATTCTAACCAAACAACAATTACAGGCATTATTACATTTTTCATCATTACCTATTTCAAAACTAAATAGTCCCCAAAAAGGCTCAAAATATGTTGACCCCAAGGAATTATTTTCAAAATTCGACATAGAACCATCAATAAACGATAATGAATATTGGCTAAAATTAGGTCCCATGTCAGAATATATTACTTTTGAACCTGATTCCATAATATTTGATGATAAAAACAACTTAGAAAAATCTGTCCAAAAATTAATCATTAGATTAAAAAAGGAAATTGATGACATTAATAAGAAAAGCGAAGAATTGGATAAGGTTACTAGAGCCGAACAATATAATCAAAACATTTTGGAATTCGATTTCGACCTTTCATTAATTGAGTATACTGCTGTTGCGTTTATTTTTAACGCTATATATTATTAAAATAAGCTAAGTTGCTCTTTGACATTTTGATTGAATTGACGTTGTTCGCATAGCAAGTCACGTATTGGTGTTTTGTCTAATGCAGA